>AXCI01003956.1_pt1 | contig 56725 bp, 54 predicted proteins | sample 182571 | NCBI WGS metagenome assembly AXCI01 (sample SAMN02359225, study PRJNA218796) | groundwater metagenome | isolation source: Mt. Simon Sandstone pore water sample D5872 at 1.8km depth, Illinois-Basin... | place: USA: Decatur, Illinois | collected 2009-05 | reverse complement strand
CAGCCGAGTAATCGCAGCAGTGGATGCGGTGAGCAGGTCTGCCGCATCATGATAAAAGAGAGGGGGCTATGCCCCCTTTTTCCCGCTACAGGTTTCTAACAGTGAATTTCTAGCGATAGATAACTCACGACAGATGAAGCCTCTAGTCGGGACGAATTAGCCGGCAGCGTGATACCGGCACCGCAATACAGAGACATAGGGCAGAGTGATACATGATGGTCATTTATCAAGCCTATACTCTGTGTTGCGTCTAACTCTCATAGAACCATTTCAGAGGTGAATTCTCATGGCAGCTATTAGCGCCTCTCAGGTCAAGGAACTTCGCGAACGTACCGGTCTCGGCATGATGGAGTGTAAAAAAGCACTCACCGAAACCGACGGTGATATCGAAGTTGCAATCGAAAACCTGCGCAAAAATTCAGGCCTTAAAGCGGCGAAGAAAGCTGATCGCGTTGCCGCGGAAGGTGTTGTTGTTACCCGTGTTGCCGAAGATGGCAGCTACGGTGTGATGGTTGAAATCAACTCCGAGACCGACTTTGTCGCTCGTGATGACAACTTCATTGCGTTTGCTGACAAAATCGCCGGTGCTTTCTTCACTGCTAAAAGCGAAGATGTTGCCGCCGTTATGGCTGGCGAGCTGGAAACTGCTCGTGAGCAGTTGGTTCAGAAAATTGGTGAGAACATCGGCGTGCGTCGTGCTGTCGTTGTAACCGCTGCTGACGGTGGCTTGGTAGGTGAGTACGTCCACGGTGGTCGTATTGGCGTTCTAACCGTGTTGACTGGTGGTACTTCGCAAGTGGCGAAAGACGTTGCGATGCACGTAGCGGCGATCAACCCTGCGGTTGCGCACCCTGCCGATATGCCCCAAGAGCAGCTTGATGAGGAAAAAGCGATTATCCTGGCCCAGCCGGATATGGCGGGTAAGCCGGAGCAGATCGCTGAGAAAATGGTTCAGGGCCGCTTGAAAAAGTATCTGGCAGAAAACAGCCTGACCGAGCAGCCGTTTGTTAAAGACCCGAACCAGACCGTTGCTGAGTTCGTCAAAGCAGCGGGCGGTGAAGTGGTTGGCTTTACGCGCTTTGAAGTTGGCGAAGGCATCGAGAAAGAAGAAGTCGACTTTGCTAAAGAAGTTATGGAACAGGCTGGCCGTCGCTGAGGTCAGAGGTTTCAGAAAGAAGATGGCGTGCGCGTGAGCGCACGCCTTCGCGTATCCGGCCCCTGTATAAAATGGGGCTACCCCGCCTGCCTGTGTTCAGGTCTGCCTCAGGAGAGATGCCATGTCACGTGATGTTGAAGAGCCTACCCCCCACGTAGCACCCAGCAAAGGCAAAGCTGAGAGTTCAAAGTCAAAATACAAACGTATTTTGCTTAAGCTTTCTGGCGAAGCATTAATGGGTGAACACGATTTTGGTATTGACCCTAAGGTGCTTGACCGCATGGCGCTGGAGATTGGTCAGTTAGTCGGCATTGGGGTGCAGGTGGGTATCGTCATTGGCGGTGGCAATCTATTCCGCGGTGCGGCACTCAATGAAGCAGGCATGGATCGCGTGACCGGTGACCATATGGGTATGCTGGCCACCGTGATGAATGCGCTGGCAATGCGCGATGCCTTAGAGCGTTCCAATATTCGTTCGCGGGTGATGTCTGCTATTCCGATGAGCGGCGTGGTAGAGCATTATGATCGGCGCACCGCGATTCGCTATTTAACCTCAGGGGATGTGGTGCTGTTCTCTGCAGGAACCGGGAATCCTTTCTTTACCACCGACTCTGCTGCTTGTTTGCGTGGCATTGAAGTGGACGCCGACGTGGTTATCAAGGCGACCAAGGTGGATGGTGTCTACAATAAAGACCCAGTGAAACACCCTGATGCTGTGAAGTATGACCAGCTCTCTTACGATGACGCCCTGGATCAAAAGTTGGGCGTTATGGATTTGACCGCTATCTGCCTGGTACGTGACCATAATATGCCGGTGCGGGTATTTGATATGAATAAGCCTGGTGCCCTGCTGAATATGGTAGTAGGGGGCAAGGAAGGCACGCTGATATACAGAGGGGAATGACGTGATCAACGATATTAAGAAAGATGCCGAATCGCGCATGAAAAAAGCGTTGAGGCGCTGAACAGTAATTTTAATAAAATTCGCACCGGTCGTGCTCACCCAAGCATTCTGGACGCCGTGACGGTGGACTATTACGGCAGCCAAGTGCCGCTGAGCCAAGTAGCGTCGGTCAACGTTGAAGATGCTCGCACGCTAACGATTGCGCCTTGGGAGCAAGGGATGGTGCAAAAGATCGAAAAGGCCATCATGACCTCTGATCTTGGCCTCAATCCAGCCAGTGCGGGTAACGTGATCCGTGTGCCGATGCCGATGCTCACTGAAGAGACGCGCAAGGGTTACATCAAGCAGGCGCGCAGCGAAGCCGAGAATGCCCGCGTTGCTATTCGCAACGTACGCCGTGACGCTAATGGTGATTTCAAATCGTTGTTAAAAGATAAAGATATTACCGAAGACGATCAGCGTGAAGGTGAAGACGCAATTCAAAAGTTGACCGACAAGTATATCGCCGAGATCGACAAGGCGTTGGTCGCGAAAGAGCAGGATTTGATGCAGGTATAAACCTGTGTTTTATGCAGCCGCGGGCAGCTTATGCTGCCCGTTTTGCCACACTCAGGCTGGTTTTTTTATGACTGATTTTTGGTGCGAGAATCCATGACGCCACCGCAGCTTCCTGAAGAGCAGCCAGACGACGCTTGCGCGCCTTCATCGGCCGGGGATGCTCCGCCATCTCACGTTGCTATCATCATGGATGGCAATAATCGTTGGGCCCGCGCACGCGGGCTTTCAGGCGTTCGTGGTCATCGCGCGGGCGTAGAAACCGTTCGTGCGGTGATTCAGCGGGCCGCCGAGCGGGAAGTGAAAACGCTGAGTCTGTTCGCCTTCTCCAGTGAGAACTGGAAGCGCCCGGCGGCGGAGGTCAACGCGCTGATGGAGCTGTTTTTGATGGCGCTCAAGCGCGAAGTCAAAAAGCTCAATGAGCGTAATGTTCGTCTCTCGATTATTGGCGAGCAGCGCGGCTTTTCCCACGCCATACAAAAGCATATTCAGCGTGCAGAAGCCTTAACCGCGCATAATACCGGTATGCACTTGGTGATTGCCGCCAACTATGGCGGGCAATGGGACATCGCCCGTGCGGCGCGTACTCTGGCTGAACAGGTGGCGGCTGGTGAGTTATCGCCTGCCGCGATTGACGAGGAGTGCTTTGACACCGCAATGGGAGTTGCTGATGTGCCGCCAGTGGATCTGTGTATTCGTACCAGTGGTGAGCAGCGGCTGTCTAATTTCATGCTTTGGCAATTGGCCTATGCTGAGCTGCATTTTTCACCGTTGCTATGGCCCGACTTCGGTGCGGAAGCGTTTGATGCAGCATTAGACGACTTTTGTCGGCGCCGTCGTCGCTTTGGTATGACGGACGAACAAATAGAGGCGCAAGGTGCTTAAACAGCGGATTATCACCGCAGCCTGGCTGGCACCGCTGGTGTTGGCTGGCCTGTTTGGATTAGACGGCGGCGCCTTTGCGCTCTTTACGGCCCTGATGGTACTACTCGCCACCTGGGAGTGGGCTAATCTGGCCAGCGTTACCCGGACGTTGCAACGTGCCCAGTTAGTGGCCGTGATGGCGGCATTAATGCTGGCCATGTGGCTGACCGGTGCCGCCACGTCGATATGGCCGCTTTGGCTGGCTGCTGCAGGCTGGCTGGCCAATCTCTACTGGGTAACCCGCTACCCTGCTGCAGGTCATCAGTGGCAAGCAACCACGCGACGACTGGCGATGGGGTTATGGGTGCTGTTGCCCTGCTGGGTGGGCTTTAACGTTCTACGTGATATCGGTATGGCTTGGTTACTGTTTGTGCTGCTGCTGGTGTGGTGTGCGGATATCGGCGCCTATTTTGTAGGGCGCAACTGGGGGAAGCGTAAATTGGCGCCCCATGTAAGCCCTGGCAAATCCTGGGAGGGCGTTTATGGCGGCTTAGCGGCGACTGCTATTCTGGCCATACTGTTTGCGCTGTGGTTGCCGCTGGGCCTAGTGGGCGGCATTACCCTGATGCTGGTCACCGCTGTGGTCACGTTGGCCTCTGTGCTGGGGGATCTTCTCGAGAGCATGCTTAAGCGCTACCGCAATATCAAAGACTCAAGCCAGCTGCTTCCCGGCCATGGTGGGGTGCTTGATCGCATGGATAGTCTCACTGCGGCAATTCCATTGTTTGCGCTGTTCTATGTGGAAGTGCTTGTTGAGGTATTTGCTCAGGTGCAACCGCTATGAGCCAGTCCGTCCATCAACAAGCGGCAATGCAGCGCGTGACGGTGCTTGGGTCGACGGGCTCGATCGGCACCAGTACATTGGATGTGATTGGCCGCCACCCTAACCGCTATAGCGTCCACGCGCTTACCGCGCACACCTCGAAAGAGGCTTTGTTAGCGCAGTGTTTAACGCACCGTCCAGCGGTCGCCGTTCTGGATGATGAAGCTGATGCCGCTTGGCTGCGCCAGGAGCTCAAGCGTGTCGGCCAACAAACCGAGGTTAACGCAGGTCCAGAGGCACTGTGTGAGGTTTCCCGAGACGCGAGCGTAGATTGTGTGATGGCGGCCATTGTAGGTGCTGCGGGATTGCTCCCAACGCTGGCAGCTGCTGAGGCTGGGAAGCGGGTGCTGCTGGCCAACAAAGAGGCGTTAGTGATGAGCGGCGCGCTGTTTATGGACGCCGTTTCAAGGGCGGGCGCAACACTATTACCGATTGATTCCGAACATAATGCTATCTATCAGTGTCTACCTGCGGAGCATCGCGGTGGCTTGGCGCGCCACGGTATTAGCCAACTGATGCTGACAGCCTCTGGCGGACCGTTTCGTACCTGGAGTCAAGCTGATATTGATAAGGTTACTCCCGAGCAGGCCTGTGCGCACCCAAACTGGTCAATGGGACGTAAAATTTCAGTAGATAGCGCCACGTTGATGAATAAAGGGCTGGAGCTTATAGAGGCATGCTGGTTGTTTGATGCTAAGCCCGAACAGATTCAAGTGGTGGTGCACCCACAAAGCGTGATTCACTCCATGGCGGCGTATCATGATGGTTCGGTGATTGCGCAGTTAGGTAATCCTGATATGCGCACCCCCATTGCGTATGGGCTAGCGTGGCCTGAACGGATTGATGCTGGGGTCGAAACACTCGATCTTTTTCAAGTGGCGCGGCTCGATTTTGAAGCGCCTGATGAAGACCGTTTTCCTTGTCTGAGGCTTGCTCGTCAAGCGATGCAGCAGGGCGGGATGGCGCCTGTTGTGTTAAACGCGGCTAACGAAGTTGCGGTTGAAGCATTCCTGCAGCGTCAGTTGGGTTTTACGGCGATTGGACAGCTGGTAGCCGATATTTTATCGCGTCCCTACGAAGGGCAGGTCGACAATCTTGCAAGCGTTTTAGCTACCGATCGATGGGCACGGCATCAGGCGTTGGAACTGGTAACTAGGTGGTCCGCTTAAGCATTCGCTGGGCTGGTCGTTAAGAGCGGGGCGTTAAGGAGTGCAGTGTGGGCCTGATACAGAATATTTTAGCGGTCATTGTGGTGCTGGGCCTGTTGGTAACCTTTCATGAGTTTGGTCACTTTTGGGTGGCAAGACGCTGTGGGGTGAAAGTGCTGCGTTTTTCGGTAGGGTTTGGCAAGCCGCTATGGTCGCGGGTTGACCGCCAAGGTACCGAGTATGCGATCGCCGCGATTCCGCTGGGCGGCTATGTCAAAATGCTTGATGAGCGCGAGGCGCCGGTACCAGAAGATCAGCTCGACCAAGCGTTTAATCGCAAGACAGTTTGGCAGCGCATTGCTATTGTGGCTGCGGGGCCAATCGCTAATTTTCTGCTGGCGATTGTTGCCTACTGGGCGTTGTTTGTAGCGGGTACCACCGTGGTTTCGCCAATGGTAGGCAGCATTGTGCCTGATTCGCCTGCCGCCGAGGCAGGGCTTGCCAATGGTGATGAAATTGTCGCCATTCAGGGCGATGAGATGCGCTCTTGGGAAGATGTAAATCTAAAGTTAGTGTCTATTATTGGCTTCAGTGGCGAGTTGGCTTTCGAGGCACGCTCTGAAGGCGCCACTGACGTGCAGCGCTTTGTACTACCTGTTACCGATTATTTGGTTCGCCAAGATCCCCCGCAGCCGCTGCAAACACTGGGAATTACCCCTTGGCAACCGGAGTTTCCGGCAATATTAGGCCAAGTGGTCAGTGGAGAAGCAGCGGAACAAGCCGGCCTAATGGCGGGTGACACAATGGTCGCTGTCAATGGCGAGCCAGTAGATGATTGGATGCACTTTGTTAATATTGTGCGCGGTAATCCTAACGAGACCCTGCAGCTTACCTACGAGCGTAATGGTGAACAGGCAACCGTTGATTTAACCCCAGGGCGTAACAGCCTGGATACTGGGGTGGAGATTGGTTATATCGGTGCCGGTGCTCAGCAAGTCGAGTGGCCAGCAGCGTTTCAGCGTGAGATCCGTTATGGCCCTATCGAAGCGGTAGGCCAAGCATTATCACGCACAGGTGAGATGACGTTACTGACCGTTGACGCTATTCGGAAGATGTTGGTGGGGCTTATTTCGCCTTCCAATCTTTCAGGGCCAATCACCATTGCTCAGGTCTCTGGTGATTCAGCCCGTGCTGGGATGGAAGCGTTTGTCGGCTTTCTAGCGTATCTTTCTATCAGCCTTGGGGTGCTTAACTTACTGCCCATCCCAGTGCTCGATGGTGGTCACTTGCTTTATTATTTTATGGAGGTCGTACGTGGACGGCCAGTATCTGAAAAAACCCAAGCTGTTGGATTGCGCATTGGGCTTGCCATGGTCGGCACCCTGATGTTGATGGCCCTCTATTTTGATCTGATGCGCCTGTGGTAATGACGCGTGTAGCGCGCAGGATGCCTTGTCATCTGCCTGCACAAATGTATATGGTGCCTCTCTGGAATGATTGGCAGACCAACGCGAGCGAATTGACTGCATGAAAATCAAGACCCTTGGAATGGCGGCACTCTTGCTGGCAGGCGCCAGCGGCGCCCAAGCACAATCCTTTGATGTTTCTGACATTCGAGTGGAAGGACTGCAGCGGGTATCTGCCGCCTCGGTCTTCAATGCATTTCCGGTAAGTGCCAACGAGCGCGTTAGCGAAGCGCAGTTGGCCGCTGCTGCCCGTGACTTGTTTGCCACAGGGCTATTTGACGATGTCTCCCTGGCACGCGAAGGCGATGTACTGGTTATTCAAGTCGTCGAGCGGCCGACCATCGCGCGGCTAGATATTAGCGGCAACGATCAGATATCCGAAGAAGACTTGCGCAATGGCTTGCGTGAATCGGGGCTCTCTGAAGGCCAAGTGCTGGAGCTCTCCACGCTTGAAGAGATTCAGCGCGAGCTGGAAGCGGTATATCAGTCTCAAGGCCGCTACAGTGCCAGCATCGATACCGAAGTTGAGGAAGTTGATGAGGGACGGGTTCAGGTCAATATTAATATCAACGAAGGTGAAGTGGCCAAGATTCGACAGATTAACATTGTCGGCAACGAAGCCTTTGATGATGAAACGTTGCGCGAAGTGTTCGAGCTAAATGACCGGCCAGGACGTATTTTCGGCTGGTTCTCTAGCGATGAGTACTCCCGTGAAGCGCTTTCCGGTGATATTGAGCGACTGCGTTCGTTCTACCTGGATCGTGGTTACGTCAATTTCGATGTAACGTCGACCCAGGTGTCGATTGGCCCGGAAAAATCCGAAATCTTTATTACTCTGAACGTCGATGAAGGGACCCAGTATCGCGTAGGCAATATTCGTTTCGCAGGCGATCTTCAGATCAGCGAAAATGAAGCCCGCCAACTGCTGACCGTTGAAGAGGGTGAGATTTTCTCCCGCGGCGATGTCAATACGTCTACGGAAGCGCTACGCCAGCGACTAGGTGCTGAGGGTTTTGCGTTCGCTGATATTCAGGGCGTGCCTGAAATGGCTGACGATGGCGAAACGGTTGATCTGGTCATTGCCGTTAATCCTGGCGAACGTGCCTACGTGCGTCGTATCGAGTTCTTCGGTAACACCACGACTCAAGATGAAGTTCTGCGCCGCGAAATGACGCAGTTAGAAGGCGCGCCGGCTTCCACCGAAGCCATTACACAATCGCGTCAGCGGCTTGAGCGACTGGGCTTCTTTAGCCAGGTTGAGGTAGATACCCAGCCTGTGCCCGGTGAGCCTGATTTGCTGGATGTAACCTACAATGTCGAAGAGCAGCCCTCTGGCTCGGTCTCTGCCAGCGTTGGTTTCTCGCAAAGTGCCGGCGTTATTTACGGCGTAGGCCTATCGCAGAATAACTTCCTAGGCACGGGTAACCGGGTCAACGTGGGTGCTCAGCGCAGTGACACCTTTACCAGCGTCAACTTCGGCTTTACCGACCCCTACTGGACGCTGGACGGAATTTCTCGCGGTTACAATGTGTTCTATCGCGAAACCGATTATGCCGACTCGGATATCTCGACGTTTTCGACGGATGCTTATGGTGCTGGAATTAACTTCGGCTACCCTGTTAGCGAGCTGTCGCGGCTTAACTTCGGTGCCAGCCTTGAAGATCTTACGGTGAAAACTTACTTCGATACAGCCTCGGAAATTCGCCGTTACGTAGAAGATCAGGGCGAAGATGCACAAAGTCTTAAGTTGACCGCTAGCTGGACGCGTAACAACCTCAACCGCGGCATCATGCCGACGGACGGCAGCTATCAGCGTCTATCGTTAGAAACGGGTGTGCCGGGCAGCGATGCAGAGTATTACAAACTGCGCGCGCGGGCTCAGCAGCTTTTCCCGATCAATAATGATGAGACCTGGGCGTTCAAATTTACCGGCAATGTCGGCTATGCCGATACATTGGGCGGGAATGATCCTTACCCGTTCTATGAAAACTTCTACGCGGGCGGCCTTGGCTCAGTACGTGGCTTCACATCGAATACCCTTGGACAGCGCACCACGCCAGCAACCGAAGGCGGTCGGGATCGCACCCTGGGTGGTAACATTTCAATAGAAGGTAGCGCCGAGATTATTTTCCCGATGCCGTTTGTTGAAGATCAGCGTGCGCTGCAAACATCGCTCTTCCTGGATGGCGGTAACACTTTCCTGAGTTCATGCTACGACGTGCTTGCAGAAGACGCAGGCCGCCAGCAGTGTAACTCCGGTGTTGATCTTGGTGATTTACGCTACAGCGCGGGTATTGGCCTCTCTTGGTTGACGCCAGTGGGCCCGCTGACCTTTAGCGTCGCCGAGCCTCTGAACGATGAGAGCGGAGACGATACCCAGTTCTTCCAGTTCTCACTCGGGCAAACGTTCTAAGGAATGATTGTTCTAAGAGACAATTGTTCTACAGGCAAACGTTCAAAAGAGCTGTCGTTTTAAAATTGCTAGACCGCGTGCCATGGTGGCGCGCGGCTGGCGTGACCTGAGGAGTTAACACAATGCGTAAACTGACAGCGGTTGTATGCCTGTTGGGCGCGATGATTTTGCCTGCCCACGCCGCAGAAGTCGCCGTATTGGACTGGCGCGCGGCGCTGATGAATACTCAGTCTGCACAGGCATCACTGAGCAGCCTTGAAGGGCAAATTGGGAATCAACAGCGTGAAGCACAGAACCTGGGCAATGAGCTGCAGCAACTTCAGCAACGTCTTCAGAACGAAGGCGAAACCATGGCACAGTCCCAGCGCGAATCATTGATTAGTGAGCTACAGCAAAAAGGCGGCCGCTTTGAACAGCTGCGCCAGGAAGTGATGCAGGCCCAGCAGCGCTCTGAACAGCAGTTTTTAGAAGGCGCTGAGGCGAAGCTGGAACAGGCGGTTGCGCAGGTGCTTGAGCGCCACAGTATTGATGTGTTGGTCGAGCCCCAGGGCGTACTGCACTCAGGGGTGGATCTACCGAATGTGACTGATGAAGTCACACAGATTTTTGACACCTTGAACTAATTTTAAACGATGATTGGTGTGGTCAAGCCACACCAAAGCTTCCCTGGGCTCCCATGACGCACGCTTCTCATCATCTTACCCTCGCAGACATTGCACGCCACCTGGGCATTGCCATTAGCGGTAATGGCCAGCAGCCGATACGTGGTCTGGCGACGCTAAAAGAAGCGCAGCCTGATCAAGTGGCTTTTTTAGCCAATCGCGCCTATTTAAAAGATTTGGCGACGACGAAGGCAGCAGCAGTGTTATTACACCCTGAACATGGCAAACACTGCCCGGTTTCGCGTCTTGAAATCGATAATCCTTATTTGGGTTACGCCAAGCTATCGCAGCTGTTTGATCCATTACCGGCACGCGACGTCATTGGCGTTCACCCAACCGCAGTAGTGGGTGAAAACGTAACGTTAGGCGCCGATGTCTCCATTCAGGCTCATGCTGTGATTGAAGCCGGCGTGGTGCTGGGTGACCGCGTAGTGATTGGGGCAGGGAGCGTCATAGGGGCCGACAGCATTATCGGTGAAGCAACGCGCTTGCATGCCAATGTTACACTCTGCCATGGCGTAGTAATTGGTAAACGAGGCATCTTGCAAAGCGGTTGTGTGATTGGTGGCGACGGCTTTGGTTTTGCTCATGACGGTGCTGGCTGGCATAAAATTGCCCAGTTGGGAGGCGTTGTGCTTGGTGATGACGTGGAAGTCGGTAGTTGCTCCAGCATTGATCGCGGTGCGTTAGGCGACACGGTAATTGGTGATGACGTCAAAATTGATAGTCAGGTACAAATTGCTCATAACGTCATCATAGGCGACCACAGCGCTCTAGCGGGCTGTGTGGGCATTGCGGGCTCTACCAAGGTGGGTAAACACTGCATGCTGGGCGGTGGTGTCGGTTTATCTGGCCATTTGACCATCTGTGATGGTGTGCAGGTAACGGGGATGAGCTTGGTAACGAACTCAATCCATGAACCAGGGGTCTACTCCTCTGGAACTGGGGCCATGCCCAATACTCAGTGGCGAAAAAATGCCGTACGCTTTAAACAGCTCGATGACATCGCTAAACGGCTAGCGAGACTGGAAAAAAAGCAACGTGATTAATAATCGGGCTGAGCCGTCGCGCAATGATTTACCCGCTGTTGGCTTGAGGCTGGGTAGCAGAGCGGTATAATCCTCAGCCTTTTAACCAGCACGCGTGCTGGTATTTGCCTGACTCTCCTCAGGAGTTCCAGGTTTTTTGTCATTTTAGAGGTCGCTACGATGGTTATGGATATTAATGAAATTCGCGAATACTTGCCCCACCGTTACCCTTTTTATTGGTGGATCGAGTAACGCAGTTAACCACCGGCGAATCCATCGTTGCGTATAAAAACGTTAGCATTAATGAACCGTTCTTTAATGGTCATTTTCCCCATCACCCGATTATGCCCGGTGTGTTAGTGCTTGAAGCGCTTGCCCAGGTATGCGGCATTCTTGGTTTTAAAACGGTCAATAAACTGCCTGCTGATGGCTACGTTTATTATCTGGTCGGCAGTGATAATGTGCGTTTCAAGCGTCCGGTAATGCCGGGTGACAAGCTCACCTTGGAAGCTAACGTTATTAAAGGTAAAAGGGGCATCTGGAAGTTTGCATGTCGAGCCACCGTTGATGGTGAGTTGGCCTGTGAAGCGGAAATTATTTGTGCCGAGAGGAAGGTGGCTTGATACATCCTACTGCACTGGTCGACCCAACGGCCCGTCTTGCTGACGACGTTGAGGTAGGCCCGTTTAGCATCATTGGGGCAGACGTCACTATCGGCGCTGGTTCGGTGATTGGCCCGCACGTGGTGGTTAAAGGCCCCACCACGCTGGGCGAGCGTACGCGTATCTTTCAGTTTGCCTCGGTGGGCGAAGACTGCCAGGACAAAAATACGCAGGCGAACCGACGCGACTGGTAATGGGCGACGATAACGTCATTCGTGAAGGGGCCACTATTCACAGAGGCACCGTTCAGGATCGCAGTGAAACCACCATTGGTTCCCGCAATTTGTTTATGGCCTATGTCCATGTTGGCCATGACTGTGTCATTGGCAGCGACTGCATTTTAGCCAATCAGGTCACCCTGGCTGGCCATGTCACTATAGGTGATCATGTCATTCTCGGTGGCTTGGCGGCGGTGCATCAGTTCTGCCACTTTGGCGATCACGCTATGGCCGGTGGTGGTTCAATTATCACTAAAGATACGCCCGCCTATATCATGATTAATGGCAACCCTGCTGAAGCCCGAGGCCTCAATTTAGTTGGCTTGAAGCGGCGTGGCTTTAGCCGCGAAGCAATTAGTGCATTAACCGCCGCCTATAAAATGGTCTATCGTCAGGGGCTGACTACTGAACAGGCGTTGGCCGAAATGCGCAGTCGTTTTGACCTGCCCGAAATCGCGCATTTTGCCGCCTCTATTGAGCGTTCGACCCGCGGCATCACCCGCTAACTCATGCTGATCTGCCTATGACCCTGCAACGCGTCTACCTCGTGGCCGGGGAGCTCTCTGGCGATATTCTTGGTGCTGGGCTGATGCGTGAGCTCAAAGCACGCCATCCCCACGTAGAGTTCCGTGGTATCGGCGGGCCGCGCATGCAAGTGGAGGGCATGGAGAGTCGCTTTCCTTTAGAGACTCTCGCGGTGATGGGGCTGGTTGAAGTGCTTAAACACCTCCCCGAACTAATCCGTGTGCGCCGCATCCTGAAAGCCGAAGCCTTGGCGTGGAAGCCGGACATAATGCTCGGCATCGATGCGCCCGATTTTAACTTAGGCCTGGAGCGCCAGCTTCGCGAAGCGGGCATTACCACCGCCCACTACGTGAGTCCTTCCGTATGGGCATGGCGCCAGGGGCGGGTAAAAGGCATCGCCAAATCGGTAGACGGCATGCTGACACTGCTACCCTTTGAGGCTGCTTTTTACCGTGAACATCATGTTCCCGTTGCCTTTGTGGGGCACCCCCTGGCAGACGAAATGCCGCTGGAAAATGACCGTGTTGCCACCCGCCAAGCGCTGGAGCTGGCGCCTGATAGCCAGGTTTTGGCGCTGTTACCGGGGTCTCGGGCCAATGAAATTCGCTTTTTGGGTGATACATTTCTAAACGCTGCCGAACAGCTTTGCCAGCGCCACCCCACGCTGCAAGTGTTGATTCCTGCGGCTACCGCTGATCGCCACCAGGAAATCAGCACACTGCTTGCCCATTACCCCTTGCTTGCCGAGCGAACTACGCTACTGGATGGTCAGGCCCGCGAAGCGATGGTGGCGAGTGATGTGGTACTGCTGGCCTCTGGCACCGCAGCCTTGGAAGCCATGCTGTGCCACCGCGCGATGCTGGTAGCTTACAAAATGGCGCCAACCACTCACTGGCTGGCCAAGCGACTGGTGAAAACCCAGTGGGTGTCGCTACCCAATCTGATTGCTCAGGAAACGCTAGTGCCAGAACTGATTCAAGACGCCGCCTCGCCTGAGGCGATTGCCGACCAGCTCAGCGCCATGCTGGCGGACGAGGCTAGCCGACACGCCTTGGAGTCACGCTTTGCCGAGATGCACGCCACCCTGCAACGTAACGCCAGCCGCCGTGCGGCTGAGGCGATTAGCCTGCTAGCGGCGGGTCAGCCGCTGGAGACTGTTGATGACCAATAAAGGCGTGGCGATTAACAGCACCTCTGCGGAGCGCTGGACATTAGCGCACTGGATTATTGAGCACGTCGATTATCCAACGCTTGAGATTGCTTATGGTGGCGAGCGATTGGCGGGGGTCGATGAAGTAGGGCGTGGCCCGCTAATCGGCAGTGTAGTCGCCGCTGCGGTGATTCTTGATCCAACAAAGCCGATTGATGGTCTCACTGATTCCAAAAAACTGAGCGCTCGCAAGCGTGAAAAGCTGGATGCCCAGATTCGCGAGCGGGCGCTGGCCTTTGCAGTGGCAGAAGCAAGCGCGGCGGAAGTGGATTCGTTGAATATTTACCACGCCACCCACTTAGCTATGCGAAGAGCTATCGATGCACTGGCACCGGCGGCGGAATATTTACTCGTGGATGGCAACAAATTACCGGGGCATCTGCTGCCCGGCCAGGCCGTAGTGAAGGGCGATTCACGCCACTGTGCCATCGCCGCGGCGTCGATTTTGGCCAAGGTTGCTCGCGACGCCCAGATGGTCGCCTTGGATGAGTGCTATCCTGAGTATGGTTTTGCGCGCCATAAAGGCTACCCGACCAAAGAGCACCTGACGGCGCTAGCAGCACACGGGCCACTGGCCGAGCATCGCCGTAGCTTCGCGCCGGTGCAGCGGCAGTTGGCGCTGCTTTAACGTATTTTTCCTCACCTAGCGTTTTGCTGAGAGTCCCATGACGGTACCGTTTGTTCATCTACGTTTACACAGTGAATACTCCCTGGTCGACGGCTTGGTTAAGCTCAAATCGCTGGTCAGTACCACCGCTGAACGGGCGATGCCGGCGCTGGCTTTGACCGATGAAACCAATCTGTTTGGTTTGGTAAAGTTTTATAAAGCTGCCCAAGGGGCGGGCTTGAAGCCGATCATTGGCAGCGATTTATGGCTGCAAAACCCTCACGACGAATCCCATCCCTACCGGTTAACGCTGCTGGCCATGAACGATGTTGGCTACCGCAACCTGACCGAGCTGATTTCTAAAGGCTGGACACACGGCCAGCGCCAGGGGCGCGCCATTCTTGATAAGCAGTGGGTGCTTGAGCAGAGCGAAGGACTGATCGCGCTTTCAGGGGCGCGAGAGGGTGAAATTGGCCGGCACCTGCTCTCTGATCATGAGCCTGAAGCACGCCAGTTACTTGAAGAGTGGCAGGCTGCGTTTCCCGAACGTTTTTATTTAGAGCTGGTTCGTACAGGGCGCCCGTTGGAAGAGGCCTGCGTTCACGCCAGCGTCAAGCTGGCCATTGAGACAGGCACACCGGTGGTGGCGACCAACGACGTGCGCTTTTTAGAGCGTGACGATTATTGGGCCCATGAGACACGTGTCGCGATTGGCGAGGGCAAAGCGCTGGATGACCCACGCCGTGAGCGCCGCTACACCGAAGAACAATACCTAAAAAGCCCCGACGAGATGGCGGCGCTGTTCGCTGATATTCCCGAAGCGCTGGAAAACAGCGTGATGATCGCCGAGCGCTGCAGCGTGAACGTGCGTTTGGGCGAGATTTTCCTGCCCGAGTTCGGCATCCCAGAAGGGATGACTCAGGATGAGTTCTTCCGCAAGGTCTCCCATGACGGTTTAACCGAGCGGCTGGATTTTCTGTTTCCCGCCGAGCGCTACCCTCGTGACAGCGAAGAGTACCAGGCGATCGATCAGCGCTACCGCGACCGGCTGGAGTTTGAGCTCAACGTTATTATCCAGATGGGCTTTCCAGGCTACTTCTTGATCGTGATGGACTTTATCCAGTGGGCCAAGGACAACAATGTGCCGGTTGGTCCAGGACGGGGCTCTGGTGCTGGTTCGCTAGTAGCCTACGCGCAAAAAATCACCGATTTGGATCCGATTGGCTACGACCTGCTCTTCGAGCGCTTTTTGAACCCTGAACGTGTCTCGATGCCTGACTTTGACGTCGATTTCTGCATGGAGAAACGCGACAAAGTCATTGAGTACGTGGCCGAGCGCTACGGGCGTAACGCGGTTTCTCAGATTGTTACGTTTGGCACCATGGCAGCCAAGGCGGTGGTGCGTGACGTGGCCCGTGCCCAGGGGCGCCCCTATTCGCTGGGTGACAAGCTCTCCAAGCTGATCCCCTTTGAAGTGGGCATGACCCTGGCCAAAGCCATTGAGCAGGAGCCCGCGCTCAAAGAGTTTATCGGTAACGATGAAGAAGCTGAGGAGATCTGGGAGATGGCCCTCAAGCTCGAGGGCACCACTCGCGGTACTGGTAAACACGCCGGTGGGGTGGTTATCGCTCCCACCAAGCTGACCGATTTTTCGCCGCTACTCTGCGATGAAGACGGCTCAGGCCTAGTCGTCCAGTTTGATAAAAACGATATCGAAGAGGCGGGGCTGGTCAAGTTTGACTTCCTGGGTCTGCGCACGCTGACGATTATCGATTGGGCGCTGGAGATGGTCGACAAAGTCCGCAGCGTTAATGGTCAGGGGGCGCTCAATATTGACAGCATCCCACTGGACGACGCGCCGACTTTTGAGATGCTCAAGCGCGCCGAAACCACCGCGGTCTTCCAGCTCGAATCCCGCGGCATGAAGGAGTTGATCAAGCGCCTATTGCCCGACTCCCTGGACGATATGATCGCCCTGGTGGCACTGTTCCGACCAGGCCCGCTGCAGTCGGGCATGGTAGATGACTTTATCAACCGTAAGCACGGCCGGGCCGAAGTCTCTTATCCCCACCCGGATTATCAGCATGAGCTGCTGAAGCCGGTGCTGTCGCCCACCTACGGCATTATTCTTTACCAAGAGCAGGTCATGCAGATCGCCCAGGTCATGGCGGGCTACAGCCTGGGTCAGGCCGATATGCTACGCCGGGCCATGGGTAAGAAAAAGCCCGAAGAGATGGCCAAGCAGCGTGACGGCTTTATGGAGGGTTGTGCCGCCAATGGCATCGATAAAGATTTGGCCGGTAACATCTTTGACCTGGTAGAAAAATTCGCCGGTTACGGCTTTAACAAGTCGCACTCGGCCGCCTACGCATTGGTTTCTTACCAAACCGCGTGGCTAAAAGCCCACTATCCGGGGCCCTTTATGGCTGCCGTTATGTCCACGGAAATGGACAACCTGGATAAAGTGGTACCGCTGATTGAGGAGTGTCGCAACCTCAAACTCACCGTGACGCCGCCGGATGTCAACGTGGGTGGCTACAAGTTCACCGTCGATACCGATGCCCGCGTGGTGTACGGCCTGGGCGCAATTCGTGGCGTAGGTGAAGGGCCGATTGGAGCCATTGTGGAAGCCCGCGAGGCAGACGGCCCGTTTAAGGATATCTTCGACTTTTGCCGCCGTATGGATCCCAAGCGGATGAATAAACGCACCCTGGAAGCGCTGATTCGCTCCGGTGCGCTGGATACCATAGGCCCCAACCGGGCGGTGCTGTTTGCCGCCATGGAAGACGCGCTAAAAGCCGCCGCGCAGAACCACACCAATCAGAATCTAGGCATGCTGGATATGTTTGGTGATGCATTCGCCGAGGCCGAAGAGGGCGACAGCGACGTTTACGCCGAGTATATCAACGCCCGTGAGTGGACCGACCGCGAGCGGCTCTCAGGAGAGAAAGATACCCTGGGGCTCTATCTCACGGGTCACCCGATCGATGAGTACGAGCGTGAGTTAAAGCGCTTTGTGTCGACCCGAATCAGTGATTTAAAACCTTCTCGCGACCCTCAACGGGTGGCAGGGTTGGTGGTCGGCGTGCGCACCATGAAGTCAAAGCGCGGCGATACCATGGCGTTTATCACCCTGGATGACCGCACCGGGCGTATTGAAGCCTCGTTGTTTGGTGAGCTGTTCGAGCAGTTGCGCGGTCAAATTGAGGCCGATCAAGTGCTCATCGTCGAGGGCGAGGTCTCCAGTGATGAATTTTCCGGTGGCCTGCGTCTGCGCGGTAAAGACGTCACGCCAATGGTGACGGCGCGCATTCGATACGGCCAAGCGGTGGAGCTGGCGCTGGATGCGGGGCAGATCAATGGTCGCTTAATTGAAACCCTGCGCGACAGCCTGACGCCTTATCGCGACCAAGAAGGTTTGCCGGTACGCCTGCAGTATCGCCACCCTGCAGCCGTCGCGTGGTTGGAGCTTGCCGATGAGTGGAAAGTCGCGCCAAGCGACGATTTACTGCTGGCGCTGCGGGATGTTCAGGGCCAGGCGGGCGTACAGCTACGTTATCGTTAGAAGACGATAGGGCAGGCACTCAACTTGCGTGGCTGGTTCAGGGTGCGATAATGCGCTTTATTCTCTTTAATTACGTATCAATGCATATTTTGATCAGGCTACTTTTTATAGGCAGCGCCGATGAATCCTAATTATCTCGATTTTGAACAGCCGATTGCCGAACTTCAGGCAAAAATTGAGGAGCTGCGTTTGGTCAGCTCTGATAGCCAAGTCAACCTTTCCGACGAGATATCTCGGCTGGAAGAGAAAAGCCGTAAGCTGACGGAATCGATCTTCAAGGATTTGACTCCCTGGCAGGTTTCTCAGATTTCACGGCACCCCCAGCGCCCCTATACGCTGGACTATCTCGAACATATCTTCACCGATTTTGACGAGCTACACGGTGACCGTAACTTCGCCGATGATGCTGCGCTAGTCGGTGGCATTGCGCGCTTGAATGATGCACCTGTGATGGTGATTGGTCATCAAAAAGGCCGCGATGTAAAAGAGAAAGTGCGCCGCAACTTCGGTATGCCGCGCCCTGAGGGCTACCGTAAAGCGTGCCGCTTAATGGAAATGGCTGAGCGCTTCAAAATGCCGATTCTGACCTTTATCGATACCCCAGGCGCTTACCCCGGCATCGACGCGGAAGAGCGCGGCCAGTCAGAAGCGATTGCTTACAACCTGGCGGTGATGTCGCGGCTGAAAACGCCAATTATCTCGACGGTAGTAGGCGAGGGTGGCTCCGGCGGCGCGTTAGCCATTGGCGTCTGTGATGAGCTGCAAATGCTACAGTACTCCACCTACTCGGTGATCTCACCGGAAGGCTGCGCCTCGATTCTGTGGAAGAGTGCCACCAAAGCCTCTGACGCCGCCCAAGCGATGGGGATTACCGCTGAACGCCTAAAAGAACTGGGCTTCGTCGATTCACTGATCAAAGAGCCGCTCGGGGGGTCACACCGCCATCCGCTCACCACCGCTGAGCGGGTTAAAGAAGCACTTACCGCCAGCCTGGAGCGTTTACAGGCGATGGACACCGATGCTCTGCTAGAGCGTCGCTACAAGCGTTTAATGAGCTATGGCGCCCCAGCCGCGTAATTTACTGCAAGGCTTACTAGATGACGCCCTGGCGGAAACCCCGCCGGGGCGCTCTATTTGGGTGGCCCTCTCGGGCGGTTTGGACTCCTCTCTGCTGCTCGCGTTGGCCGCACAGATCTGCGCACAAGCAGACCGACCTTTGCAGGCTATTCACATTAATCACGGCCTACAGGCGGCGGCAGAGATCTTCGAAGAGCACTGTAAAATACTCTGCGAACAATGGAACGTCCCGTTAACGGTGGTCGATGTAAGGGTAAATGCCCACGGTGAGGGCATCGAAGGCGCCGCCCGCAACGCCCGCTATGAGGCTTTTTTTGTCACTCTGCCCGAAGGCGATACGCTCTGGCTGGCCCAGCACCAGGACGATCAGGCGGAAACTTTTCTGCTGGCCGCCCTGCGTGGCAGCGGTGTGCGTGGGTTGGCGAGTATGCCCTTTCGACGTGATGTCGAAGGTGTCACGCTGGTGCGCCCGTGGCTGAGCGTGAAGCGAGCACAGCTTGAGTCAGCAGCGCGTTTGCTAGCGCTTACATGGTGCGAAGACCCAACCAATAGCGATATCGCGCTTGATCGCAACCGCCTGCGCCATGACGTATTGCCTGCAATCGAAATGCGCTGGTCCAATGCAGCTCGTTCAATGGCGCAAAGCGCACGGCACGCCGGGGAAGCAGATCGTCTGCTACTTGAATACGCTAGGGATGAACTGCAAACCTTACTTACCGACAGCCAACATATCAATGCCGCTGCGCTGAGCGCACGTTCACCCCCTCGCCAGCGCTTGCTAATACGCACGCTTTGCCAACAGCTAGGCTTGCCAACGCCACCGCAGAAGCGCTTAGAGAGTTTGTTGGAACAACTGACAGCTAAAGCCGATGCCAAGGTATGCGTGGAGTGGCCGGGCTGCCAGGCCCGTGTATGGCGTCAGCGGCTCTATCTTAGGGCGCCGCGTGAAGCGCTTCCCCCTTGGGAGGCTAGTTGGGACGGAGAAGCACCGCTTGAAACGCCGCTAGGTCCGCTCGGCTTGCAGGTAACGTCACCACAAACGCTATCTCAACCTCTGAGGGTAACGTGGCGGCAAGGAGGTGAGGTGATGCAACTGCCCAAGCGAGGGCGGCGTGACTTGAAGCGATTGCTCCAAGAGGCTGATGTGCCGCCTTGGGAGCGCGAATGGCTGGTGGTCATCATGCAGGCTGAAGCGTGTATCGGGGTGGTGAACCCCCCCAGCCAAGCTACTATGGCAGGCCGAGGGGGTTGTCTTTACCCGTACGACTTCGTTTGTTGAATCAAAAGTTTGAACCCTGCGGCTTCCATAAATGCCTGCTCTTGCTCCAGATCGGTGCTCAGCAGGGTGGGCTCATCGCTTTCAGGTAGCGTGATGGTCAGGCTGTCGCTATCGGCGCTTAGCTGTGGCAGCGTCGGAGCTGTTTCAGGACGCGAATGATTAATCAGCACTGCCAACCGAAGCAGTCGGGCAAGTTTCTGAGACATCGCTCGTTGTGACTCAGGCAGTGCCTGCCACTCCTTAAGCGGAAACTTGCGCCGATGGGCGCGCACCAAAAACGCCAGCTGACGCTGTTCGGGGCGAGAAAAGCCCGCCAGATCAGAGTGTTCCAGCAGGTAAGCGCCGTGGCGATGAAACTGGCTATGGGAGATCGCCAAGCCGATTTCATGGACGTGGCTGGCCCACTGCAAATAGCGTGCTTGATCAGGGTTCAGCGACCATTCATGGCGTACCTGCTTAAATAAACGCTCAGCGGTGTCAGCAACATTAAGCCCTTGGCGGGTATCAACATCGTAGGTGCGCTTCAGTGATTCCAGGGTTTTCGAGCGTGAATCTTCCGCACTGTTACGTCCTGCCATGTCATAGAGCACGCCTTCACGCAGGGCACCGTCCGCGAAGCGCATCTGGGTTAAGTCAAAGGCTTCGAAAATCGCCCCGAGGATGGCGATCCCTGCCGGGAAGACCTTGGCACGGTCGGCCTTGAGGCCGTCCAGCTCTACTTTATCTAACTGTTTGCACTTTAGCAGGCGCTCGCGCAGCTTCTTCAAGCCACTGCGGGTGATAACGCCTTCGTGGGGGGTGTCACCATACGCATGGAGAACGCTGGCAGCGGCCTTGATGGTGCCACTGGAGCCGACTGGGTCGTCCCAGCCTAGGCGCTGATAAGGACGCTGGATATTGGCAAGCTCGGAAAGAGCGGCTAGCTCGGCGCGTCGCATGCGTTTCTCATTTAACTCACCGTCGGGAAAGAAGCGCCGAGAGTATGTAACGCAGCCCATGCGCAGGCTTTCCAGCGCCTTGGGTTCAAACGCTTCGCCGATGATAAATTCGGTTGAGCCGCCGCCAATGTCGACGATTAATCGACGGCCATTTTCTGCCAGCGCGTGGGCAGCCCCTAAATAAATCAGCCGAGCCTCTTCGCGGCCGGCAATAATTTCAATGGCGTGACCTAGCTGCGCCTCGGCGCGCTCGATAAAGGCTTGGCTATTATCGGCATCACGCAGCGCGTTAGTGCCTACAATGCGCAAATTAGCACTCGTAATGTCGCTTAAAAACGGTGCAAAGCGGCCCAGGCAATCTAGCGCGCGCTGCATCGCCTCTTCGCTAAGCAGGCCGTTATCGTCTAAACCCGCGGCGAGCTGCACTTTTTCACCTAAACGAGCGACCACCTGGAGACGTTCGTGCTGGTAGTTGGCCACCAGTAGGTGAAAGCTATTAGAGCCCAGATCTATAGCGGCGAAGCGCTGCGGCGCACCGCTGTCTACCTCGGTGTTGGAGGCGGCAATGGGGAGCGAAATGTCCTTGGGCATGAGCTTTCCTTCGTGTTGGCTGTGCCAAGGTTGCGGTGACCTTTATCTATTGTCAATTGCAAAGACTTGCGTTTGTCGCAGCGCTTGACTACCATCGAGCTACTGGCCTGATCTGACCTGATTAGTTAGTGTGTCAATATGCCTTGATGATATGTTTAGATGTATTGCCTAGATAATCCATCTTGCATCCGTTGTTTACATACGGCACCTTGGTCGCCCCAGACGTTACTGACTGTTTATCCTGTGAGCGTCAGCCAGAATTCCAAGTCGTCAGATAGCCCACTGGTTCAACCACTCTCCTGTGGGAATCAGATTAAGCAATGTTTGCACCCTCGAGTTGAGTCTTAATGATGACAAGTACTGATGTTGTAAGTACTCAGGTTGTTAGTTAAGTCCAATCCCGTTCCTTTCATCTTCGAGCGCGTGCCTTTACCGGGGTCTGAACGCATCACACGGCGTCACTTTCACGCCTCCTGTCATACTCCCGGCGCTTGGCGCCCAGCTTCCATGAGCAACTTTCTAACACACCGATGAATCTCACTGAACTCAAGCAAAAAACCGTTCCCGAGCTCCTCGATATCGCCCGTGAAATGGGTATTGATAACTTGGCCCGTTCGCGCAAGCAGGACATCATTTTCGCCATCCTCAAGAAACACGCCAAAAGTGGCGAGGATATTTACGGCGACGGTGTGCTGGAAATTCTTCAGGATGGCTTCGGCTTCCTGCGTAGCGCTGACAGCTCCTATCTCGCCGGTCCCGACGATATTTACATATCGCCTTCGCAGATTCGCCGTTTCAATCTGCGCAAGGGTGACTCCATTTCCGGTAAAATCCGTCCGCCTAAGGAGGGTGAGCGTTACTTCGCCCTGCTAAAGGTTAGTCAAATCAACTTTGACCGTCCGGAAAATGCCAAGCATAAGATTCTATTTGAGAACTTAACGCCGCTGTTCCCAGACGACCGTATGCGTATGGAGATCGGTAACGGCTCCACGGAAGACCTTACCGCGCGGATCATTGATCTAACCGCGCCAATTGGTAAAGGCCAACGTGGTTTGCTGGTGTCGCCGCCGAAAGCGGGTAAAACGCTGATGTTGCAAAACATCGCGACCTCCATCACGCGCAATAACCCAGAGTGCCATCTGATCGTACTGCTGATCGATGAGCGCCCTGAGGAAGTGACCGAAATGTCACGTACCGTGCGTGGCGAAGTGGTGGCGTCGACCTTCGATGAGCCGCCTGCGCGTCACGTGCAAGTGGCCGAAATGGTTATCGAGAAAGCCAAGCGCCTGGTTGAGCACAAGAAAGATGTGGTCATCCTGCTTGACTCGATTACCCGCTTGGCGCGTGCCTACAACACCGTGGTACCGAGCTCTGGCAAAGTACTGACGGGTGGTGTCGACGCCCACGCCCTTGAGAAGCCGAAACGTTTCTTCGGTGCGGCGCGTAATATCGAAGAGGGCGGCAGCCTGACGATTATCGCCACGGCACTGGTCGATACCGGCTCCAAGATGGACGAAGTCATCTTCGAAGAGTTCAAGGGTACCGGCAACATGGAAGCCCACCTGGACCGCAAACTGGCCGAGCGTCGCGTCTTCCCGGCGATCAATATCCGTCGCAGTGGCACTCGTCGTGAAGACCTGCTGGCCTCTGAGGATGAAATGCAGCGTATGTGGATTCTCCGCAAGCTGCTCAACCCGATGGAAGATACCGCCGCTACGGAATTCCTGATTGACCGTCTGAAAGATACCAAGACCAATCTTGAGTTCTTTGAAGCGATGAAGCGCCGCTAATTGACAGCGTAAGTGCGGCGCTAGCGGGTTGCAGAACCGCCGCTATGATCAACGCCGCTAATGCCATCTAGCGGCGCATTCGCCAGCCAGGGAGCGTTCCTTGAAGTATAAAGACCTGCGCGAGTTCATCACGGCGCTTGAAGCCCAGGGTGAACTCAAGCGTATCTCCGTCGAAGTCGATCCTTATCTGGAAATCACCGAAATCTGCGACCGCACGCTGCGTGCCGGTGGCCCGGCGTTGCTGTTTGAAAACGTTAAAGGTCACTCCATGCCGCTGCTGGGCAATCTGTTTGGTACCCCCAAACGGGTCGCGCTCGGTATGGGGCAGGACTCGGTTGAAGCGCTAAGAGAAGTCGGCAAGCTGTTGGCGTTTTTAAAAGAACCTGATCCGCCTAAAGGCTTGAAAGACGCCTGGGACAAGCTGCCGATCTTCAAGCAAGTGCTCAGCATGGGACCGAAAAACGTCAAACATGCACCTGTGCAAGAGGTGGTGTATGAAGACGACGAGGTCGATCTTGGCCTGCTGCCGATTCAGCACTGCTGGCCAGGCGATGCGGGGCCTCTGGTGACCTGGCCGCTAGTGATTACCAAAGGACCGAACAAGAAGCGCCAAAACTTGGGTATCTATCGCCAGCAGAAAATCAGCAAAAATCGCCTGATTATGCGCTGGCTCTCCCATCGCGGCGGTGCCTTGGATTTTCTGGAGTTTCAAAAAGCCCACCCTGGCGAGCCGTTCCCCGTTGCGGTAGCGCTCGGCGCCGACCCGGCAACGATCTTGGGCGCTGTGACGCCCGTGCCAGACTCACTTTCCGAGTACGCCTTTGCAGGCCTGCTGCGCGGTTCGCGTACGGAGCTTGTGAAGTGCGGTCATGCGGATCTGGATGTGCCCGCGTCCAGCGAGATTATTCTCGAAGGCTTTATCTATCCTGACGACATGGCAGCGGAAGGCCCCTTTGGTGACCACACCGGTTACTACAATGAAGTCGACCACTTCCCGGTGTTTACCATCACGCGGATGACCATGCGCCGTGACGCTATCTATCACTCCACCTACACCGGTCGGCCCCCGGATGAGCCTGCGATCCTTGGATTGGCGTTGAACGAAGTGTTCGTGCCGATCCTTTGTAAGCAGTTCCCCGAAATTGTCGACTTCTATCTGCCGCCTGAGGGCTGCTCTTATCGTATGGCGGTAGTGACGATGAAGAAGCAGTACCCTGGCCACGCCAAGCGCGTGATGATGGGAGTGTGGAGCTTCCTGCGCCAGTTTATGTATACCAAGTTTGTGATCGTGCTGGATGACGATGTGGACGCGCGCAATTGGGAAGATGTGATCTGGGCGATTACCACGCGTATGGACCCCGCACGGGACACCGTTATGGTCGAAAATACGCCGATCGATTATCTCGATTTCGCTTCCCCTGTTTCAGGCCTTGGCTCGAAAATGGGGCTAGATGCTACTAATAAGTGGCCGGGCGAAACCGACCGGGAGTGGGGCACTCCCATCGTTATGGATGAAGCGGTTAAAGCGCGCGTCGATGAACGTTGGGAAGCGCTGGGGATTGGCCTTGAATTACCGGCCTCCCGCCTTTGAAGCGGTTAATTCAGTAGTTGGTCATGCAACATATTGCTGACCGAATTTGTTAAAAGAGGCTTTCATGAGTGCAAGGACGTTGACTTGCCAAGTCACCGAGGTTGAAAATTTAAACCCCGATGTATTTGGCGTAACGCTAACCGGGCGCGCCGAAGCCATGCAGCATGCCCCGGGGCAGTATTTAGAACTTAAAATAGACGAGTCGACATGGGTGCCGTTTTCAATCGCCAGTGCAGATCGTAGTAATGGCGTTATCGAACTGCATATTCAGCACTGGCCTGAGCGGGATAACTCCGCGCGGCTGCGGGAACTGCTTCAGGTAGCCAACCAGCTTACGCTGCGTTTGCCCGGCGGGGAATGCGTGCTGGATAACGAGAGCGAAAGGCCGCTGTTACTGATTGCGGCGGGAACGGGGTTTTCGCAGATGAAAGCCATTATCGAAGCAGTCCTCCATGAACAGCCTACGCGAGAAATATCGCTGTGGTGGGCTGCCCGTGAGCATCGTGATCTCTATTTGGAGCAACTGGCCTGTCAGTGGGCGCAGACCCACACTAACGTCGCGTTTCATGCAGTGACAGAGCTGCCGTTAGAAGAGCCGCTAGCAGCGGGGGAGCGGATTAGCCACCATCAGGGACGTATCGATCAAGTCTTAAAAGCCGCAGAGATTACCCCGGACACCCATGATGTCTATTTATCAGGCTCACCGGGGATGGTATATGCTTGCCTGGATGTACTTGACGCTAAAGGCGTGCCGTTAGAGCGGGTGTTCTCGGATGTGTTTGCCTACGCACCCCGAACTACTTAATATGGCCGCAGACTGTTGATACTCCCCCTGATATAGCATGGATAAACAAGGAGGCTTATATGGCCCATCATGACGAAGATTTCAAAGATGATTCTGGCTTCCTGGCCATTTTCCTGGGCGTAGTGGTGCTGGTAAGTATGAGTGCTCTGCCTGCCACCATTGGCGTGATCCAAGCTTTTGGCGGTTGAGTATTGCCATTTGCAGGGCTTGCAGGCAGGATAAAACCATAACGCCACGGCGGCGACCCTAATACCTCGTATTCGATAAGCCTGATTCCACTAACGGAAAATAACGATGCAAAAGATAGCGTGCCCACTAACTGCAAAGACTCTGCCTGCAATGGCTGAGCTTAGCGGTGCGTGCGCTGCATCTTATTGGTATTGGTTTAGCCACGGTGTGCCCTTGGCCGACGCTTAACTGTCGCGTCAGCAGGCACACCACTCGGTTGCCTGCCGCAAGCATCAAGCCCCGGTCGGTAACCCCGCCGGGGCTTTTGGCGTTTTTGGCCCGGCGATTTTTATGTTCAGCGAATTTCGGAAACCGTTATTCATCACTATTTCATCAAGGAGCAGCATCATGATTTATCGCGCACTGACTAACGCTATCGCCACCGGCTTTTTGGGCTATTGCTATGGCTGGCGATTTAGCGACGTGCGGTCGGTGCTAGCTGCCACCTCCGACCGTGTGCAATTGGGTGGTCACCTAATTAAACGATGTCATACGCTTACGGAGAGTTAACCATGAATGCGCCTATCAGCCCTGTTGCAAGTAGCCCTGCTGTCAACACTGCCCACGTCAACTTGCCGCACACCACGGCAGCCGTCTCTACCTCACAGAAACTGCCTACGCCCGCTGAACTTCGTCAGCGTTTTTCGCTTAGCGACTCATTGAGCGCGCAAATTGCCCGTCAGCGTCACGCCATACAGCAAATTTTAAGCGGACACGATGACCGTCTGCTTGTCGTGGTTGGCCCCTGTTCCGTACACGACCCCGATGCAGCGCTTGAGTATGCCGACCGTCTGGCTGCGTTAAGTGAAGAGGTGAGCGAACATATTTTACCGGTGATGCGTGTCTATGTTGAAAAGCCGCGCACCACCGTGGGTTGGAAAGGGCTGGCTTACGATCCTGGGTTGGACGGCAGTGGTGATATGTCCCGCGGTTTGGGGCTCTCTCGTGAGTTGATGCACGCGGTAGCGGCGCGTGGCCTGCCGGTGGCCACTGAGCTTTTACAGCCGATGCTGGCGTCTTACTTGGACGATTTACTGAGCTGGGTAGCGATTGGCGCACGCACCACCGAATCGCAGCTGCACCGTGAGCTGGCCAGCGATTTGTCAGCGGCGGTGGGATTCAAAAATGCCACCAGTGGCGATGTACAAGTGGCGATTGATGCCATGAGCGCGGCGGCCCATCCACACCAGCGTTTTGCAGTGAATGCTCACGGCCACCCAATCGTTCAGCAAACCGCGGGTAACCCGCACACCCACGTGGTGCTGCGCGGCGGACACGGTGAGCCCAACTACCAGAGTCACCATGTGCGGGCAGCCACTACTGCGCTGCGTAATGCCGGGCAAAATCCACGGCTGATGGTCGATTGCAGCCATGCCAATGCGCGTAAAGATCATCGCCGCCAGAGTGAAGTGATGCTGGATGTATTGGCCCAGCGACAAGCGGGCGAAGCCAACTTGGTCGCGCTGATGCTGGAAAGCCACCTGTTCGAAGGCAAGCAGCCTCTCAAGCCTGGCGCCATGCGCTACGGCGTATCGGTCACCGACGCCTGTGTAGGCTGGGAAACCACCGAGCATTTACTTAAAACGGCCGCAGATCGCTTGGCGTAGGTACATACACAACCGGGGACAAGTTAAAGCAAGGGTCTTTCGCCAGGGCCGGAAAATGTTCCCAACAATTCCGGCATTTCCGCCATCCATGGCGGTCAGATGGCGAAAGTAGCGCCCATGGAAGGGTCTACAGCGCCCTTGCGTCAACTTGTGCGCGGGGAGTCGAATACTATTACTTGTTTGCCCTGGCCAGCCCCGTATCATAGGGCGTTTGCAGCGATAATGAGGCTGGCCATGGTATTTACCCTAGAACATCACGACCCCGAGACCTACCGCCGTAAAGCCCGCATGATCAGCTTTGCTATGGCGGGGCAGCTGATTATTTTGGCCTCCTGTTCTCAATGCTCCTTACCTCCACCTTTGGCAGCAGCCTATGGCTCAATGCCCTAGGCGTGCTGCTTGGGTTATTGGCCACTAGCGCACTATTTGCCGTTTTGCGTGAGCGTCCCTGGATGACGGAAGTCCGCTACGTTTGGCAGCTCAAACATCATCTGTCGCAAGTCAGTGGCTACCTTTCACAACTACGCAAAGCGGTGGAAGAGAACAACCGCACGGCGCTGGATCTGCTCACTTTCTACCATCAGGGTATGGCGCAGTTGGCGGAGCTTAATGGACGCACCACCGATGACGACTCGGAGCGGCTAGCTGAAAAAATGCAGGTGAAAATTAAACGCGAAGAGCAGGGGCTGCCCCCTCAAGTTGAGAGCATCGATACACATGACCTGCAGGCATTCAAACGCGGGTAATGATTACGGGCAATCATAAAAATACGGGCAATCACAGAAATGGTCATACAGGGAGCGCGGTAAATGAATACGTTAAGAGTATTGAGTGGTGCTGTTTTCGCAGCAGGCGTGATGGTAGTGCTAGGAGGGTGTGCAGCGACGCCCAACGCCGAAACAGCAGTTGCCAATCAAGCTACGCTAGATAACCGGGCTCCCTTCCTGCCTTCAGCGCTATTTCCTGGCTCCGCTGAACAATTTGCTGCATGGCACTGCGAGCCTGCGAAACAAAACTTAGTGACCGCGACCAATACCAACGACCTGCGCCTATGGTCGCTGCATGGCGCCTGGCGGCTACCTCAAGCGGTCGTCGCCAGCGGTGCACGCTATCAAGATGGCGAAATCAGCTTTTGGAATCGGGGTGACAAAGCGCTGGTAGAAACACCGCGGGGGCAACTGCAGTGCTCTCTGGCCGAACAGCGTGACGCCTTAACCCGGGCGGTGAAGGCTGGCGTGATGTTCTTTGGCCAGGGTAACGAGCCGGGTTGGAGCGTTGCGTTAGCGCATGATACGCCTACGCTGACCATGGAGACGAACTATGGAGAAGAGCGCCTCGAATTACCTTATATGGTCAGTGTGATGGACAATGAAGCGGGACGATTGGTTATCGAAAATGCCGACGTTAAGCCGTTTTTCCGCGTGCGTATCGACGCTGGTGCCTGCTTTGACAACATGAGCGGCGAGCCTTTTCCTGCCAGGGTCACCCTAACCTACGGCGGCGAGCAGTATAGCGGCTGTGGCCAGGGTATTGCCCCCTAGGCGTCCTTAAAAGAGGTAGATCAGCAGCGATAGACAACACGCTCGGCCCGCCACTCTTGCGCTACAAAGTCGCTGGCACATAGGGCTGAGGTGTTGCCAGCAGCACGAGCAGCCAGTCGCGACAGCGTTGCCATGTTAAGACCGCGAGTACTCTCTACCTGCTCGCTTACCGCGAGCGGCACGCAGCGTTCATCCTCTAACGTTGCCAGGGTGAAGCTAAAAGGGTGAAAGCCTGGAAAGCCAAGCCGAATATCGGTGGCAACCAGCGTCTCTTTGCCGTTCAACCAGCGCGTTTCATAGCGCAGGAAAGGCCCCGCAAACCACCTTAAACGCTGCCCTTGCAAGCTGGCCAATGCGAACTCCTCTAACTCGGCATTGCGTATCAGAGGTTCCAGGCGCGGTTGACGGTCACCGTCGAATAGGCCGACTAAACTTTCATAGTAACGGTCGCCATCCACCACTGTGGCGCGCCACAGTACAATATTAAAGGGCGTTGGTTGTATCAGCAGGGGGGCGTCTTCCAAGCCCTGCTCCGCTAGCACCGGGGCAAGGCGCTGCTCAATCGTTAGCTTTGCCCCAGCGGCCATGGCTAAATAAACGCAGGTAATCGCTAACCCCCAGGTGCACGCTTTTTTAACCCGCAAAGATACCAGACCTACCCCTAAAGCAATCAGTAAAGGGATGGAGTAAAACGGGTCAATGATAAAAATAATGGGTAAGGCAACCGGGGGACGTTCAAGGGGCCAAAATAGCTGGGTACCGTAAGTGGTCAGCGCATCGAGTAGCGGGTGAGTAATTAATATGAGCGCGAAGAAGCACCACCAGCGAGGTAGGTTAATGTCATTCGCGGGAGAAAAGCGCGCGCACAGTAATGCCAATAACGTCGCTAAACCGGTGAGTACAAAAAGGGAGTGGCTAAAGCCGCGGTGTTCGGTAACGTTAGCCACGGCGTCCCCGTAATCCAGCGCCACATCGAGATCGGGAAGGGTGCCCAGCACGGCACCCATCACAATGGCCTTACGGCCTAAGCGTCGGCCCAAAACGGCCCCGCCAATGGCTGCGCCTAGCGCGGCTTGTGTAATTGAATCCACAGGTTTCTCCGACGGGTAAACCCAGCTAAGATAAACGTTATAGTTTAATTGTACAGCATTGTCGTGCGCTCTGTGCGCTGTCACGCTTTTGTAACGTATAGCTAAAGTCGTGCTTAAAGGAGTAAATATGCAATATCTTCACACCATGGTTCGTGTAAGTGACCTAGATGCTTCACTGCGTTTTTACTGCGATCTTCTGGGGCTTAAGGAAGTTCGTCGTAAAGAGAATGAGAAAGGCCGGTTCACGTTGGTCTTTTTGGCCGCACCAGAGGACGAACCACGTTCAGAAAGGTTAACGGCACCCGAACTTGAACTGACCTATAACTGGGACCCCGAAGAGTATTCTGGTGGCCGCAACTTCGGCCATTTGGCCTACCGGGTGGATGATATTTATGCCCTCTGTCATCACCTGCAGGACAACGGCGTCACGATTAATCGTCCTCCCCGTGATGGTCATATGGCGTTTGTAAAATCACCCGACGGTATCTCAATCGAGTTACTCCAAAAAGGTGATGCTTTAGCGCCAAAAGAACCCTGGGCTTCAATGCAAAACAGCGGTAGCTGGTAAGTGAAAATTGTAAAAAATGGTTGGAAAAAGCGGTTGAGAAGATATAACTGGAAAGTGTTAGTAAGTAACCGTTAAACAAGGGAAAGATTATCATGACCAAGAAAGGTTGGCGTTTACTGCCACTGTTGGCTTCGGCCGCTCTACTGTTAAGTGCCTGTAGCAGCGCGCCCCAGCAAGGGCGGGTTGAAGCGCCGCAAGGCTCTTCATTATCAGGGCCTATTGTTGAGCAGCGTTGGGACTTGCTGCTGGTGGGAACTGATGAGCGGCTCAACATTCCGGAAACGCCTTTTTTCCAGATTGCAAAAGATGGCAAAGTTAGCGGTCACGATGGCTGTAACCGTTTTACCGGCGAGGTGAAGCTTGGCGATAACCAGCGTATTGAGTTTGGTGAACTAGCCACTACACGCATGGCGTGCCCGCAAATGACCGATGCCAACCGGGTCACGGATATGATGGAGACGGCCTACCGCTACTTGATTGACCATGATCGATTGGTGTTTTTTGGCCCGGATAGTAGGGTGCTAGGCGGCTGGCGCGAGTCGAACTAACACAATCAGTGTTATTCACCAAAAGGCGGATTGAAGCGGTCGATAAAGCGCGTATCAATCCGTTTCTTCCACTCCCATACCCACTTGCCTGAGAAACCAATGGCGCCGCGGCTGGCAATGGCTCGGCCGTCGCCGGTGCCAATTAGTGATAATACGCGTTTAGGTGGTAGCCAGGGAGCAAGCGTTTCGTTATGACAGGCGCGGCGTAAGTTGTCTGCTAAGTGTGGCCCCATGCGCACCGCATAAACCCCTGCGTTAGGCAACGCTGGTGTAAATGCTGCGCAGTCTCCGGCCGCAAAGATACCCGGCTGACCGGAGACTTCCAGCGTGTTATCGACGTAAATGAAGTTGCGCTTATCCAGTGGCAGCGTAGTCTCTGCCAGCCAAGGGTGGCCGACAGCCCCCGTTGCCCACATGACGATATCAGCCTCAATATGTTGTCCGATCTGGGTTGATATCCCGCCCTTAACCAGTGATTCCCCGCGTAGCGGAGAGCGAACGGTAATACCCGCCTTTGAGAGTGCGCGTCGAGTTAGCCAGCGGGGTAAATGCCCGGCACCAGGTAACAGCTCATTGGATGCGCTCAACAGATGCCCCTGCCACTCAATATCTGGCCGCTGCTGGCGTAGTTGGGTCAATACGCTCATAAGCGTTTCACAGCCAGCAGCGCCGCCACCTACGCCCACAATGCGTTTTTTTCCGCCACTGTGGAAGTGGCTAATGTCATTTTTTAGCGCCTGCCAGCGCTGGTGCAACGAGCTTAAAGGGCGCATAGCGAGTAGCCTGGGCAACTGCTCTCCTAGCTTCTGGGGGAGGCTTAGCGTCGAGCCAATATTGAACGAGGCAACATCAAAATTAAGGCGTTGATCATTGGCAAGTTCGGCATAACGCGCATGGGTATTGAGCGCGCGCGCTGGTGAAAGAATCAACCGGGCATTGGCGCGATGGCACAGCGCTGCTACATCGATCTGTGTCTCGCGTAGGGTGCATTCGCCTGCCAACCACGCCGGTACGCTGCCCGAATAAGCCGCTAAAGGACTATCGCTAACGACGGTAATCGCAATGTCAGGATCAGGCTGCCGAGCAAAGGCTTCGAGGACAAAGGCGTGGGCATGGCCTGCGCCAATGAGTAACAACTGCTGCATGGGCATGGCCTATGGAAGTGAAACGTGCAGGCGAAGGGTTAGAAAATCACGACTTGGTTTTTACCCGCCATTTTGGCCAGATACATACCTTGCTCTGCCCGCTCAAGTAACTGACGAGGTTGGTCATTGGGTTTCGCAAGGGTCAGGCCAATACTGATCGTCACTGGGTCGGCGATGGAGAAAATATGCTTCTCAACATGGTTGCAAAGCTGGTTGGCAAGCTTAAGGCTGGCGTCTTCATCAAGCCCTTTCGTGATAACAACGAACTCTTCACCACCCCAGCGGCCAAGATGGTCTCCTCCTTTCAGCGTCTTCTGCGCTAAATGAGCAATATCACGCAAGATGTCATCGCCCACCGCATGCCCGTAGGTATCGTTGATGTTTTTAAAGTCATCAATATCAAACATCAGCACGGCAAAGCTTACAGACGAGTGGCTTAAATCCTCAATAACCAGTTCGGTATAGTAGCGATTCCAGCATTTCGTTAAAGGATCAGTGTGAGCCAGGCCTTCCAACCGCTGGTTGGTCTTGGTCAATTGACGATTAAGGTGGACGACTTCCTGGGCCGTAATAGCCACTGCTAAATCATCGGCCAGTTCAATGATCATGGAGGCTTCCAGGGGCATCCAGTAGCTCAGCGACGCTTGCAATGTCGAATCGGCGACCAGGGCAGGGAGCAGTGGCTGCTGGCGAAACATCAGTAACCAGCCTAGAGAGGCATTGGCGACGCTTAGTGGGGCGGCCAGACCACCTTGGCAACTGCCATTCAGCTCGATGATCTCCTCTTGGACGTTCTGCTGGTTCAACTGCTGCAACTGATGAAACAGCTGATGTTTGGACGGGCATTCGCCGTAGCAGTGGAGGTCACCTTGATAAGCCAACGCGATGCCTTCTGCCTGGAAAATTTCACACCAGCTGGCACCGTGATGCTGCAAAATGTCATCAATGGAGGTAAGCCGTTTAATATCTCTGGAGAGCAGTTTGCGACGCGACTTTAACCCTGATTGTCGAGTGGCCATGCGTTCCGCTTTCAGCAGGCGCAATCGCTGAGAGGCAATATCGATGAGCAGTTGAATCCATTGAGTAGGGCCGATATAGGCAGCCGGCGGATGGCCAATATATCCCCACACGCCCTGTTCGCCATTGAGTTCATACAACTGAAGTTCAGATGCCACCAAGTCGTCGTAGCAACGAATGGCAGCCAGTGTGTGGTGAGTTGTCAGGGTGCCGTCTACAGGGTAGCAGTAAGCCAAGCGCAGATTACCTGTGCTCAAACGTCGATAAAGCGCTACCGGTTGGCCCTGGGTGAGCGCATGGAGCGTTTTAGCCAGCAGCTCAAACAACTCGAGAGGAGTGGCCGAGCTGCACAGCAAGGCCAGCTCATGACACAGATTGTCGAGATGTTGAATTGATGAAGATGAAGGTAGTGTGCCACTCATCCTGAATGACTCCTCACAGCCCACGCTTTAGCGCCCAAAGTGACTTTTTAGCTAGCAATGTAATAAAGGAAATAAAATTTAGTTAATCATACAAACAAAACAAGCGCGACTATTCAACGACTGTCGCAGCGCTTCAGTGGTTTTAATGAGTATGATTGTTTAAGGTTTTTTACCTCGTCGCCAGTTGAAGTAACGTTTCAGTAGTGACAGCACTCGATCAGGCTTATGGGCGTTTTTCCATACCCCAGCTGAGGCTTTGGCTGCTTCGCCCAGCGTGGGGTAGGGGTGAATGGTACCCAGTAGCTTATTGAGTCCCAGACCGTGCTTCATAGCGATAGTAAATTCACCCAGCCATTCACCGGCGTTTTCTGCCACAACCGTTGCGCCAAGGATTTTGTCTTTGCCGGGCACGGTTAGCACTTTGATAAAGCCTGCGGTTGTGCCTTCGGCAATGGCGCGATCGCTCTCACTCATGGCGTAGCGGGTGACTTCAAATGCGATCCCTTTGGCGTTGGCCTCTTTTTCATTCAAGCCGACACGCGCAACTTCCGGCTGAACGTAGGTAACCGCAGGCATAAACCGATAATCCACGGCAAAACTCTTTAGCTCGCCAATCAGGGCATTGACTGCTGCGTACCATGCCTGATGGGCTGCTGCGTGGGTCAGTTGATAAGGTCCGGCCAAATCACCGCAGGCCCAGATATTGGGTAGGCGGGTTTGCAGCCGCTCGTTAAGTTCTAACGTGCCCGCTTGGGTGGTTGTAATACCCAGCGCATCAAGCCCTAGGCCTTCCACATTGGCTTGGCGACCGGCGCTAATCAGCAGGTAGTCAAAGGGCAGGAGCTTGCGTTCACCGTGATGCTCCACGACCAGTTGGTAGCCTGCTTCGTCGTTGAGCACTTCTAGCGCCTTGGCATCGGTCATTACAGTTACACCTTCGCTAGCCAAGGTGTTCTCGACCAGTTCGCCGACCTCTTGATCTTCCCGGCTCAGCAACTGGGAAACACCTTCTACTAACGTGACGTGGCTGCCCAGACGGGCAAAGCTTTGGCTTAGCTCACAGCCAATCGCACCGCCGCCGAGCACCACTAAGCGTTTAGGCAGCGCCGTTAGCGACCAAAGGTTTTCAGAGGTTAAAACGGGTGCACCCTCAATCCCCGGGAGGGGAGGCACTCGAGGGCGTGCGCCGGTGGCCAGTACGATATGGCGAGCGGTGAGGGTTTTATTCCCCACCTGAACTTCCCAGGGTGAGGTAAGTTTGGCGTGATCTTGGTACACCTCAACGCCCAGGCGGTTATAGCGCTCTACGCTGTCGTGGGGTTCGATATCCTTAATCGCCTGATGGACGTGTCCCATCACCTTGGCAAAATCGACTTGTGGTTCGCTGGCAGAAACACCAAAGCGGTGAGCGGTACGAATCTCATGGGCAGCGCGAGCAGCGCGGATCAGAGCCTTGGAGGGTACGCAGCCGGTGTTCAGGCAGTCGCCGCCCATTTTGTGCTTTTCCACCAGCGCTACCTTGGCGTTAACGGCGCTAGCGATATAGCTGGTAACCAAGCCCGCTGAGCCGCCTCCGATCACTACAATGTCATAATCAAAGTATTGGGGGCGGGTAAAACCTTGGTAGACCTTACGGCGCTGTACGAGCAAGACGATGCGTCGTGCAATCCAGGGGAAAACCGCCAGCAATGCAAACGAGGCTAACAGCACGGGTGAAACGATACCCCCGACGCTCTCAAGTTCACCCAACTGTCCACCTGCATTCACGAAAACCGCCGTGCCGGGCAGCATCGTTAGTTGGCTCACCCAGTAGAACGTCATGGTTTTAATCCTCGTCAGCCCCATCACTAAGTTGATGATAAAAAAATGGGAATACGGGTACTAAACGCAGCATGAATAGATAAAAAGCGCCTTCGCGCTCTACGCCGTGATTAACCGCTTCAAACTGGCGCGGAAAGCGCTTCTCAATCGGATGGCGAAACAGAAATCGTGAGAGTAAAAACGCTAATGTCGCGCCCAGCGTGCTGGCGAAAGAGATAATCAACAGCCCCCAGCCGAGGCCAAACAGCGCGCCACCTAGGAGTGTTAACAGCGTTGCACCTGGCAGGGAAAGAGCGGTCATCACCACATAGACGGCGAAAAAAATGCCCGCCACCTGCCACGGATTTTGGTTAAACGCCGCCTGAAAATCGTTTTGGTAAGCCTTGAGGGTCTCAAGCGTGAACCACTGGTGGGCACCGCTGAGGAAAAACACGCCAATAGCAATGACCAGTAGCGCTGCAATAAGTACACGTTGTCGGGTCACAGTAAGCTCCAGCGCCAGGGGGGTAAACAAGTGAATGATGCTCACTGAGTGTTAAGAGAGTCAGTTTCCTTACACTGAAAGCTGGAATCAGGGGGTTTCTAGGGCTTTCCAGCGCTGCCAATCCTCGGGTCGATCCACATCCCAGATGGTCGCTGGGTAATCCGCGTTGAGCCCTAAAGCCTCAATACGCTGCTGCGTGGTGGTTAGCACGCTTTTGGTCCCCCAGGGAATGTCTTCGAAGAGGGAAGGGTAGTCTTGCTGGGTGCCAACAAAACCGTAGCCGCCGTCTTCAGCGGGCAAAATGACTACGTGGTAGCTGGCTAATTGTTCTGCGCAGGTGGTGATCAGCGTGCTGGTAATGCTTGGGCAGTCACTACCCATCAGCATGGCAGGGCCCGGCGTACTGTTGAGGGCGTAGCGAACTCGAGCCCCTAAGTCGCCATCCGGTTGGGCGTTTAATACCAAACCAAACTGCTCACGCAGCTCGATAAACAGAGGGTGTTCGTGATCAAGCGCGGTCCAAAGCGTGACGTGTTCGGCAGGTAGCGCTGTGCAAGCAGTGGCGACGCAGTGGCGCAGCAGCTCGGCATGAGCGTTCGCGGCGCCCTCTATTCCCAATAGTGGTGCCAGACGCGTTTTGGCCTGCCCGGCAAGCGGCGCCTTGGCCAGTAGGTGGAGGTGGGGCAGCATCCTGCTCTTAACCAGCGTTTCAGCGGGCATCGTGATACTCCTTAACGAGTTGGGTTGCGCTAACGCCGCGCCAGTAGCGGTAGCGCAGCCGCCACATCAGGCGGATCGTTTTCCAAGCACCGAACTCATCCCAGCGCCTTCCTGAGCTTATCACTTGTGTTCGCAAGCAGGCGGGAGGCGAGCGCTTTTTGAGACGTTCCGATAACTCAATATCTTCCATTAGCGGCTGCTCAGGAAAGCCGCCGACCTCCTTGAAGGCGCTTGCGCGCATAAACATACCCTGATCACCCGTGGCGATATGGGTGAGGCGTGAACGCTGATTCATCATCCAGCTCACCACGGGCAGCCATCCACTGCGGCCTGAAAGCTTAATATCAAAGCGCCCCCAAGCGTAGCGGTTGAGTGCTTGGGTTATCTCTTTAACAGCGCCAGTGGGCAAGCGGGTATCCGCGTGCAGAAACAGTAGCATAGGCGCGCAGGCTTGCTGCGCGCCCAGGTTCATTTGCAGTGCCCTTCCGGCTGGGCTGCTGAGGACACGATCAGCGAGTGGTTTGGCAACGCGAACGCTGTCGTCACAGCTTTCGCCATCCACCACGATGACTTCTACCCCTTGGGCGCGCAGCGGCTGCAATTGCAATAAATGGTGTGCCAACGTTGGCGCCTCATTAAGTACCGGTATCACAATACTAATACGCGGAGTTTTTTCAGCCGAGCGCAATAACCGGCCCTCCCGCTGCGTTGGCATCCGCATGGTCGTGGGTGACCAGCAGCGCAGGTAGGCCAGCATCGCGCAGTTGGCTAAACACGAGTGAGCGCATTTCCTGACGAAGCGCGGTATCCAATTTGGAAAACGGTTCGTCCAACAGTACCGCTTGGGGCTTGGAAAGCAGTAGGCGCATTAACGCTACACGCGCTTTTTGACCACCGGATAGCGTTGCCGGGTCACGCTCTTCAAACCCCGCCAGCCCTACCTGTTCTAGGGCATCGGTGACCTGCTGGCGCTTATTTTTAATACGACGAGGTAGTCCAAAGCACACATTGCCCCCCACGCTTAGATGGGGAAACAGCAGTGGGTCTTGAAAAAGAAGGCCAATGCCACGCTCCTCTGCAGGTAGGTTAAGCAGGTCGCGCTCACCCAGCCACACGCCGCCGCTGGCCGTAAAAGCCGGGGTAAGAAAGCCTGCAATATATGCCAATAGCGTCGATTTTCCCGAGCCGGATGGGCCCATCACCGTCAGTACTTCGCCAGGGGCAATGGTGGTGTCCACCGCTAATAATTCGCGTCCTGTCAGGGCTATCTGTATCTGATCCAGCCACAGCCGCTCGGTACAGCAAGCATTCATATCATCCCCTTTTATGTGGCGAATTCACGGCGTTGGGCGCTCAGCAGGCGGGGTATTGCCAGGGCGAGCATAAAGCCAATCAGCGGTAGCACTGCTTGCATTAGCGCCCAGACGCCGATTAAGCGTCGGTTGCTGCCTGCGGCAAGCGCTACTGCCTCAGTCGTGACGGTGGTTACACGCCCGGCACCGAGTAGTTGAGTGGGCAAATACTGGCCAATACTGATGGCCAACCCAACGGCAAAAGCAGTTAACAGCGGCGCGAGCAGTAACGGCAAGCGGACACGCCAAAAGGCGGCATGGCGAGAAACACCCAGTGAACGTGCCACTTGCAGCCATCGTGGGTCTAGGCGTCGATACGCCTCGGCCAAAGAGAGGTAGACGTAAGGCAGCACAAACAGCAGATGACCTGCGATCACTAAGCTTAGCTGAGGACGAATGCCTAAGCTTTCAGCCGCGACAATCAGACCAAACAGAAAGGCAATTTGTGGCACCAGTAGGGGTAAATAGAGCAGCCATAGAGCGCGTTTTGGCTGAAAATGCTGGCGGTGCTCGTTCTCAAGCGTAGCGAGTACCAGTGCGGTAGCCAGCGTCGTGGAAATAAGTCCAATCAGCGCCGTGTTGAGCAGTGGTGTCACCAGCATAGGGCCGCTACGCTGCCAATGATCCAGCGTTAGCATCTGCGGCAATAGTTCAGGAAAGCGCCAAAAACCCGCCACCGAGAACAGCCCCAAGCCGACGAGGGCTGCCAGTGCTGTAGTGCTGGACATCAGTAAGGCCGAGCGGCCTACCCGTCTTAGCATAATTTCACCCTGCCGGCGGCTGCCGTTGGTCAGCCAGTTTCGCGCCAGCAGGCGGGTTAACTGTTCCAGCAGCCACCAACTCAGCAGTGCTGCCAGCGTAACGCCAAGTTGCAGCACCGCTGCCGCCGAGGCCATAAAGCGGCGGCTAATATCCGGGTCGTTGAACCAGCTCAGAATCGACACGCTAAGTGTGGGCGGCAGCGTGGGGCCAAGAATCATCGCCATGTCCACCACCGAGGTAGCGTAGGCGATCACCGCGTACACCGGTAGGCGAAGCAGCGGATAGAGTGATGGCAGTACCGTTTTTAACCAAGCAACAGTGGGCGCATAGCCCAGCGACCGCGCCAGCATCAAACGCTTCTCGGGGGCCAACTGCGGCAGTGCCGCCAGGCTCATCAGCAGCAGAAAAGGCACCTCTTTCAGCACCAGCCCCGCCATCAGCGACACTCCCCAGGGATCGTTGACGATCATCGCATCCGGCGGGCGCTCCCACCCCGTCAGAGAGGGCGATACCAATCGAGCCATTAAGCCCGAAGGAGCAATCAAAAAAGCAAACCCAAAGGCAACCGCGGCATGAGGAACGGCGAGCAATGGTGAGACCAACCGACGAATGCCTCGGTCTAACCAAGTGCCCCGACTAGCCGCCAAAAACAGCACCACCATCATTAGCGCAATGGCGGTGCTCACCAACCCGCTGGCAAAGCTCACGGCGACTGAACGGCCAAGGCCTGGTTGAGCAAACAGCATATGCCAAGGTGTTAGGCTGATACCGTGGCCGCCCAGCGCGGGCAAATAGCCGAACGCAGGCAGAATAACCATCATCAGCCCTGCGCCTACCGGCAGTACGAGCAAGGCAATGATCAGCGCGGGCGCGAGTCTTAGCATGGCTTAGTTAACGCCGTATCGCTCAAGCCACGCCTCTTGCAGAGCGGTCATCCAGCTAGGGTGGGGCTCGGGTAAGGTGTTCGAGAGGGCGTCTGCCGGTAGCTCTGACGGATGGCGACCCCCCTGCTGAAACAGTGCCTGATCATCAGTATTCAACTGCTCGATATCCAGCACGCTGCGGTCACCCCACATCGCCAGCGACTGCTTTTCGGCCTGGGCTTGCGGTGAAAGCAGAAAGTCGGCGAGCACCATGGCGCCCGCTTTATGGGGCGAGTTGTAGGGGATCGCCACAAAGTGGACGTTACCCAGCGTACCGCCTTTCAGCACGTAACTGCGCACGCTTTCCGGCAGTTCATACTCCATTACGGCCACGGCCGCATCAGTGGGGTAGAACGAAAACCCCAGGCTCAGCTCGCCATCGCTCATCAGCGTGCGCAGGTTAGGGCCTGAATCAGGAAAGGTGCGCCCACTGCGCCACAGGTGCGGATGCAGCGCATCCAGATACGCCCACAGCGGCGCTGTTACGGCCTCAAAATCGCCCTCCGAAACCGGCTGATAAAGCGCCTCGTCCTGCTCGGTCAGCTCAATCAGAGCCTGCTTCAAGAATGTGCTACCCGTGAAGTCGGGGATGCGTGGATAGCTGAACTGGCCGGGATTGGCTTCAGCCCAGTTAAGTAGCGCTGGCATGTCCTGAGGTGGTATTTCGGTTTGGGCGCTGTCGTAATAGAAGGTGATCTGCGCCTTGCCCCACGGCGATTCATAGCCCTCGGTGGGCAGCGTGAAGTCGGTGACTACCTCGGGATTTTCCGTCGCGTTGGTGAGGGCAAAGTTGGGCAGTGATTTGGCGAAGGGGCCAAACAGCAGGTCGCTTTGGCGCATCGCCGCAAAGTTTTCGCCGTTGATCCAAATCACATCAATGCTGCCATCATTATCATTGCCCGCCTGTTTCTCCCCCAGCACCCTCGCCACCGCACTGCCGGTATCATCAAGCTTGACGTGCTCCACATCGACGCCGTACTGCGCCTGCATCTGCCCCGCTACCCAGTCGATATAGCGATTGGTACGCGTATCGCCACCCCAGGCGTTCCAGTAAACGGTTTGGCCTTCGGCTTCTGCCACGACGCTTTGCCAATCACTAGGGTCAGGAGTCGCCATGGCAGGGAGGGAAAAGGCAAGCAGCGTAGCGGTGATTGACGTGGTAAGAGCGCCACGCAAGGGGTTACGGTTAGTTGACATCGCGCACCTCGGTATTTGGTAATAAGACGCTATAGGGAGGCTTGTAAACACTGCAGCTCACTGTGAACGTGATCCATGATTGGTAGCGAGAGGTAGTGCTCCACGCGGTCACGCACGTGGTCGATGACTGCTGGGTCAGTGAGCTCCGCCGACCAGTCTTCACCACGCTGCTGGGCATCCTTGGCATTTAAGTGCTGGGCGCGCCATTTAGCGCACCAGGTCAGCGACCAGAGCCAAGTCGCGCGGCGGCAGGCGACCAACGTGTCGGTATCGGGCGTCTCACCCATGGCCGACTGCCAGCGGCGATAAAAGTTAATCACCTCGCTCAGCGATAGCACGGCTTGGCTGTTGAGATCCCAGGTGGTCGAGGTGTAAAGCGATGTGTGGGCAAGGTCGATGCCCGGCAGGCCATAACGGCACTTCTCAAGATCCACCAGCACCGCGCGACCATCGTCACGGATCAAAAAATTGCCGGGATGCGTATCAAAACTAATCAGGGTCGGTGTGTCATCGCTCAAGCGGGGAGGGAGAAGATCCAGCTCCTGCTTAATACGCAGTGTGACTTTACTCGCCAGTTGAGCGTCGGCTAACCAGTTGGCCTGCTGGCGCACTTCATCCACCATTGCCTGCCACGGGTCATCAGGAGCAAGCAGTGGCGCTCGCCCTGCGACCCCGGGCAGCGGTTGACGGTGCAGGCTGGCCAGGGCATCCGCGATGGCGGGGAGGTCTTCCGGCAGTTTGGCTAGGCGACCACGGATAGCCTCAACCACTAATCCACCGCGTGGCAGTGATTCGTTTGGCGGCAGCGTTTCAAACAGTTTGGGCGTGTGCCCGCCTGGGCTGGAGCGTTGATAGCAGGCTGCCTGATAAGCAAGATTGGCTTCCGGCGGCAGGTTCATCTGGCTCTGCTTAGGTAGCCGTGCCACCCAGTCATCGCCCTCGCTGCGATGAACCCATACGTGGTCATGGGCCAGCCCGGTATCCGCCATCGGCGTAAGCGTACGATACACAATTCCGGCCCGCTTAAGCTCAGTCGCCAGCGCCTCTAAACGCGCCTCAATAGGTGTCGGCATAGCGCAGTCCGTGTCGTTGCTGAATCAGCGATGCCACTTAGTGGCTGTTCTTGTACCAACCTTACACGTTTCGTAAGAAAATGTGGTTATGAGAGAGTCCTGGATTCATAGAATCAGTTATTGTCGGTAAAAGGTTAGGAAATGATAGAGGAGCCTTTTTTTGCTAATCTTCTCGGTAAAAGATTAATTTAATTTTGCGAGAGGCAGCATGAAAAATATCATTATCTTGATAGTTATTGTCGGTATAGCTGGCTACACTGCGAACCATTACTTTACTGTTACTGGATGTCGCGACGTCACGAATTTTGCTATATATGAGGGGGAATCATAATGGCGTAGGGCTGAGTGAGCAGGAAGCTTTTCAGCTTACTAACATTGCAGAATATGCTTTGAAACATGAAGTCACCACCGAACAATTAATGCAAGCAACGGCAACAGCAATTCAAGTTGATTCTGGAAGTATGCCGTTGGCTGATGACTATGTTGCGGAAATTGTTTTTGATGAATGTATGCAATCATCCAAAGTGCAAACATGGTCGGAAAAACTGGGGTTTTCAAAAGCAATAGGCAGTGTCAACGATGCAATAAGATAAATTTTAAAAAAACGGCACTTTTTTATTAGTGCCGTTTGTGTCAGCTATCTTAACTAACTGATCCTACAAAGCCTCAATCTTCGCCTTTTGCTCTTCCAGCAACTGCTTGGTCGCTTGGAAATCGGCGAGTTTGGCACGCTCTTTTTCGACCACGGCGACCGGGGCTTTGGCGATAAAGCCGTCGTTGCTGAGTTTCTTCTCGATGCCACCGATGAGCTTATCCTGCTTGTCGATTTCTTTGTTGAGGCGGGCGATTTCGGCGTCTTTGTCGATCAGGTCTGCCATTGGCACCAGCACTTCCATATCGCCAACCAGTTGAGTGGCGGAGAGCGGGGCGGCGTCTGGGTTTTCAAGCCAGGTTACGCTTTCCAGCTTGGCAAGTTTAGACAGGAAGCGGCGGTTGTTCTCCAGACGCTCGGCGTCTTCAGGCTTGCCTTTGGTCAGTAGCACATCGAGCAGTTTGCCGGGGGCGATGTTCATCTCGGCGCGGATATTGCGCACAGCAACAATCACACCTTTGAGCCACTCGATATCCAGGCTGGCCTGCTCGTCGATTTTGCTCTCGTCGGCCTCTGGCCAGGCTTGCAGCATGATTGAAGCGCCGTCACCCATGTAGACACCAGCCAATGGCGAAACGCGCTGCCAAATTTCTTCGGTGATGTAGGGCATCATAGGATGGGCAAGGCGTAGCGTCGCTTCTAGCACGCGCACCAGCGTGCGGCGGGTGCCACGTTTTGCTTCTGCCGTGGCGTTCTCGTCCCATAAAACAGGCTTAGAAAGCTCCAGATACCAGTCGCAATACTCGTTCCAAACGAATTCATACAGCGCTTGAGAGGCATGGTCGAAGCGGTACTCGTCCATCGCCTTGGTGACCTGGGCTTCGGTCTTTTGTAGCTGGGAGATAATCCAACGGTCGGCCAGGGAAAGCTCAATTTCGTCTCCGCCGGTACCGCAATCTTCGCCTTCGGCGTTCATCAGCACATAGCGCGAGGCATTCCACAGCTTGTTGCAGAAGTTGCGGTAGCCATCCAGGCGGTTCATATCAAACTTGATATCACGCCCGGTGGTCGCTTGGGAGAGGAACGTAAAGCGCAGGGCATCCGTACCGTGGGCCTCTATCCCGTCTTTAAACTCATCCTTGGTCGCTTTGGCGATCGCCTTGGCCTGTTTCGGCTGCATCATATTGCCGGTGCGCTTTTCGAGCAGCTCATCCAGGGTGATGCCGTCGATCAGGTCGATGGGGTCAAGCACATTGCCCTTGGATTTGGACATCTTCTGACCCTGACCGTCGCGCACCAAACCGTGCACGTAAACCGTTTTGAACGGTACTTGCTTGGTGAACTTCAGGGTCATCATGATCATCCGGGCAACCCAGAAGAAGATGATGTCAAAACCGGTCACCAGCACGCTGCTGGGGTGGAAGGTCTCCAGCTCCGGCGTCTGTTCCGGCCAGCCGAGGGTGCCAAAGGTCCACAGGCCTGAGCTAAACCAGGTGTCGAGGACGTCTTCGTCCTGAGTCAGTATGACATCGGGTTCAAGTGCGTGCTTCTCGCGAGCTTCCTCTTCGCTGCGAGCAACGTAGACATTCCCTTCTGCGTCATACCAGGCGGGAATGCGGTGGCCCCACCACAGCTGGCGGGAAATACACCAATCCTGCAGATCGCGCATCCAGGCGAAGTACATATTTTCATAGTTTTTGGGTACGAACTGGATATCGCCATTTTCCACCGCTTCGATAGCGGGCTTGGCGAGGGACTCCACGGCCACAAACCACTGGTCGGTGAGCAGCGGCTCAATGACATCACCGGAACGGTCGCCATAGGGCAGAGTATTGCTAACGGCTTCGACTTGCTCCAGCAGGCCCAGGGCGTCCATATCGGCGACGATCTGCTTACGCGCTTCAAAGCGGTCTAGACCTGCGTACTTGGCGGGCAGGGTGGCGTCTTCGTCCGGCTGGGGCTGGCCTTTAAGATCGAAAATCTCAGCGCTTTCAAGGATAGCCGCGTCTTTAGAGAAGACGTTGATCAGCAGATGGTTCTGGCGCTTGCCGACTTCGTAATCGTTGAAGTCGTGGGCGGGGGTGATCTTCACACAGCCCGAGCCTTTCTCCATATCGGCGTGTTCGTCGGCAACAACTGGAATGCGGCGGCCGACCAGCGGGAGCTCGATAAATTTGCCTACCAGCGAGGCGTAGCGCGCATCGTCTGGATTCACGGCCACGCCGGTATCGCCTAGCAAGGTTTCCGGACGAGTAGTGGCAACCACGACATAATCTTTGCCATCATCAGTTGTAACGCCGTCGGCCAGCGGGTAGCGGAAGTGCCAGAAGCTGCCCTGCTGCTCTTTGTTTTCCACTTCCAGGTCGGAAATGGCGGTGTGTAGTGTAGGGTCCCAGTTGACCAAACGCTTACCACGGTAAATCAGGTTTTCTTCGTGCAAGCGTACAAACACTTCTTGTACGGCTTTGTAGAAGCCTTCATCCATGGTGAAGCGTTCGCGAGACCAGTCGACACTCGCACCCATGCGGCGCAGTTGACGGGTAATATGACCACCAGACTCCTCCTTCCACTCCCACACTTTATCGATAAACGCGTCGCGGCCAAGGTCGTGGCGGGTTTTGCCCTCTTCAGCCGCGATTTTGCGTTCGACCAGCATTTGCGTGGCAATACCGGCGTGATCCGTACCTACCTGCCACAGGGTGTTGTTACCCTGCATCCGCTTCCAGCGCGTCAGGGTATCCATAATGGTGTCCTGGAACGCGTGGCCCATGTGCAGGCTGCCGGTCACGTTGGGCGGCGGAATCATGATCGAAAAAGGCGTGCCCTTGCCGGAAGGGGCGAAACGGTTGTCGGCTTCCCAGCGCTCGTACCAGCGGGTTTCGATCTGTTCGGGTTGGTAGGTCTTTTCCATGTGGAGTCGGCTCACGGCTGGCAAGAAATGTGCAAAATGTGAAAATGTATAACCCGAGAGTATACCGCGATAGAGCATTGATCGTCAGGGGCTACTCGCGCTCGATTGCGGGCGTAACGTGTTTATGAGAGGTGCTGATGTGCAGAAAACCCGCGCATGGCTATAAGCCCGAGAATAGGCCCCGGCAGCAGCCACCAGATCACCGCCAGCGACTGGTTCGACCATAGCGCGGTGACCAGGGCGATGGAGGGGATAGTCAACCCAAAGCCAATCGCGTTCATCATCGCCAGCGCCGCCCCTAGTCGTTCGGGCGGTGCAGTAGCAGAAGCCAATGCAGAAAACTGCGCGGAATCTGCAATCACGCTAATGCCCCATACGCCGAGAAGTGCCAGCAGCAGCCAGGGCGAGGCGCTGCCCAATAGGGGATAAACCAAACAGAGCGCACCGGAGGTTGCCAATGCCACGCAGGCCACTCGGTCGCTGCCAATCTGGCGACTCCACTTGCCCGCGAGCACGCAGCCGGGCAAGCCTAGGGCAATGACCGCAAAGCTTAGCCACGGCTGAGCGCCGTTGCTGGCGCCCAACCGCTCCAGCTCCCGGGCGACCAGAAACGGTACAAGGGCCCACAGGGCATACAACTCCCAGCAGTGACCAAAATAGCCCAGTGCGGCGGCGCGAAAGCGGGGCTGCCTGAACGCAGCTAACCCCGCCCAGGGGCGTCCACTTTTGGCGGTAGCTGGCAGGTGCGGACCAACGCCCAGTTTGAAAATCATCAGCGCGGCGACCAGCGCCAGCAGTGAGGCTAGCAGCAGCGGCCACTGCCAGGGTAAGTTTAGCGTTAAACCGCGCAGCAAGTGCGGTGAGGCAATACCCAGGGTGAGCATGCCCACCAGCCAGCCCAGCGCTGCCCCGGCGTGACTGGGCGTCCAGCTTACCACCAACTTCATGCCCAGCGGGTAGATGCCCGCGAGGCAGAGCCCGGTCGCAAAGCGGGCCACAGCAGCAAGCGAGACGCTTTCGGCCACGCCAATAAAGGCGGCATTGATCAGCGCACCGAGAACTGCCGACACCGCAAACAGGTGGCTGGCGCGAATGCGGTCGGCCAAGCCCGTGGTGGCAATCAGCAGCGTGCCGGTAATAAACCCGGCCTGAACAGCGATGGTGAGCAGGCCTAAATCGCTTTCGCTAAGGCCGACGGCCTCCTGAAGCGCCAAGCCAACGCCATTAACGCTAAACCACAGCGAGGTGCCGAACAGCTGGGCGATGACAATCGTAACAAGCGGGTAGCGGGTGAACACGTTCACGTCTCCATGAGGGCAAAGGGCGCGGCCAGAGCCCGCTAATGGTAATCAACAATTTACCGTTACGACGAATTTTTTAAAAACAGCAGTGTCGGATCACAAGACCCGTCAGGATTCGTCTGGCAGGAAGTACAAATTTGTTCGCAATTGGAGTTTTTATGCACGTAGCCAAGCTTTTCCTTCCAGCAGTTGCAGCACTGGCATTCAGTGTTCCCGCCATGGCCCAGCAAATGGGTGGCGGCACCCCCAGCGTCGCTGACCAAGTTAACCAACTCGACGAAATGGTGGATCTGAATGATGGTCAGAAGGAAGAACTCAGCAACCTTTTGACCCAGATGCAAGACGACGTTGGTGCCAATGAGCAGGAAGCCCAGCAGCTGCAACAGCAACTCAGTGAGCACGTTCAGACTGATTACGACGAAGCCGCCATTCGGGCGGATGCAGAGCGTCTTGGTGACCTAACGGCCGAGATGACCGCGGATAGCATTATCATACAGTCTCAGATCGAAGGCGTTTTCACTCAGGAGCAGCGCGATCAACTGGATGAGGCCGTGGCTCAGCAGCAGGAGCAAATGCAACAGATGCAGGAGCAGATGCAGCAACAGGGAGGCTAAGGCGAAGACGTACTGACAGGGATTGCCGACTTCCGTTGATGGCCCCGCCAAGTGCGGGGTCACGGTTTTGTGGCTGATCTTCCCTCTTTCCAGGTTGGTTTGCCCCTATCAATGTTGTCTTCCTTGATTGGCTACCCATTTCTGCCCGGCTGCTGTCAGACGGTACTTCTGACGGCTGCTGCGTGGCTTGTCTGGAATTGTCATTTCAATAGCGCCGACCTTTAATGCCGGACGCAGATAGGATTCCCGAAAGTGGTCTTCATGCTTCAGCCCAAGCGCTGCCTGTATATCTGAGCGCTTCATTTCGCCTTGCAAGACCGCGAGTAGTCGAGTCACTTCCCCGGTGACTTCCCCGGTGACTTCCCCGGTGACTTCCCCGGTGACTGGTGGGGTATCGTCCGTCCACTCCGCCTCTGGCCGCCAAGCGATTGCACTGAATTGATTGCCTGAAGGGTCATTAAGCAAGTCAATCTTAGGCCATGCCTCAAGCGCTCGTGGAATGCCACTGCCCATACCGCGATAGGGTAAGATATGGCTGGCATGTTCGGTGAGCGTAGGGTTACGGCGGATGGTCTTGCCCCGGCGAATGTCCTCAGCGCTCAGGCTATCCGGCAGGTGGCCAGGGCTGACAATCTCCACACGATCGGCAAAGACCATCAAGCGGACGGAAGCGCTGGTGAAGTAGTCTCGGTGAATCAAGGCATTGACCAGCAACTCTTCCAGCGCCGTTTCGGGAATCTCCAACTCGCCCAGGGTGTTGAAACTACGCCCGTGCTGCACATGGTGCAAATTGCGCTTGATAAAGGCAAAAGCGCTACGGAACTGCTCCAGTAGGGTGCCCTTGATATCTTCGCTATCCAGGTAGCGAGTATCGTGCAGCGCGGTGCCGGGGAAGGCCACTGCCTTCACTTCAAAGGCCGGACGCCATCGCTGAGGATTGCGACCAAACAGCATCAGCCCCGCCAGATTCAACTCCTGCCCATCGCCCAGGCCCAAGTTCTGCAGCAACTGCTCCCGTGTCAGACCGGAGAACTCGCTGCTCTCACCATAGCGGCGATTGAAGTAGCCAGTAAACGCCTTGTCATCGATATCCTCCACCGAAGTACCCGCTACTGGTACTACATCAGCGTAAACCAGCCCAGAACGCTGGAACATGCGCTGCAGTTCTTCGCGGGAGGTCACATGCCGTTTGTCCGACCCCTGCTTGACCCAAATGCGGCCTTGATTATCAAGATACGGTTTGGCCAGCCCATCGGGCACCTCCATCACTATTACAATGCCCTGATCTGTCTGCACATTCTCGGTCAGCGGATGCACGGGAGGACGTACATGCTGGGAGGCAGCGTTGCCAAGTAGCTGGTTCAACCGCCGTACCGCCGCGCCATCCAGCCTTGCAATCGAGCCGTCATCATTGACGCCCAGCAACAACCACCCGCCGCCACTGTTGGCAAAGGCGGCCATCTCAGCGGCAAGGCCATCCGCGTTGGTGGCATCGCGTTTGAACTGGTGGCGGCTGTCTTCGCCGCGTGCGACCATCTCAAGAAGTTCACTTATCGTCATGGCTTACTTCGCTTCAGCTCGCGATGGAGAAAGGCGTCAATTTCAGTTTCTGGTCAAGCCTCTTCGCGCTGGATGCATTGTGCCTACCCCAATTTATGCGGCACAACCTCATGACCCATTTCTTTATAGCGCTGCCAGCAGGCGCGTTTGGCGACCAGCACTTGTTGGTGCTGGTTAATGATCTCGGCAATGCGGGCGTAGTTTTCTACACCGTCGGGAATATCGGGGTGCAGGTTAAGCAGTGCGGTTTCTTCTGTGGGCACCGGCAATTGCTGCCAGCCTAGCGTGATGGGTACGCTAGCAGCCATTTCGCTATCTTCTAAAGCGTGGGGTAGGTAGGCGTCCGGGCGGAAATTCCACAGCGCGTCGTCGGCCTGCTCGGCGAGGGCTTTATCCTCGCAGTGCAGATGCAGGCGGTAGCCTTTACGCCAGATAGTCTCGGCGAGTTTGCAGGCAAACTGCAAGCGCGCCTCTAAGGTTGTATCGGGCAAAATATAGAAATCAATGCGCGCCATGGCGGTTCCAGGTTAGTCGTTTCCAGAAACAACACCGCCGCATAAAATGCGGCGGTGTGGAGGTAAGCGCTAGCGTTACACCAACTTGGTGAGCCAGCCGTACTTATCTTCGCTGCGGCCGTACTGCAGATCGAGCAATTTGGTACGCAGCCGCATGGCAACCTCGTTGTTGCCACTCGCTGTGAGCTGGATACGCTCGTTCTCGGTCACCAGTTCACCTACTGGAGTAATGACCGCGGCGGTACCGCAGGCAAATATCTCAGTGATCTCACCGGATGCCGCGCCTTCACGCCACTCATCAATACTGATCGGGCGCTCTTCCGGCGTGAGGCCTTCATCTTTGGCCAGGGTCAGCACAGAGTTGCGCGTCACGCCTTCCAAAATGGTGTCGGTCAGGCGCGGCGTCACCAAGCGGCCATCTTTGAAGACGAAGAACAGGTTCATACCGCCCAGCTCTTCCACCCACTTGTTCTCAGCGGCGTCAAGAAACGCTACCTGGCCACACTGGTGGGCTTCTGCCTCTTTTTGCGCGGCTAATGAGGCGGCGTAGTTACCGCCACATTTGGCAAAACCGGTGCCGCCTGCAGCAGCGCGCTTGTAGTTCGAGGAGAGCCAAATCGACACCGGCGCAACGCCGCCTTTGAAGTAGGCCGCCGCTGGTGAAGCGATCACGTAGTAATCGACTTCTTGCGACGGGCGAACGCCCAGAAACGCTTCTGAGGCGATCATAAAGGGACGCAGGTAAAGACTGCACTCGTCAGAAGCGCTAGCGGGCGTGGGTACCCAGGCGTGATCCTGAGCGAGCAGCGCCTTCAGTGAGCCGATAAAGTCTTCGTCGGAAAGCTCGGGCAGCGCTAAACGTCGGGCGCTGCGCCGGAAACGTTCAGCGTTTTTCTCGGGGCGGAACGTCCAGATAGAGCCGTCGGCATGACGATAGGCTTTGATGCCCTCAAAAATTTCCTGGCCGTAATGCAGCACGGAAGCGGCGGGGTCGAGTGTCAATGGGCCGTAAGGGCGTACCTGATGGCCGTGCCAGTCAGCGTCGCCGGTCCAGCGAATATGTGCCATATGGTCGGTGAAGTAGCGACCGAAACCGGGATTTTTGAGAATATTTTCACGAAGTTCGTCGGCCATCGGCTGATTGGATGGCAGGATTTCAAAACTGGCAGTGGGCACGGCGGTTATTCTCCGTTAATACCGCTTCTGTTAAGAGGCGGTTGGATATTGGTGATTATACAGGCACAGCGGGTACTCGCTTGCTGTGCCTTGATAGTTTCAGGTTTAACGGTTGCCGTGCTGAAAGGCAACCACTGAACTGTCTAACTGTCGCTATTTTCTACTTGCGTGTCGGCTTCACGGTCGAGCAAATACTGGGTTAATAGGCCGACCGGGCGTCCGGTGGCGCCTTTCTGCTTGCCGGAGTGCCAAGCGGTTCCGGCGATATCCAGGTGTGCCCAGGGGAAGTGATCGGCAAAGCGCGATAAAAAGCACGCGGCGGTAATGGTACCTGCCGGGCGGCCACCAATATTGGCCAGGTCGGCAAAGTTGGACTCTAACTGCTCTTGGTACTCGTCCCATAGCGGCAGGTGCCAAGCGCGGTCCCAGGCCCCTTCGCCTGCATCCAGCAGATCCAGGGCGAGGTCGTCGTCATTGGAGAGCAGGCCGGTGGCGTGGTGGCCCAGGCCAACAATCACGGCGCCGGTGAGGGTGGCGATATCGACCACGCTTGCCGGGGTAAAGCGCTCGGCGTAGGTCAGCGCATCGCACAGCACCAGGCGACCTTCTGCGTCCGTATTCAGCACTTCCACGGTCAACCCTTTAAGCGTCTTGATAATATCGCCGGGCTTGGTGGCGTGGCCGTCGGGCATGTTTTCCGCCGCGGCAACGATGAATACCAGATTGAGCTTGGGTTTAATCGCCAATACGGCTTTGACGGTGCCGAACACGCTGGCGGCGCCGCACATATCGAACTTCATTTCGTCCATGCCTTCGCCAGGCTTGAGCGAAATACCACCAGTATCGAAGGTAATACCTTTGCCGATCAGCACGTGGGGCGCTTCTTCGGCGTTTTCTGCGCCTTGATACTTCATTACGATCAGGCGGGTGGGTTCTTTGCTGCCGCGACCAACCGATAACAGCGAGCCTGCCCCCAACGCTTCGAGCGCCTCTTCATCGAGAATCTCAACCTCGAGCGTGCCCTGTGAGTCGCGGCCAAGCTGCTCTGCCTGCTCGGCGAGGTAGCGGGGCGTGCAAATATTGGCAGGCAAGTTGCCGAGAGTGCGGGTGTAGTTGATGCCCTGGCCTATAGCGTTGCCTACCAATGCGCCCTGCTTCACCAGCGGTACAGCATCGGCATCACTAATAATCAACGTCAATTTGGCAAGGCTAGGTGCTGGCGCGGGGGACGATTTGAACTGTTCAAAACGATAAATGGCCCGCTCGGCGGCTTCCATCACCTTGCGTGCTTTCCAGGCGGCGTCGCGATCGGTGAGCGGTACATCGCCAAATACGACGCTGGCTTCGTCAATGGGCAGTTTTACCAGCGCGGTCATGGCCGCCTCCAGCGCTTTGATAAAGGCGGCTTCCTGGCATTTTTCGCGCTCACCCAAGCCAATCAGCAGGATGCGTTCGGCGCCCAGTCCCGGCGCAAACGGTACCATTTGCACATTGCCCAACGCTGCGTCAAAGTCACCTCGCTCAAGCAGTTGGCCAATCAGGCGCTCGCTAGCGTCGTCCAGTTTGGCAACGGTGGGCAGTAAGTCGCTACCTTTATAAACCGGTACCAAAAGGCAGGCCGTTTCGGTTTTGGCCGGGTTAGCAGTCTGAACGGAAAATTCCATGACGTCTCCAACAAGACAAGCAACGAGGGATTCGGGATAATGCCCCGTTGCTTTTGATTTTGAAAAGGGACTGAGAATAGTTTGATTAGTGTACCCAAGCCATACGCTTATTGCATGGCATCCTGCACGACTAGCCGGAGAGCGCGTTGATTTTATTTCGATATCTAACTCGCGAAGTGTTACTCACCATGTCGGCGGTCGCCGGCATTTTGTTGCTGGTGATCATGGGTAGCCGCTTTATCCGCTATTTTTCGGACGCAGCGGAAGGTGATATCCCCGTCACTATGTTGGGCAGCCTGATGATGTTTCACCTGCCTGGTTTTATGGAATTGATTCTACCGCTGTCGTTTTTTCTAGGCATCATGCTGGCCTATGGGCAGCTCTATATGAACAGCGAGATCACGGTGATGGTCGCCTGCGGGATGAGCCCCACGCGGCTGTTGAAAGTGACGTTGCTGCCTGCCAGCGTTGTGGCGGTGCTAGTCGGTGCCTGCAGCCTGTGGCTGACGCCTTTAGGGGCACTGCAAACCGAAACCGCGCTGGAAGAGCAGCGCAGCCGTCTGGATGTTTCCGTGTTGGCGCCAGGACGTTTCCAGGAATTTGGCGGAGGACGTACCGCTTATATCGGCAGTTTCTCTAGCGATGGCACAGAGATGCAAGATGTGCTGGTACACGAACAGAATCAGCCGGGTGATGAGACCACCCATGACTATGTAACCCGCGCGGCCTCGGGCTATCAGGAAACACGGCTCGAAACGGGGAGCCGCTTTTTGGTGCTGGATGACGGTGAGCGTTATGGCGTGACCCCAGGCCAACAGAACGCCGAGCGTCTAACGTTCGAGCGCTATACGCTGCGCTTAGGGCTGAATCGCGACCGGCAGGAGCTCGATTCCCTGGAGTATGCCACTACGCCGGCGCTATGGAGTGACCCTAGCCCCCGTGCCCAGGCGCAGTGGCAGTGGCGTGCGGGCCTGCCATTAATGGTATTTGTGCTGGCCTTGATGGCGCAGCCGCTTTCACGGGTTAATCCCCGCCAGGGCCGCTTTGGCAAACTGCTGCCCGCCGTATTTTTATATGTTGCATATCTTAGCCTGCTGCTGGCGGTTGTCGATGCGATTGGCAGTGGTACTTGGCCCACCACGCTGGGTGTGTGGCCGGTACACGGACTGTTCTTAGGGTTGGGCCTGCTAATGCTGTGGCGCTCGCAACGTAAGGGGATGCGCTGATGGTGCTTGATCGTCTTGATCGTTATATCGCCCGCAACGTGCTGGCGGCCATTATCGTCGTCCAGTTCGTGCTGCTGGGCTTGGATATTACTATTGCCTATATCGATGATTTAGGTGATGTGCAGGCGAGTTATACCGCCTTCGATGCGCTGCTTTACCTATTAATGCGCACTCCTTGGCGCTTCTATCAGTATGCCCCGGTGGCAGTCTTGATCGGCGCGCTGATTGGTCTGGGCAGCATGGCATCCAGTAACGAGCTGACTGTTATGCGCGCCTCTGGGCGCTCTTTGGCACGCATTGTATGGGGGGTGATGAAGCCGGTGCTGTTGGTGGTAGTGGCTGTGTTGCTGGTGGCTGAATATGTGAGCCCGCGCACCGAGCAGTATGCAGAGGCGTGGCGGCTGGAAAAAATTCAGGGCGAAGGCGCCATGCTGACAAGCCGCAGCGGCTGGCAGATTGAGGGTGAAAGTGTCTACCGTTTCGGGGCGATTCGCGCCGATGATGTGGTGCTTGATTTAACCCGCTATCGCTTCGATGAGCGTCAGTTAGTTGAAGCTACCTACGCCCAACGCGCCCTTTGGGAAGAAGGGGCGTGGCGTTTGGAAAATGTGACTACCACGCGTATTTTCGATGATCACACCGAGTCTGACCAGGTGGCAAGCATGGGGTGGGACACTTCCTTTACGCCCACTCAGTTAGATCGATTGCTTCGCGATATAGAGAGTCAGGCACCCAGTGAGCTGTGGTATTACGCCCGGTTTCTTGAAGAGCAAGGCCTGCAGAATGATCAGGCGCTGCTCTATTTTTGGCAGAAGATACTGATGCCGCTCACGATGGGCTCGTTGGTGCTCATTGCCGCCTCTTTCGTATTTGGCCCGCTGCGTACTGTCGCCGCAGGTACCCGTGTTTTTTACGGCGTTATTACCGGGCTCTCCTTTAAGTACGTACAGGATCTATTGGCGCCAGCCTCTACGATTTTTGGCTTTTCTCCTGTCTGGGCCGTACTGGTGCCAACCCTGGCGTGTGCGGGGGTGGGTATCTACTTTCTGCGTCGTAATGGTTGATACCGCAACGACATCGCTGCTTCTTATCGCCTAAATACAGCTAATAAACAGCCAGGAGCTGGGAAAGAATGAGGGAAACACGACGCTTTACTGAATTGGATAGCGTATGGCCAGCGGGCCTTGGCCGCCGTTTAGGGGCCATGCTCTATGACGGCTTTTTGGTCACCGCGATCTGGATTGCGGTGACAGTCGTTCATATGCTGTTTTTCCGCTATGTGCTCGGTCAGCAGCCAGAAGAGATTGGCACGACGGCCAGCGATATTTGGAGTCTGCGCCTCTTACTGCTGTTTTTTGTGACGCTGTTTTTCGTCTTCTCCTGGACCCGGGGCGGTATGACGCTAGGTATGCAGGCGTGGCGGCTGCGGGTGCAAACGATGGAGGGTAATTCGCTGGATTTAAAGCAGTGCCTTATACGCTGCGCGGTAGCATGGCCATCGTTGTTGGTATTCGGGCTGGGTTACTTATGGGTGTTATTCGATAAAGAGCGGCGCAGCTGGCCGGATATCGCATCCAACACGCAAACCGTGGTGCTACCGAGTAAATAATTTAACGGGTGTTTTTCAAAAAAATCTTGTTTGATCAAAGCGTTATTGTACTGCTCATGATGATTAAGACGAATGGATATCAAAAAGTATCCATTTTCACTTGATAAGATGTATGCGAATCATTTACATTCATCTCATGATTTCCATGAGGTGCAGCCATGTACGTTTGCGTGTGCAAGGGAGTAACCGATCATCAGATTCGCCAGCACGTTAGCGACGGAGCGCGCAGCTGGCGAGAAGTACGTGAAGCAACCGGCTGCGCAACGCAGTGTGGTAAATGCGCGTGCTATGCCAAATCTATTACCCGCGATGCAGTGACAGAAGCGCGCCAAGAAGCGGATATGGGACTCGCTTACGCCGTGTGACGCGAATCACTATTGTTAGGGTTATCTTTAGCAAATATATGATTTGCTTGAACTTTTAAATACCTTATCTATACTCTCAGGAAAGCTGGGAGTATAGCTATGTACGTCTATACTCTTCTTAAAACGTAACTGCTTGATCGCATTATCTAAACCAGATTAAACATCAGCATTACAGTAGAAAAGGTGACGTTATGAAAGGTGATACTAAAGTTCTTGAGCACTTAAATAAGGCGCTGGGCAACGAACTGGTCGCGATTAATCAGTACTTTTTGCATGCCAAAATGTATAAAGATTGGGGCCTGAAAGCGCTGGCTAAGTGGGAATACGATGAATCCATCGAAGAGATGCAGCACGCTGACAAGATCATCGAGCGTATCCTGTTCCTGGAAGGCATTCCCAATCTGCAGGATCTTGGCAAACTGCACATCGGTGAAAACGTCAAAGAGATGCTCGAAAGCGATCTGAAAATCGAGCACGATGGTCGCAATGATTACATCGAAGCCATCACTTACTGCGAAAGCGTTAAAGATTACGTCACCCGCGATATGCTTCGCGACCTGCTCGCCGATGAAGAGGGTCATATCGACCACATCGAAACTGAGCTTAAGCTAATTGAGCAAGTGGGTATTCAGAATTACCTGCAGCGCCAAATGCAGATGGCTGGCGAAGAGTAAACACTCTGTAGCAAAGCCTTTAGTGCACTTCTTAAGTTAGCTTTTTAAGTTCGCTAAGCGCGCAAAGCAAAACGGGCAGCAT
>AXCI01004352.1_pt1 | contig 58104 bp, 45 predicted proteins | sample 182571 | NCBI WGS metagenome assembly AXCI01 (sample SAMN02359225, study PRJNA218796) | groundwater metagenome | isolation source: Mt. Simon Sandstone pore water sample D5872 at 1.8km depth, Illinois-Basin... | place: USA: Decatur, Illinois | collected 2009-05 | reverse complement strand
TGCGAACAGGTCGTCGCCATTGTCGTCAGGAGAAATAAAGCCGAAGCCTTTAGTGTCGTTAAACCACTTAACTGTGCCAGTTGCCATGATCGAAATCCTCGATGTAGCTAATTAAAACCGGGAAATACCCGAAGTGCAGTGGGTAGAACAAGAAACTTTCACCAGATTTAACGCTTGAGGCGCTTCTATCCTGCTGACAACGTTCGACTTGCTAACCAACTGACGCTATTTTGCGCCTAACCTGTGTGCGCGTCAACACTCTTATAATCAAGGCTATGCAGCCCTGTATGACAAGGTGCTGGCTAATCACTCTCACTGCTCAGAGAGGAGCCAACCGGCAGCTTTCTCCGCAATCATCAGCGTGGGCGAATTGGTATTGCCGCTGGTAATCGTCGGCATAATGCTCGCATCCGCCACGCGAAGCCCAAGAATGCCCCGTACCCGCAGCCGACCATCGACTACCGCCAAACTGTCATCCTCGCGCCCCATTTTCGCAGTACCAACGGGGTGGAAAATCGTCGTGCCTATATCCCCCGCCAAGCGAGTTAGCTCGTCGTCGGTTTGGTACTCAACGCCCGGTTTCACTTCCTCAGGCGCATACTTGGCAAACGCTGGCTGCTCGGCAATCCGCCGGGTAACGCGCAGGGAGTCCGCCGCTACTTTGCGATCCTCTGGCGTGCTTAAGTAATGAGGAGAGATGGCCGGCGTCTGACGGGGGTCGCTGCTTTTAAGACGTACCGTGCCCCGGCTGGTTGGATTCAAATTGCATACGCTGGCGGTAATCGCCGGGTACGGGTGTAGCGGCTGCCCAAAGGCTTCAAGGCTTAGCGGCTGTACATGGTATTGAATATTAGGGTGCGTTTGCTCCGCCGTACTGCGGGTAAACGCCCCTAACTGCGAGGGCGCCATGCTCATCGGCCCAGACCGTTTGAGCAGGTACTCCCAACCAATGCCCGCTTTCCCCAATAGCGTGCTGGCTATCGCGTTCAGGGTTTTGCCATTGGTGATGCGATATATCGAGCGAATCTGTAAGTGATCCTGCAGGTTCTCCCCCACCCCGGGCAATTCATGCACTAACTCAACGCCGTGTTCGCGTAGCAGCTCGGCTGGGCCCACGCCGGAAAGCTGGAGTAAATGCGGCGTGCCAATCGCACCTGCGCAGAGCACCACCTCCCCGCTCACCATGGCACGCTGGGCGTGACCGTTGCGCTCCACCTCCACGCCGCTGCAGCGCAGTGCTTCTTCACGTTTGTCAAAGAGCAGGCGATTGACCTGCGTGGAGTGCCAAAGCGTTAAGTTGTTGCGCTTCAGTGCGGGGCGCAAAAACGCTTTGGCGGTATTCCACCGCCAGCCCGAGCGCTGATTGACTTCAAAGTAGGCCACGCCTTCATTTGAACCACGGTTAAAATCCTCGGTGCGCGGAATGCCCGCCTGAACCGCAGCTTCGGCAAAATCATCCAGCACCTGCCATTTGAGGCGCTGTTTTTCAATCCGCCATTCGCCACCATGGCCATGAAAATCTCGGTGCTTCGCGTCACCATCACCATGCTCATCCAAGCGGTAGTGATCTTCATGCTTGATAAAGTCAGGTAAGCAGTTCTCCCAGCGCCAGGCATCGTCGCCGGTGACTCCCGCCCAGTGGTCGTAATCCCGGGCCTGACCGCGCATATAAATCATGCCATTGATGCTGGAGCAGCCGCCCAGGGTTTTCCCCCGTGGGTAGATCAGCGAACGGCCGTTGAGCCCTTTGTCGGGTTCGGTACGAAACAGCCAATCGGTACGCGGGTTATTAATGCAGTAGAGATACCCCACCGGGATATGGATCCAGTGGTAGTTATCGCGACCACCCGCTTCGATCAACAGCACCTTGTTGTTAGGGTTGGCGCTGAGTCGGTTAGCCATCAGGCACCCGGCGGTGCCCGCTCCTACCACGATATAGTCGAAATTATTATTAGTTGGCGCTGGCATGCGTTGGCTCCCATAACGTTTAGGCGTTACTTCGCCGTGGGCATCACAAATTCAGCACCGGCATCGATTGAGTCCGACCAGCGCTGCATAATCGATTTTTGTTTCGTGTAAAAACGCACGCCCTCTTCACCATAGGCATGGGTATCGCCAAACAAAGAGCGCTTCCAGCCACCGAAACCATGCCACGCCATCGGCACCGGAATAGGCACGTTGATACCCACCATGCCGACCTGAATGCGGCGCCCAAACTCCCGCGCCACGGTGCCGCTTTCGGTAAAGCAGCTAACGCCATTGCCGAATTCGTGGTCGTTGATCAACTGGATGGCGGTGGCGATATCCGGTACCCGCACACAGACCAGCACCGGACCAAAAATCTCCTCTTTATAGATCGTCATTTCCGGCGTGACGTTATCGAACAACGTGCCGCCCATCCAGAACCCTTCGGCACACTCATCGCCTGCCGAGGCAGCATTAAAAGTGCGACCATCGACCACCAGTTCTGCGCCTTCAGCCACCCCTTTTTCGATATAACCGGTAATCCGCTGGTGAGCTTGCTGGGTAACAATCGGGCCCATCTCCGCATCAAGCTGCATACCATCTTTTACTTTTAGCGCTTTCGCACGCTCAGCCAGTGCCGGCACGACTTTATCCGCCACGTCGCCGACCAACACCGCCACGCTGATCGCCATGCAACGCTCACCGGCAGAGCCGAAGGCGGCACCGATGAGTGCATCGACCGCTTTATCAAGGTGGGCGTCCGGCATCACCACCATATGGTTTTTGGCCCCGCCGAGTGCTTGGATACGTTTGCCATTACGAGCGCCGCGTTCGTAAATCAGATTGGCAATCGGCGTGGAGCCCACAAACGACAACGCCTTAACGTGCGGATGATCAAGCAGCGCTTCCACCGAGTCTTTATCGCCCTGCACGACGTTGAACACGCCATCGGGCAGGCCCGCTTGTTTAAGCAAATCAGCCATCAGCAACGAGGCGCTGGGGTCAAGCGGGCTTGGTTTCAAAATAAAGGTATTACCCGCAGCAATGGCTAACGGGAACATCCACATTGGCACCATGGCCGGGAAATTAAATGGCGTTATACCAGCGACCACGCCTAATGGCTGGCGCATGGTCCAGTTGTCGATCCCGGTACTCACCTGCTCGGTGTAGTCGCCCTTCAACAACTGTGGGATTCCGCAAGCGAATTCAACAATGTCAATACCACGCGCGACTTCCCCCTGGGCATCGGTGAACACCTTGCCGTGCTCTTTGGTGATCGCTTCGGCCAACGCATCTTTGTGAACATTTAACAGCTCTAAAAACTTGAACATTACCCGGGCACGACGGATAGGCGGGGTATCAGCCCAGGCAGGAAAAGCGGCTTGTGCGGCTTCTACGGCGGTGTTCACATCGTTTGATGAAGCGAGCGATACACGGCCAGTCACACGGCCGGTGGCGGGATTGAATACGTCCTGAGCGTTTGAAGACTCACCAGCGGTGACCTGGCCATTAATAAAGTGCTGAATCGCTGTTGTTGTCATGGGAGTACCTGTTTTAAGAGCATGGTTTTAAGAGCATGGTTTTAAGAGCGTAGCTAAAATACTTACTAAAAAGAGCCTGCGTTTAGCCTAGCCTACTGGGCGCTGGGAACAGATCAATTGAGTTATTTAAAAGCCAGTTATAAGCTCTACTAATATCACCAGCACGCGTTGAGGCTCATCATGCAAGATTACGCCACACTCCGCGCCTTCGTGGCCGTTGCAAGAACGGGCAGCGTGTCCCGCGCCGCTGAGCAGTTACATTTAACGCAGCCTGCCATCAGCCTAAAGTTGAAGCAGTTACAGGCTAACTTAGGTCTCACACTGTTTAGTCGTCGCCCCCAAGGGCTAGCGCTAACATCCGATGGCCATGCCCTGCTTCCCGCCGCTGAAAAAAGCCCTGACCAGTGCCCAAGCATTTGAGCAAACCGCCGGAACCCTGCACAGCACGCTGCGCGGCAAGCTCTCCATTGGCACCATTGTCGACCCGGAGTTTCTTCGTTTAGGCGCTTTCTTAAGCCGCCTGATGGCCCGCGCGCCACAATTAGAAACCGAACTGCATCACGGCATGAGCGGCAGCGTGCTGAGCCGCATCGCACAGGGTGAACTGGATGTCGGCTTTTATCTGGCACCGCCTGGCGAAGGCCCTGGAGTGAACCAGGGGCATGAGGTTCTGGCCTGGCGCGAGCTGACGCACTTTGACTATCATGTGATTGCCCCGGCTGGCTGGGAAAATCGGCTTATTGATACCCGCTGGGAGCACCTGGCCACGCTACCATGGATTGTGACGCCCCACGATTCGGCTCACCATCGGCTATTAAAGCAGGCCTTGGCGAAAAGCGGCGCGGTGCCTAACCGAGTAGCCCAAGTTGACCAAGAAGCCTGTATGTTGGATTTGGTTCGTGCAGGCGTTGGCTTAAGCTTGGCTCGCGATGCCCTGGCAATGACCGAGCGTCAAGAGAGTGGCCTGGCAGTAGCAGACAACATCCGCCTGCCCTGCGCATTAAGCTTTATATGGCGACACGCAAGCGCTGCCGAATCGACCGTAAATGCGGCACTCGATACGCTGGACGAGGTATGGCCACATCGGCTGGTTTAACCTGTAAGGATGTAGCACTTGCAGCCACTAATCGACTCAACATCGAGCGATAACTCGCCACCGCCACTGGAGTGCTTACCATGACCCGCTTTTCATTTTTCCGTCCCCTAACGCTCTGCGTAATGACCGCCGCAGGTCTCGCCAGTGCGTCGTTGCAGGCGCAATCTACCGCGCAAGCGACCTTTGCCGGTGGCTGCTTCTGGTGCATGGAGCCTCCTTACGACAACCAGCCCGGTGTTAGCGCCACCATCTCAGGCTATATCGGCGGCGAACTCGAGAATCCCACTTATGAGGATATCTCCAGGGGTGGTACGGGGCATGCGGAGGTTGTGCAAATCGAATATGACTCAGAGCAGATCAGCTACGAGCAATTGTTGGAAATTTTCTGGCGCAACATCGACCCCTTCGCAGTAGATCGCCAGTTCTGCGATGTGGGTGATCAATACCGTTCAGCTATTTTCTACCACGATGAAGTGCAGCGTGAGCTGGCCGAAGCCTCAAAAACCGAGATGGAAGCCCGCTTTGACCGCGACATTGCCACTCAAATAGTACCGGCTACTACGTTCTGGCCTGCCGAGGAGTATCACCAGGACTATTATCAAAAGAACCCCGTGCGCTATAAATTCTACCGCTATAGCTGTGGTCGTGATGGCCGCCTGGAAGAGGTGTGGGGCGAAGAAGCCGGTGGGCTTACGTTTGAATAGCAAAGCAGCTTCTTAGCCTTCACCGTGGAACTGATTAATTAAACCAATGCCTCACAATGAGCACCGCTATTATGCAAAGGCGCTCATTGTGTACTAGAGTGAATGCACATCAGAAGTAGACCGGTCGATTAAGCGCCCAGGAGCTGGACGTTTTGACCAACACGTTGATCTATAGATAGGAGATCTTATGAGCAACAGCATCAAGACGATTAACCCGACCAACGGTGAGACCCTCGAAACCTACGCTTTAATGAGTAGCGCTGAAGCTAAGCAGGTCGTGGATGCCTGCTACGATGCTTTTCTCGATTGGCGCCTGGAATCACTCGAAAGCCGCGCCAAAACGGTCAAAGCCATTGGCCAAGCGATGCAGAAGCATAAAGACGAGCTGGCTGACCTGATGGTCAAAGAGATGGGCAAACTGCCTTCTCAGGCCACCCAGGAAGTTGACCTTTGTACCGCTATTTGTGACTACACCGCTGAACATGGCCCTAAAAAGCTAGCCGATGAAGAGCGCCAGCCAGGCAATGGAGAGCGTGGCTTTGTGACCTACTCTCCCATGGGCGTCATTTACGGCATTCAGCCCTGGAACTTCCCGGCGTATCAGGTAGTACGTTACTCAATTGCCAATATCATGGCGGGTAACGGCGTTCTGCTTAAGCACGCTGAAAACGTGACTGGTAGCGGCCTGCTGTTGGAAAAAATCTATCGTGAAGCGGGACTTCCCGAGAACGTTTTCCGCACGCTAGTGATCTCTCATGACGTTTCCGATGAAGTAATCGCTCACTCTGCTGTTCGCGGCGTAACGCTAACAGGCAGCGATGGTGCAGGCCGCAAGGTGGCCACCAAGGCTGCCGAGTACCTGAAGAAGACGGTGCTTGAGCTGGGCTCTAACGATGCCTATCTGGTGCTTGATGATGCCGACATGGATGTGGCGATCGACACCTGCGTTCAGGGGCGTGTCTACAACGGCGGCCAAACCTGTGTAGCCGCCAAACGCTTTGTAGTGACCGAGAAAAATTATGAAGCGTTCAAAGAGCGTTACGTTGCTCGCATGCAGTCGCTGAAAGCGGGTGATCCAACCCAAGAAGACAGCGATCTCGGCCCCATGGCCCGCGTGGATCTTCGCGACGGACTTCATGATCAAGTGGAAGAGAGCGTACGCAAAGGCGCGAAGGTTCTGTGCGGTGGTGAAAAGCCATCCGGCAAAGGCGCGTTTTATCCGGTGACCGTGCTGGATAACGTGACACCAGGTCAGCCCGCTTACGACGACGAGCTGTTTGGCCCTGTAGCCGCGCTGATTCGCGCTAAAGATGATGAAGATGCCATGCGCATTGCCAACGACAGTCGCTACGGCTTAGGCGGCGGCATCATCTCGAAAGACGTTAAACGCGCGACCGAGCTTGCCAGCAAGTACTTCGACACCGGCATGGTGTTTATCAACGGCTTTGGCGTTGCTACACCGGAAATGCCCTTCGGCGGTGTTAAGAACTCGGGTTACGGTCGTGAACACGGCGGCTTTGGCATGCTTGAGTTCGTTAATGCCAAATCCGTTATCGTCGTTCAAGAGTAATACTGTGAGCTAACGCAACATGCAGTGAATTGTGGACTGTAAGTTGTAAGTTGTAAAAGCTAGCGCCGCAGGCCTTCATCAGGCCTGCGGCGTTTTTTGAGTCACACTATCGAGTTTTTAGGCACGCTGCTGTGGCGCTCGGCGCTGCCACAGCTTAATCACTAGCGCCATCACCACCCAGGTAACCAGCGCAGCAATCACATCATCCAACACAATGCCAAAGCCGCCATTCACATACTCTGCCAAATGAATCGGCGGCGGCTTTAAGGCATCGAAGAAGCGATAAACCATAAAGGCCAGCGCCATGACCAGCGGATGCCTTGCTGCCTGGAGGCCAATCACCGCCAGCGGAAACGCCACGTACTCATCCGCCACAATACTGCCGTGATCAAGCCCGGCAAACTGTTGCGAAGCGAAGTGACAAACCGGCACAGCAAACACCAGCAGCATCGCGATAATGGTCCCCTGCTGGCTAAGCGGGCGGCTCAGCAGCCACCACGCTATTGGGATACCCAAGAGTGAACCGAAAGTACCTGGTGCAAAGGGTAATCGCCCCAGCCCAAAACCATTCGCTAGCCAAACATTAAGCGTTTCCAGCATCAACCAGCCTGCTCAGCTTGGCGCTCAAGTTCAGTGGTCATCTCTTTGGGTAAATTAAGCGCGCTGGCCAATTGGTCCAGCCATGCACGCTCCATAGGGTTTTGGTCGTCGGTTACTGCCACGCTGATCAGGTACATCTCGCGTGCCGCCTGTGGGGAGTCCGCTTCACGGGCCAGGGCCTGTGCATCCAGCGGTGCTTTCAACTGCTGCTCCACCCAGTTATGCATCTCCTGGTCGGCGCCGAGGGCATCAATTTGCTCGGTGATCAACGCCTGCTCCTGCTCATCAATATGGCCATCAGCACGGGCAGCCATAATCATTGCCTGCAGCAGTTCCAGACTGCGGCGCTCTTGGATCTCACCGCTAAGCACTTCGACCCGTTCGCCTTCTGAGGCATTTTGGGTAGCACTCTGTTGAGCATTGCCATCTTTTGCCGCCTGAGAGCTTTGCCATGCCTTCCACGCCAGCATGCCTACCCCGGCAATGGCACCGTATTTAAGCGCTTTGCCGCCCATGCTACGGCCGCGTTTGGAGCCCACTAACATACCCATGGCACCGCCACCGAGCAGGCTTTTGACATCAAAACCACCGGAGGAGCTACTTCCTTGACTGCTACCGCCGCCTAACTGCTTAGAAAGCCCGCTCAGCATGCCTTTAACATCGACACCGCCGCTGCTACCGCCCTTCTGGCTACCGCCGGCTTGCTGCATAAGCTGCTGTAAAATTTTGCTTGCGTTCATCCTTGTACTCCTGGGTAGGTATTTATCTTGGCTCGCTTGCCGATTAACGTACGTTATAAAGCATGCTGCATGAACGCAGCGTGAACTAACACTGCCTTAGGCTTAAAATGCGTTAGTCTTAAAATGCGTTAGTTTTTAAATGCATGACTCATTAAAGAAGTGCGCCTTTCACTGCCACCGAACTCCCGTGGCGGCTAGCGCTCACCTCTAAACGGACTGGCATTTGCTCTTTGAGTTCGCTGACATGAGAAATCACCCCAATCATGCGCCCGCCCATTTGCAGTTCGCTAAGCATGGCAATCGCTTGATCCAAGGCATCCTGATCGAGGCTACCAAACCCCTCATCGATAAATAGCGTATCCAGCTGAATGCCGCCAGCGTAAGCTTGCACCACATCCGAAAGCCCCAGTGCTAACGACAGCGCTGCCATGAAAGACTCCCCGCCGGAAAGCGTGGCTACCGAACGGTTCTTACCGGTATAGGTGTCCGCCACATCCAACTCGAGGCCTGACGCTTTGGTGCCCTTTGACGGGTCTTCTCGCCGCACCAGCTGATAGCGCCCACGGCTCATACGTACCAGCCGTTCAGAAGCCTGAATCAGCACGTCATCCAGCAGCACGCCGAGCACAAAGCGTTGCAGACTAATGCGATGCCCGGTGCGACCGTTAGCGACCTCGCTTAGCGTACCCCAGAGTTGATATTGCGCTTCAAGCTCCGCCTGGGCGGCGTGAGCTTTGGCAAGCTTTTGGCGAATGCCATGCAGCATGCTCAACCGCCCATCGCACGTTCGCCAAGCTTCTAACTGGGTGTTTTCTTCAGCTTGGGCAGCATCGGTTAACGTGGCAAGCGCGGTGAGATCCGGCGGTGTTTTCTCCGCAAGCTGGGTTTGGTAATTCTGCAGTGCACCCTCAAGCTCGGCTAGGCGGCGTTGGTACGCCTCTATCTGCTGGGTGAAAGTTTGCCGTTGGGTATCATCCAACTGTGCTGCCTGGAACGCAGCATTGTCCTCAAAAGGACTTTGCTGCAGCGCGGCTTGCCACTCTGTTTGAGCCTGTTGTAGCGATTTTCGCTGCGCTCGACGCGTTCGTTAGCGCCGCGTAACTGCTCTTCCGCCCGCGCCAGCTGGGTTTGGCTGTTCGAAAGCGCTTGCTGGGCGACTTCCCAGGCGTGCTCAATGTGGGAAACCTGGCGCTCTAGTTCGGTGAGCGTTTGGCGCATGGCCTCAGGCTCACGAGCATTTTCCGGTAGCGATTGACTCAACTGGTCGCGCTGGCTTTCAAGCCGCAACGCGTCCTCTTTGGCCTTTTCAACCGCGGGCCGTTGGGCCTTAAGCTGTTTATCCAGCGCCCCCCACTCACGGCGCAGTGTGTCGCGGGCAGCGATTTGCTGGTGAGTCTCACGCTCAACGCTTGTCTGCCGAGCGGTCTGGCGTTGCCACTCATCGCAGGTTTTTTGAAGCTCAACCAGCGGTTGGCTAGCCCACTCACCTAACTGCTGGGTGAGTCGCTGCACTTGCTCTGCGTTGTATTTAATCTGCTGTGCAAGCTGCTGGTGATGACGCTCAGCGCCCTGGAAGGATTGGCGAGCATACTCTTGCGCCGCCCTGGCTTCTTCAACCTGCGCTTGAGTAACTAGGTTCGCGTTATTAGCCGCTGGCGCGGGGTGATCAAGACTGCCGCACACCGGGCAAGGCGCATTAACTTCAAGGCTGAGCGCCAACAGCGCTGCCTGCCCCTGGTGCCAGCGCATCTCCTGCTCCGTGGCGTGATGTTCCGCTTGCGAGGCTTCGCTTTGTAGGCGCTTGAGTGCATCAGTTGCCTGCTGCTGTTGAGCGGTTAACTCACGCCTCTGACGGGTGAGTTCATCCAGTTCTTGGCGTTGGTTCAGCAGGTTGTTATGCCGGTTTAGCTCAGCAGGCGCGCTGGCCAGTTGCTGGAGCTCGGCCTGTAAACGTTCGAGATTGATGCCTATCGCTTCGCCCTGCTGGCGAATGCTATCAAGCTGCTTTTCATCACGCTTGAGCGAAGCATCAGCTTGTTGCCAAGCGGTCTGCGCCGTTTGAAAACGCCCTTGCAACGCACTTAACTGTTGGCCCTGTTCAATAAACTCAGTTAGCTGGCGATGCCGTTCACGCAGCGCGGGGACTTCAGTTTGGCGTTCCTGGGCCACTTCCCAGGCGCGCTGCGCTTTTTCAGCGCTCGTGCGCTCGGTCGTTAATGCGGTGTGCGCCTGCTGATGCTCGGCTTGGGCGGTAGTCAGCGCATGCTGCGCCTGGTCTAAGGCGGTCTTCGGGGAGTGCAGCGCCTGTGCATGGGTGCTTTGCGCTAAACGCGCCTGCATACTTTCTATATGAGGTTGCTGCACAAGGTGGCGGGCTTTATCACTCGCCAGCGCATCGCGCGCCTCAAATTGGCGCTCCAGTGCCAGCGCTTCATCGCGCTTAATTTCAGCCGTACGGCGCTGCTGTTGCGCACGTTCAAACGCTTGCCGCGCCGCTTCTACCTGGGGGGTCAGTGCTTCCAGTTCTTGCTCTAACGCAGCTTCGCCTACCAGTTCGCCACCGGCGAGAATGCCGCTGATATGTTGGCGGTGGTCCTTCACAGCCCGCTCGATTTGTTTGGCCTGGGCGCTTAATTGCTCTTCAATACGCTGGAAAATTTGCGTTTGAAACAGCTGTGAAAAGATTTTCTCACGATCCTTAGATTCTGCTAATAGTAGCTCGCGAAACTTGCCTTGGGGCAGCACCATCACCTGGCGAAACTGATTGGCATCCAGCCCAATCAAGGTGTGTAGCTCTGCAGTGGCATCATTGACCTTGCGCGCCACCAGGCAAGACTCTACCTCGCCACCCTCCTTTAATCGCCATAGCTGCGCTTCAGCGTTATGGGTGGTGGTGCCTTCACCGCGCGCTTTAGGACGCTCCTGCTGGGGTACACGCCTGACCCGGTATTCGACGCCGCGTAGGCGAAAATCCAGCGTCACTTCGGTCAGCAGTGAGGCATCCGCTTGGTCACAGCGCATTTGCGCAGGGTCGCGTTCATTGCCAGTGGTTTGACCATATAGCGCAAAGCAAATGGCGTCTAAAATAGAACTTTTACCCGCGCCGGTAGGGCCGTTTATTAAAAACAGCGGGCTTCTACCCAGCGCAGTAAAATCAATCGTTTGAGTGCCAGCGAAGGGGCCAAATGCCTGCATGGTGAGGTTTAACGGCGTCATCCTTGGGCCTCATCGCGCTGCAGCTGGGTAATTAACGCTGCCATGGCACTGGCCTGCTCTTCGCTCATGGCATCACCGCTGGTTTGGTTGAAGAAGTCGCTGAACATATCCAGCGCATCAAAGCGCAGCCGCTCCCGGTCGAGCTGCTGGGTGCCGCGCGCCTCCAGCATGCCAGGCTTCTCTAAATGCAGCACATTGGGATACACCTCGCGCAGCTTGCCCATGGGATCGAGTATCGCGTGACGATCGGTCAACCGTACTAGCAGATAATCGTCCGCGTTCTTATCGGTTCTGCCCTGGGCGATCAACGCATCAATTTCGCCTTCTAATACACGGACTTCACGGCTGGGTACCAGCGGGAACTGCTCAATCTGCGTGACACCGTGGGAATCTATATCAACCAGGGTGACGCCTTTACGCTGGCTGGCTTCGGAAAAGCTGTATTTCAGCAGCGAGCCGCTGTAGCGAATATGCTCGCCGCCGCGATACTGCGGGCCGTGTAAGTGACCAAGCGCCACATAGTCAAAGTGTTGCATGGGCTCCCACGCCACGCTTTCAGCACCGCCTAACGTTAGCGGGCGTTCTGAATCCGACGCGCTGCCACCATCTACAAAACAGTGGCTCATCAGTATGCAGGGGTGTGTGGGGTGGCGCTGCTCATTAATGCGCTCGACCAAATAGCGATGGGCGCCGTCAAAATCCCGCACGTCAACGTTAAACTGGCTGCGTACATGTTCAGGGTCAGCGTAGGGCATGCCGAACACATCAACGTCAACACCGCCAATAGCCAGCGTGACGGGGGTAGCAACGTCGTTTAAGTCGGAGAGAATGTGCAACCCAGCCTGACGCAGATGGCGTGCGCCAAAGCGCAGGCGTTCGGCGCCATCGTGGTTGCCTGAAATCATGATGACCGGCAGCTTGCGCACTTCACAAAGCGCATGCAGTATCTCATCCAGTAATGTCACCGCCGCCGATGGCGGTACCGAGCGGTCGTATATATCGCCGGCAATCAGCACCGCATCGACGTTTTCACGGTCAATGATCTCGATAAGTTGGTTAAGCACATGGCGCTGATCTTCCAGCAATGAAAGATTGTGGAAAAGCCGACCCAAATGCCAATCGGCGGTGTGAAGTAAACGCATCACTAACTCAACAAAAAGTGTGTAATGGCATCATAACAACCCAGCCCTTTCTCTACCTATAAAACGCCATTCAGCCACAAAAAAGCCCCGCAAGCGGGGCTTTTCGATACTCGTTAGGCTTACTAGCGACGGAATGCGTCAGGGTAGCTGGTTAAATCAACACCCCATAGCATTGGCAGCAGGAAGTAAACCGCCGCGGTAATCAACAACATCGCAATGATGTTGATCCAGAAACCGGTGCGTACCATTTCAATAATTTTAAGCTTGCCAGTAGCAAAAATGATCGCGTTGGGCGGTGTACCCACCGGCAGCATAAAGGCGCAATTAGCGGCCATGGCAGCGGGCACCATCAGCGCGAAGGGGTGAACATTGAGCGCCAAGGCAAGTGAAGCGAGCACTGGTAGGATCATGGTGGCGGTCGCGGTATTTGAGGTGATTTCGGTCAGGAACAGCACCATACCGGTTGCCAGTAGAACTACTAACAGGAAGTTCATGCCTTCCAGCACGCTCATTTGCCCACCAATCCATTCCGCCAGGCCAGAAGAACCAAAGCCTGCCGCAATTGCCAAACCACCGCCGAACAGCAGCAAAATGCCCCAGGGCACATCTTTCGCCACGTCCCAACCCAGCAGGCAGCCGCCCTTGTTTTTAGAAGGAATCAAAAACAGCAGCAGCGCCGCGACAATCGCGATCATGGTGTCGTTAATGCCAGGAATATTGATGATCTGTCCTTGCCACAAAAACGAACGGGTAATCCACATGAAGGCTGCGAATAGGAAAACGCCCAGCACCGCTTTCTCTTCAAAACTGGTGTTACCCAAGGCCCTTTTCTCTTTATTTATTAGCTCCCTACCGCCCGGCAAATGATTAAATTTAATAGGGAAAAATACTCGGGTTAGCAGCAACCACGCGGTTATTAAAAGCACCACGACCACTGGGAAGGCAAACATTAACCAACCGGCAAACGATATTTCGAAACCAAACAGCTCGCTCACAACAGCGGCGAGAATAATATTCGGCGGGGTGCCAATCAGCGTACCCAGACCGCCAATGGTGCCGCCGTAGCCGATACCAAAAATCAGCGCTTTGCTAAATTTATCGATTTCGCCACTGTGGTCGCCGTCGCTTTTTGCAAGCTCCTGACTAACCTGATACACAATCGCCGTACCAATGGGCAGCATCATCATCACCGCTGCCGTATTGGAGACCCACATCGACAGAAAGCCGGTAGCGGCCATAAAGCCGAACACGATGCTATTAATACTGGTGCCCAGAACGGCAATAATCGACAGTGCGATACGCTTATGCAAATCCCACTTTTCCATCGCCAGGGCAATCATAAAACCGCCCAGAAACAGGAAAATAATCGGGTTGCCGTAGGCCGCAGTGACCGTACTTCCATCCAGTGCACCGGTAATCGGCAGCAGCACAATGGGCAGTAGCGAAGTGGCAGGAATCGGGATAGCTTCAGTGATCCACCATACGGCTACCCACAGCGTGGTGGCTAACACCATGCGTCCTTCAAAACTCAGATCTTCAGGGTGAAAAACATCACGACAAAAGCAAACAGCAGCGGGCCAAGCAGCAAGCCAACCTTCTGCGGAGTCGTGTAAGCGGGCGGTTTAGGTTGATGTGAAGGCTCGCGCTTTTTGTTGGCGGCCGCGGCGTTGGCAGCCCCACCCGTTGGCAGCGCGCACATCAATAAGTTTTTGGCTTGGTAGTGGGAACTCCAGAGCTGATCCCACACCGTCATCAGGGCAGTTTTATGCATACAATTTGCGCCACTTACGGTCAGAGTGAAAAGAACAAAGCGAGGCTCCACATACCGACAAAAATGTCGCCCGAGGGGCAATGCGGATACTCCTTAGGCGCCCTTTATTAACTGCAATAGGCAATTAGTCCAGTGATTTACCCATAATTACCACCAAAGTCTAACAACTTTAGTTTTATTATTAGCAGCTCCTAACAATGACATAGCTATCGTGTTTACGTAAGTTGGCATCACTATTAAAGAATTAATTTCGCGTAGCAATTAAGGAGAATCGAGTGCTTGACCGCTGGACAATGCCGCTTACCCATGGCCCACTCAAGCGCCTCGCGCAACCGTTACATAAAAAGCGAATCACGCCGGATCAAGTAACACTATGGGCTTTTTAATTGGCATGACCGCCCTGCCGCTACTGGCATTCGAGCAGTTTGGGTTCGCTCTGTTGGCGATAGTGCTAAATCGGGTGGGAGATGGTCTAGACGGCGCTTTGGCACGCTTGAGTGGCCGTACCAGTGATGCAGGCGGGTTTCTCGATATTGGGCTCGATTTCGTTTTCTACGCTGCCGTGGTGTTTGGTTTCGCGCTGGCAAACCCGACCCAAAATGCACTTGCGGCGGCATTGTTACTGTTTGCATTTATCGGCACGGGCACCTCATTTCTAGCCTTTGCGATTGCCGCCAAACACCAGGCAGTAGAGCGCCCCCACTTCCCCACTAAAGCGTTCTACTATCTGGAAGGGTTGACCGAAGGCACCGAAACCGTTTTGGCACTGATCATTTTTTGCCTGTTTCCAGAGCACTTTTCCACACTGGCTATACTGTTTTCAATTGCCTGCCTTATTACTACAGCCACACGACTATGGGGAGGCTACTGGACACTGCGTCGGCATGAAGCCGACTAATATAGCGTATGCTGAAGGATACAGTGACACGCTCTCTCAAGGACGATGCCATATGAAAGATCGTGATGAAACGGCACAGAACCATTTACTCGCGGCGCTACCCGATGACGCCAAGCAGCGACTTGCCCCCTTGTTTGAATCGCTCTACCTGCCACTCGGCCACGTTATTTACGAACCAGGCACGACGTTACAGCATGTCTACTTTCCAATTGATGCCATTGTTTCGCTACTTTATGTCACTGAAAACGGCGCCTCTGCGGAAATAGCCGTAGTGGGTAATGAAGGCATGGTAGGTATTGCTTTATTTATGGGGGGCGAAAGCACAACAAATCGTGCCATTGTGCAAAGTGCTGGCGATGTCATGCGATTACCCGCGACGCCTCTGCGCGATGAGTTTAACCGCCATGAGGGGATGCTCCATTTACTACTGCGCTACACCCAAGCCCTCATTACCCAGATGTCGCAAACAGCGGTATGCAACCGTCACCACTCGATTGATCAACAGCTGTGCCGCTGGTTACTGCTTTCGCTAGACCGTTTGCCCGGCAATGAGCTGATTATGACTCAGGAGCTGATTGCCAATATGCTCGGGGTTCGCCGCGAAGGCGTGACGGAAGCCGCCGGTAAATTGCATAAATTGGGCGTTATCGAATATCGCCGGGGGCATATTAGCGTTTTGAATAGACCCATGCTCGAACAGCTTAGCTGTGAGTGTTATGCCGTGGTTAAACGGGAAAGTGACCGCTTGATGCCTTATCAAGCCATGTATCCAATAAAGCATCTAATAAAACACCTAATTAAAACGCTGAAAATACGCAAGCCGAACGCAATTAGTGCACGCAATGTGCGCTAGCGCACGGACGCCATCTCTCGCTACGACCATTGTTCTAGTATGGAAGCATCGTCTGTGCGCTCCCCAGAAAAGTGCACTTTCACAAGGATGGAATCTGTGAACCAATTTCTCCGTTTTGTGCGTTCGCACCATGCGTTTGATGCGCCGTGGGATTCTACTATCCCCGTTAGAGAAGAACTCTTTAGCGCAGAGCGTCTTGAACAACATGCAGGCAGCCTGGCACTTGCTCAAGCGGTGACCGCCTCGCCGCCCAAGGTAGTGTCGTTAACACGACGGCTCAACGTTAACGCTAAAACGCTGCTAAGTGTTTACCGCGCCAGTGCCAGCGCGCTCGCCGGAGGCCGCGATATCGTCCCAGCGGCTGCTTGGCTACTTGATAATTACCACCTGATTGAAGCGCAAATCCGTGAGATTCGCAGTGACCTTCCTCCCGGTTATTACCGCCAGTTACCCAAGTTAGCCCACGGCCCTTTTGCTGGTTACCCAAGGGTATTCGGTATTGCCTGGGCGTTTGTGGCGCATACCGATAGCCATGTCGATCTAGATAATCTGCAAACCTTCATTACCGCCTATCAACGCGTTCAGCCCCTTACCATTGGTGAGCTTTGGGCCGTGGCGATTACGCTGCGTATTGTGTTGATTGAGAACCTGCGGCGCCTTGCCGACCAAATTATCAGTGAACAAACGGCAAGGGATGAAGCGGATGCGTTGGCCGCTAAATGGCTAAAGCCCACCGATCAGCAATCAGCGTTAGAGCGCCACACTTTTAGCGTTGAGACCACTACCTTAAATTTTCATAAAGGACCGCTGGCTGAACCGTTCACTGCCCAGTTGGCTAAGCGATTACGTGGCTTAGACCCTAGAAGCAGCCCACTGGTAGGTTGGCTTGATGAACAGCTCAGCCACCAGGGTGAAACCATTGACGAGATGGTTTTACACGCGCAGCAGCGCCAAGGTGCTGCCAATGTGACGGTTCGCAACATCATTACCAGCATGCGATTTGTCTCCAGTATCGACTGGGCTGAGTTGTTTGAAGGCGTCAGCTTGGTGGATGAGCGACTGAACCAACAGAGCAATTTTGAACAGTTGGATTTTCCCACCCGTAATCAGTACCGCAGTGCGGTAGAGCAGCTCTCACGTGGTTCAAAGCGCACAGAGCTTGAAGTGGTGGATGCAGCTCTGACGCTATCGCGTCACGCAGTGGCAAACACTGGCGAACCCATTGAAGCGGCGCGCATGGGCGACCCTGGCTATTTTCTCATCGGCTCAGGCCGCTCCACCCTGGAACAAACGCTGGGATTTACACCTACGCTTCGCCAGCGCCTACGCCGAACCCCCATTCACCATGGCATTCGCAGCTATATCGTCATGATGACGGTAGTAACATTAAGCTTGATGACGCTGGCGGCCGTGTTACTGCTTTCATTGCCACTTGGACTAGGCGAAGTGCCGTTACCATGGCTACTCTTGCTGGGCATATTGGGTTTTCTGCCGATTGTGGAAGTGGCCACGCTGATCGTTAACCGGCTGATCATTTACTGCATCGATGCTCAGCCGCTGCCAAGTCTTGATCTTGCTAAGGGGATCCCCAACCATCTACGCACCCTGGTTGCTGTCCCTACACTGTTGACCAGTGAAGAGGATTTACAGGAACAGATTGAGCGTCTTGAAGTGCACCACTTATCGAGTGGCGAGGGCGCCCTTGCCTATGTACTCCTTCTAGACGGCGTCGATGCCCCCCAATCGGAATTACCTCATGAGGCAGCGCTTCTTTCTGATGCCCACGCCGCCATTGAGCAGTTAAATGAGCGTTACCGTTTACACGCCCCAGGCGGTTTACAAGCCCCAGGCGGTTTAAGCGCTCAGGGCAGCGATAAGCGCTTCTTTCTGCTACACCGTCGACGGATATTTAACCCCAGTGAAAACACCTGGATGGGATGGGAGCGTAAGCGTGGCAAGCTGCATGAGCTAAACCGCCTGCTACGTGGCGCGCTGGACACCACCTTTATCGACCCGCCCACGCTGCCTGCGGATGTTCGCTATGTCATCACCCTGGACGCTGACACCCGTCTTCCCAGAGGTGCAGCCAGCCGGTTAGTCGGTAAGATGGCGCATCCACTTAACCAGCCACTGATGGATGAACAGCAGCGCCGAGTGGTGCAGGGTTACGCCATTTTGCAGCCGCGTGTTACACCGTCGTTGCCCACCGGAGGAGAGGGGTCTATTTATCAGCGGCTATTCTCTGCCCCAGGTGGGCTTGATCCTTACGCCGCCGCTATTTCAGACCTTTATCAGGATTTAATCGGTGAGGGCTCATTCGCGGGGAAAGGTATCTATGCCATTGATGCGTTTGAAGCATCCTTAGCTGGCCGAGTGCCCGAAAACAGCCTGCTCAGCCACGATCTATTTGAAGGTGTGTTTGCCCGTGCGGGGCTCGCCTCCGATATCGAAGTGATTGAGGACTTTCCCGCCCGCTATGACGTGGCCGCTAAGCGTCAACACCGCTGGACCCGCGGCGACTGGCAGTTGCTTCCCTGGCTATTGGCGCCAGCGCTGCCACTGACGGGGCGCCTGAAAATGCTCGGCAATATACGCCGCTCAGTGCTGCCACCCTTGGTACTCGCAAGTCTTGCGGTTAGTTGGCAGTTCCCGCTCAGTATGGCCATCGCCAGTACGCTGTTGCTGTTAGCCGTGGTGGGAGCGCCTGTCCTGCTCTCGCTAGTCACCTCGCTTATCCCCTTCCGAGCCACAACAAAACTGCGCCACCACTATCACCTTTGGTTTGATGAGCTGAAGTTGGGTAGCGTGCAGGTTCTGCTGCTGATCATCTTTTTACCCGACCAAGCGTGGCGCATGCTAGACGCCATTGCCAGAACCTTAGTTAGGGTATTGATAACCCACCAACGACTGCTTGAGTGGACGTCTGCCGCTCAATCTATGAAGAGCCCTGCCCTGACCGTTTTGGGGTTCTACCAGCGGATGGCACCCGGCACGGCATTGGGTTTAGCGGTCACTATCAGTACGCTTTGGACAGCCAGCAGCGCTTGGCCCATTGCGCTGCCGATGGCACTACTCTGGTTGGCTGCACCGGCCGTGGCGTCATGGTTAAGCAGCAACAAAAGCGCTGTTGTCCAGCCCACTATTTCAGTGGACGAAGCACGCGAGCTACGGCTGATTGCACGGAGAACCTGGCGCTATTTCGAAACGTTCGTGACCGCCACAGACAACCGCTTGCCGCCCGATAACTTTCAAGAAGATCCTCAGCCTGCGCTTGCCCAGCGCACCTCACCCACCAACATGGGGCTTTATCTGCTTTCGACCTTGGCAGCGCGTGATTTTGGATGGGCAGGCACTCAAGCAGCGATGGAACGTTTAGAAGCGACCCTCGAGGTGATGCATGGGCTGCCGCGCTACCGGGGGCACTTCTATAACTGGTACGCCACCCACGACTTGCGCCCACTTGACCCCCGCTATGTGTCCACGGTGGATAGCGGCAATCTTGCAGGTCACTTGATCGTGGTTGCCAATGCCTGCGAAAGTTGGCAAACGGAGCGCTTTCTAGCGGATCCCCGGGTGGGCATTGCTGACACGCTAAATTTGGCCCGCCAGGCACTCCAACAAGCCTCAGTACCGGTGAACAAGAGGCTCCCGGAAAAATTTACGGTTCAGTTAACCGTACAGTTTGAAGCCATTGACGCTCAGTTAAAGGGTGAAGCGCTGCAGCCAGAGTACTTGGCCAGTATCGCCGAGTTGACCCATAAAGCTTTGAGCCTGGTACGCGCTACGCTGGATGAAAAGAGCGACATATACAGCGAAGATGTACTGTTTTGGGTGGAAGCATTGCACTCTTCCGTGGCGCAGCACCGCGCTGACCGTGATAGTCAGGCAAGCGTGGCAGAGGCTGCGTTATCGCTGCGCTTGCAGCAGATTGCCACGTCCGCGCGGCGCCTGGCGATGAACATGGATTTCGCCTTTCTACTCAACAACGAACGCCAACTGCTGTCGATTGGCTACTCGCTGGATGACAACTGCCTGGATACCAGTTGCTATGACCTGCTGGCATCAGAGGCACGGCTTGCCAGTCTGTTTGCAATTGCCAAAGGGGACATCCCTACTCGTCACTGGTTTAGATTGGGCCGTGCGGCAACACCGCTTACCTTTGGCTCGGCCCTGATCTCCTGGTCGGGCTCGATGTTTGAGTACCTAATGCCGTCCCTAGTGATGCGTGCGCCCGGCGGTAGTCTGCTGGAACAAACCAACCGGCTGGTAGTAAAGCGCCAAGAAACCTATGCCACCCAACTCTCTGCGCCGTGGGGTATCTCCGAATCCGCCTATAACGCCCGTGATATGGAGTTCACCTACCAGTACTCAAATTTTGGCGTGCCTGGGCTGGGGCTTAAGCGGGGGCTCTCAGCGGATTTGGTGATTGCTCCTTACGCCACCGGATTAGCCACGATGGTCGACCCCAACGGGGCCTGCCGCAACTTTAAACGCTTAGCGGAGATGGGCGCGCTAGGCCGCTACGGCTTCTATGAGGCGCTAGACTTTACCCGCTCGCGCCTGCCTGCGGGGGAAAGCGTGGTGATTGTGCGTAGCTTTATGGCCCACCATCAGGGCATGACGATCGTCGCCATTGCTAATACTCTGAACCACGGCCAGATGCGCGCTCGCTTTCACCGTGAACCGATGATTCAAGCCAGTGAGCTACTGTTGCAAGAGCGCGTTCCGCGCAATGTGGCGATTGCTCACCCCCGTGCCGAAGAGGTTAAGTCAAACGCTAGCCAGGTGATAAACGAGGCCCAAACCATTCGCCGTTCAACCACGATGGCAAGTGGCCCGCCTATTACTCACTTGCTTTCTAACGGCTGTTACTCGGTGATGTTAACGGCCACCGGCGGGGGTTACAGCCGGTGGCGTAATATTGCGATTAGCCGCTGGCAGCCAGACGCCTCTCGCGATCACCTGGGCAGCTTCATTTTTTTGCGCGATACCCAGCTTCCTGGGGTATGGACCGCAACAGGACAAACCGCTTCGCATTCGGCCAACGCTACCGATGACCATAACCATGTGATATTCGCCGAAGATTACGCTCGCTACACCCATCGCCACGACGACATCACCAGTCACATGGAAGTAATGGTGTCAGGCGAAGACGATTGTGAAGTGCGGCATATCTCGCTCACCAATAGCAGTCGCCATTCCCGTGATATCGATATTACCTCCTACTCTGAATTGGTATTGACCACTCCCAATGCCGACAATGCGCACCCCGCGTTTGCCAAAATGTTTGTGGTGACCGAGTACTTAGATGCATTCAACGCCCTGATTGCGACCAGGCGACGGCGCTCGCCTGACGAAGATGAAGTGTGGGTAGCACACTTTGCTGTAGTAGAAGGCGAAACCGTCGGTGAATTGCAGTTTGAGACCGACCGCGCTCGCTTCTTGGGTCGCGGACGACGTGCGCTAAACGCGGTATCGCTGGGCAAAGATCATCGCTTGTCGGGCAGTGTCGGTAGCGTGCTGGATCCCGTTTTTGCATTGCGCTACCGACTGCGCGTGGCCCCCGGCAAAGCCACTCGCATTGCATATTGGACTGTGGTGGCTTCAACCCGCGAAGCATTGATGGACTTGATCGATAAACACCACGATCGTAGCACTTTCGAGCGCGCCAAAACCCTCGCCTGGACACAGGCGCAGGTTCAGCTCCGTCACTTGGGCATTCAACCTGAAGAAGCGGCCGATTTTCAGCGTTTAGCCGCCCCCATTTTATACCCCGACCCACGCTTTAGAGCGCCCGCCGAGGCCATTGAACGCGGTGCAGGACCGCAGTCACGCCTATGGCAGCACGGCATCTCCGGTGATCTGCCGATTATTTTAATGCGCATCGATTCTATCGATGACATTGCTCAGGTGCGCCAGTTACTGCGCGCCCATGAGTACTGGCGCATGAAACGGCTAGGCGTCGATGTGGTGATTATTAATGAGCGGGCCTCCTCTTATGTTCAGGATCTGCAACAAGCGATTGAAACGGCCATTCTTAGCAGTCAAACCCAACCCCGGTTCAAAAAGGATCACGCTCAGGGCGCGGTGATTTCGCTACGTGCCGACCTGATTAGTTTAGAAATACGCACGCAGTTACAGTCGATTGCCTGTGTCGCGCTGATGGCCCATCGAGGCAACATAGCGAATCAATTAGCGCTCACACTGCCTGAACATCGCTCTTTACCATCGCGCGCCTTCATCAAACGCTCGCTGCCCAAACACACCCCGACTAATACCGTTGAGGCTGCGCTTGCCCCACTTCCAACGCTTGAGTTTTTTAACGGGCTGGGGGGCTTTGCGGCGCAAGGGCGCGAGTATGTCACGGTACTTGAAGCGGGAAATTCTACGCCGGCACCGTGGATTAATGTGATCGCCAACTCAGGCTTCGGCTTTCAGGTATCAGCGGAGGGCGCGGGCTATGTATGGGCGGATAATAGCCGTGAAAACCAGCTGACACCGTGGTCTAACGACCCCGTGGCTGATCCCAGCGGCGATGTGATTTATGTGCGTGATGAAGAGTCGCTGAACCTCTTTACCGCGACCGCCCACCCTATACGTGATCATGGTCGCTATATAGCTCGGCACGGCTTCGGCTACAGCCAGTTTGAGCATCACACGGATGGTATCGCCCTTGAGCTACTGCACTTTGTGCCGTTAGACGACCCGCTCAGAATATCCCGGCTGCGCATTAGCAATCACTCAGGGCGTCCCCGTAAGCTTTCTGTCACGGCTTACGCGGAGTGGGTATTAGGCACCTCGCGCAGCGGCTCGGCGCCATTTCTTATCTCTCGCTCAGACGCTGACAGCGGCGCGCTGCTGGTAGAAAACCCATGGAACATCGCGTTCCCAGGCCGGGTAGCGTTTTTGGATATGGGCGCCCACCCTACCTTTTGGACAGCTGATCGATGTGAATTCATCGGCCACGGGGGGAGCTTGGCAGCGCCTTTGGGGCTGCGCACTAACGCCCCTCTTTCCGGCACTCACGGTGCGGGGTTAGATCCCTGTGCCACGCTACAGCGCAGCGTAACTCTGGCAGCAGGCGAAAGCGTCGATGTGATCGTGTTACTGGGTCAGGGAGGATCAGCCCAAGAAGCACAGACGCTGATTGCCCGCTATAGAGAAGCCGATATTGATGCTGAACTGGCCACAGTAACAGCGCACTGGCAAACACAGCTTAATGCCATTCAAGTGACCACGCCCGACCGCGCCATGGATATCATGCTTAACGGCTGGCTGCTCTACCAAACCATTGCCTGTCGGATCACTGCGCGCTCAGGGTTCTATCAGGCCAGTGGCGCCTATGGTTTCCGCGACCAGTTGCAAGACGGCATGGCGTTGACGTTTACAAGCCCAGAAACCACTCGCCAACATTTGCTACGCGCTGCTTCGCGCCAGTTTGTCGAAGGTGATGTTCAGCACTGGTGGTTGCCCCATTCCGGCCAAGGGGTACGAACGCGCATTTCTGATGATCGGGTATGGCTCGCCTATGCCTGCGCTCGCTATATAGCCACGTCTCTTGACGTTGGCGTACTGGACGAGCCAGTCAGTTTTCTTGAAGGTGCTTTATTAGAACCCGATGAGCACGACTGCTTTTTCAGCCCATGATTGCCGGGGAAACAGCGTCACTCTTTGAGCACTGCGCCCGCGGCCTGGATCAAAGCTTAACGCTGACCGGCGAGCACGGCTTGCCACTGATCGGTGGCGGCGATTGGAACGATGGTATGAACCGCGTTGGCGAAGCGGGCAAAGGGGAAAGTGTCTGGCTAGGTTGGCTGCTAGTGCATACGCTGGAGCAATTTTTACCCTTCGCCGAGCAGCGTGAACAGTCACTATCTAGCGCTTCTCTCCTCCCTTTGGATGAGCAGGAATCACCCCGCACCGAGCGGTGGCGTGCCCACGCTATTGCGCTTCGTGTTGCGCTGGAAGGTAGTGGCTGGGATGGCCAGTGGTACCGGCGAGCAACCTATGACGATGGTCATTGGTTGGGCAGTAAAGAGAGTGAGGCGTGCCGGATAGATTCGATAGCCCAAACGTGGGCGGTGCTTTCTGGCGCGGCGAACCCACACCGAGCAGCGCTTGCCATGCGTTCACTTGAGCGCGAGCTCATCATGCACGATGAGCAACTGGCGCTACTGTTCTGGCCTCCCTTTGACCAACCCGAACGCGACCCTGGCTATATCGGCGGCTACCCACCGGGCATGCGCGAAAATGGCGGGCAATATAGCCATGCTGCCATGTGGGCGATACTGGCATTTGCCAAATTAGGCGAAGGCGGTAAGGCCCACGCGCTTTTCTCGCTGCTCAATCCTATCAATCACGCCCGCACGGCTGAAGAAGTGTCCCGCTATCACGTTGAACCTTATGTGGTCGCCGCTGATGTTTACTCGGTTGCGCCGCATACCGGTCGCGGCGGCTGGACATGGTACACGGGCTCGGCAGGCTGGATGTACCGAGCAGGCATTGAAGGTATCTTGGGAATCAGCCGGGAAGGCAGTTGGCTGGTAATTGCTCCCTGCCTGCCTAACGAGTGGCCAGGCTATAGTGCGACTCTTACCGTTGCCGCTACGCATTACGCGGTTGATATCGTCGCCACTGACGAGGCACCCAGCGCAGAGCTGGACGGCAGCCCACTTGCGCGCCAGCAAGGAGAAGTACGAATCCCACTGGACGGTAAAACCATCAGCTGAAGATAACTATTCAGCGTCACGTTAACCAGGCTAAATCGTGAGTTGTTACCTGCTTTTGGGGGTTTGCTTCTGACTGAAAGCTATATTATGCTCAGCTGCGTACAAGACACGTACAACTCATAAGCAGGTGGTCGACCAACACCACCATTAAGAATCGCATTCACACGGAGCCGTGATATGCACAGCGAAACGCAAAGCGACCTTTCCCAGGCAGGTCTTCAAATTGCCATTCAAGACATCAAGGATGATCTGTTCGACACTCCCGAGTGCGACTACGCCATTGCCCAACTGCTTAACCGCTGGGGCCAAGCTAAAAAGCCGAGCACCTACTGGATGAGATGCTGCTTAAATGGGGCACTTCCTCTGAAGTTATGGCTTTAACGCAGCAGGGCCATGAAGAAATAAAAGCAGAAATGAAGGCAGCGATGACAGGTAGCGAAGTGCTCGCGGATAATAGCGAACCAATGCGCAAGCCTAAAACCGCACCCGCTCAGCTAAGCGTCGTTGCGGCTTGACTCGCTAATTCATTGATATCAATGCCCCTGGCCGCTTGGCAGGGGCATTTTTAATGGATGCGAGTAGCGTTAATCGAGATGATCCAGCGTGACGATGATGTCTTCCGCTGCAACATTTACGTTCCAGAAGGTATAGCTGTCGTTATCTTCATCTACGAGGCGGATGTCGAAATAGGGATTGGTATAGCCGGTTAACGTCACCCGTTGCGTATCACCGTTCATCAACACATCACTGCCCAACAGATCCTCTTCCCAACTTTTTGAGCTCCCTGGGCTCACGTACATATAGTAGATGGTGTAACCAGTGCGGTTCGTAATATCCACATAGTAGTCTGCTGCTACTGCTAGTGATGAAGCGATTAGCGCCATAAGCGCAACCAACAACGTTCTTATACGCATTGGAAAATTCCCTGGATCTTTTTTTGGAGTAAACAGCAAGTTGCGAGTTTTGCACCGCTAAGTTTGAACACCCAGCGACATTCTCAGTATATAACCTGCGAGTTTTTTTACACGGCTGCCCGCGGCATACCCGCAGCTGATAGAATGCTGCCCCTTTCAGGCGCGTTAGTGGCCCATCGCCGTAACGTAACCCCTTTTCGACTACCTGAGAGTTGCGCAATGATCGCCACCGCCCACGCAGTTTTCCGGCCACTCATTCGGCTGGGCCTTATCCCGCAGATTTTAATCGGTATTGTTGTTGGGGTATTGCTCGCCCTGTTTGCACCGGGTATTGCCAGCGATGTGGCCCTATTGGGCCAGCTATTTATCGCCGCGTTACAGGCCGTGGCACCTATTTTGGTGTTTGTATTAGTGGCTGCAGCCATCTCTGCTCATCAAAAAGGCCAACCAACCCACATGCGCCCTGTGCTAATGCTGTATGTGGTAGGCACGCTAATCGCCGCATTCATTGCGGTGGCAGCCAGTTTTCTTTTTCCTACAGAGCTTTCATTGAATGCAGGTCAAGTGGATGGCACTCCACCTGGGGATATTTTTAGCGTTCTACGCGATCTGCTATTGAACGCCGTGGCCAATCCCATTAGCGCGCTGATGGAGGCTAACTTTATCGCTATTCTGGCCTGGGCGATCGGACTGGGATTAACGCTGCGCCAAGCCAGCGATACCACCCGTCAGGCATTGAGCGATTTATCCACGGCAATCACTCGCATCGTTACGCTGGTGATTCGATTAGCGCCGCTGGGCATCCTGGGTTTGGTAGCAGGCACGCTAGCAGAGTCTGGCGTTGGGGCGCTGCTCAACTATGCCCAACTGCTAGGTGTGATTGTGGGCTGCATGCTGTTTGTCGCGCTAGTGAGTAACCCGCTACTGGTGTACTTCACCACTCGGCAAAATCCTTATCCACTGGTGTTCACATGCCTGCGGGGCAGCGCGATCACGGCCTTTTTCACCCGCAGTTCGGCAGCCAATATTCCGGTCAACTTAGAACTTTGCCGCCGCCTGAAGCTTGACCCTGACACCTACTCCATATCAATTCCGTTGGGCGCAACGATCAATATGTGCGGTGCGGCCATTACAATTACGGTGATTACCCTGGCCACCACACATACGCTAGGGATTAACGTTGATTTCGCCACGGCGCTGCTGCTGTGCGTGGTTTCAGCGCTGGCGGCCTGCGGCGTTTCAGGGGTGGCAGGCGGATCACTCATGCTGATCCCAATGGCCGCCAATCTGTTTGGCATCCCCACGGAAGTGGCCATGCAAGCAGTGGCGATTGGCTTTGTGATTAGCGTGGTGCAGGACTCCACCGAAACCGCGCTCAACTCCTCAACCGATGTCCTCTTCACTGCTGCCGCCTGCAAGTCACAAGAGGCGAAGCGTTCTTAACCATTCACTATTGGGAGTGGCTTTTTATAATAGCCACTCCTACTAATAGCTACTCCCAGTCGTGCTCGCGCATCAACCATTTGATGGTTTAAAAAGGTTTGCTAAACGCTCACGTTCACCCTCTTCATAAAAACTTGGATCATCGAATAGATCGCGCTGGGTATCATCGAAGATCATTTCTAACGCCCCTGCACTACTTTGTACCATTGGCTCAAAGTGGGCAGTATGGGTGATCAAGGCCGTTACATGGCGGCGGCGATAAATGGCGTAAATACCTAACAGGGTAAACACACAGGCAATATAGATCGGCAGGCCGTGGCTCCCCACTGCTGTCATCAGTGACCCTGCTGCAATTGGCGCCACGGCACAACCCGCCCCGTGCATCACCAGCATATCTGCCGAACCGGAAACAATTTCATCAGGGTGGAGCTGATCGATCAGTTGAGCCACCGCCAGCGGATAGAGCGAAAACGCCAAACCACCCCAGATAAAGTAAAGCCCCAATAGGGCTTCATGGTTGGGCGCAAAGGGCATAACCGCTGCGATCACCGCTGCTAAAAGCACCACCCAGGTCATCACCCTGGGGCGGTCATGCTTATCCGAAAAACGCCCAATAGGGATTTGTAGCAATGCGCCGCCAATAATCGCCACGCTCATCACCAGCCCGACCCCACCAATATCAAACCCCAACTGAGTGGCGTAGACCGGGGTCATCGACCAGAACGCGCCCATGGCAAGCCCAGACAAGGCAGCGGAAGCCACCGCCAGCGGTGCAAAGCCTAGTAACGCCCGTAGGCTGCTTTTAGGCCGCTCGGGGATCTTAGGCTGAACGCGACGAGTCAGGGTGATCGGTAATAGCGCCCAACTGATCAAAATAGCGATGACAACAAAAAGTAAAAAGTCTTGCGGCGAAGAGAGTCGCAGTAGCTGCTGAGCAATGGCTAACGCCCCTAAGTTAACCACCATATAAACCGCGAAAATACGCCCCCGCTCATGGCTGGCGGCTTGGCTATTCAGCCAGCTCTCGATCACGGTGATTAAGGTAATAAACGAAAGCCCATAGATGACCCGCAATGGTAACCATACCCAGGGGTTAACAAAGATGAGGTGCAAAAGCGCTACCGATGCACAAATGGAGGCGCAGAAGCCAAAGGTACGGATATGTCCCATGCGCTGAATTAATCGCCCACTCACCCAGGTGCCGCAGATGAACCCAACAAAGTAGCCGGACATGATGATCCCGAGCACCGCACTGGAGAAGCCCTCATCAGTACCCCGCAGCGTTAGCAGCGTATTTAATAAGCCGTTACCAAGCAGCAACAACGCCACGCTCTGCAGTATCGATTTAACCGGTTTGAGCATTGCCAATGAACGCATTGCGTTTCCTCGCAGCAGACAACTTAAAGTTCATCAAGAAAGTTCATCAAGAAAGTAGATGCATAAAGAGTGCCACTGAAAGCTTTCAACACAATCATTGACAGGCTAACGTTCTTTATATAGAACGTTCTATAAAAGGAACAGCATTAAGAGCAGCCGGACGATACGTTATGGATAAGCTTTCACTCAGCACGCTAGGCCAACACCTCCAGTCGCTTCGTTTAGAGCGTGGCTGGTCGTTGTCGCAGCTGGCCAATGAGGCAGGCATCGCCAAATCTAACCTATGTCGCCTTGAACAAGGTAACGGCAACCCCACGCTGGATACTATTTGGCGCTTGGCGGTGCAGCTCAACGTCCCTTTCGGCACGCTGGTGGCGCCGATTACCGTACCTCTCGGCGAAGACGGTGTGCAGGTGCGCTTAATTGATCAAGGCAAAGATGCGCCCCAAGTTGACGCCTACTGGATGCGCTGTGCGCCCAACACGATTCGCAATGCCGAAGCCCACACAAAGGGCACACGTGAATCGCTAACGCTGATTAGTGGCTGGCTTGAAGCGGGGCCAGAAGGGGCTACTACCCAGCTTAGGCCAGGGGATACGATCACCTTCGCCGCCGACCAGCCGCATCTCTATCGTACCCAAGAAGCAGAAGCCACCTTAATGATGACCATCACCTACGGTACGGAAGGCAATTTACCATGAGCCAGCTTGCCAGCCACTCCCCAGTCCGCCATGCATTAAAAGGCGTGCGCGAAGCTATTCCACTGCTGGGGGGCTATATTCCAGTCTCGCTCTCTTTTGGTCTGGTCGCTACCCAAGCGGGTTTCTCTACCTGGGAAGCCGCGGCTATCTCCTTATTGATTTACGCCGGTGCTTCGCAGTTTCTATTTGTAGGTATGGTGGCGGCAGGATCGCCGCTTTGGCTAGTCGTGGCAATGACACTGCTGATCAATGTGCGCCATGTGGTTTATGGCCCTAACCTAGCAGCTTTATTACCACGCAGCCGCCACTGGCCATGGCTGATGCACGGTCTGACCGATCAAGTCTTTGCTCTGGCATTGACGCGGCTACCCCAATTGCCGACGCCCGAACGCTTTGGCTGGTTCTTAGGTGCATCGCTACTGGCCTGGGGCGTTTGGATAGTGGGTACCGTGGTAGGCGCCACCGCAGGAGAAACGCTAACACAACGCTGGCCGCTACTGGGTGAAATTATGCCGTTCGCCCTTCCAGCGCTATTTTTGACCATGATCGCGCCGCGTTACACCGATAAACGTTGGGCAGTGGCGTTGAGCTGCACCATTCTCTCAGCGCTACTTTTGACGCTCTATGGCTGGAGTAATGTGGCCATTCCGTTAGCCGCTGGCTGTGGCGCCCTCTGCTTCTATACGGTGAAGCTCCAAACACGGAGACGTAGCTCATGAGTACTTCACTTTGGTTGGCCATTTTTGCTTCCGCACTGGGCACCTTGCTGATGCGCGTCGTCCCTTTCCTATGGATGCAGCGGCGCCTTAATAGCGAGACTGGCCTTAATAACATGCCCCAATGGCTTGGCATTCTAGGCCCGCTGATGATTGCGGCGGTGCTGGGTGTATCGATTATGCCGGTTAACCCGAGCGCTATTTCCTGGCTTGCCACGGCTATCGGTTTATTCGTTACGCTATTGGTATGGTGGCGAGTGCGCTCATTGGGCTGGCCGGTGGCGGCTGGGGTTGCGGTGTATGGGGTGGTGCAGGTGATAGCCTACATTTGATAATGCTTTGCATTAGCTTTTGCGGCATGCCATCATCTTGCCTCTGCCGTCCATGCTAATCGTAAAGTGACATCAATGTTAAAAGCACACACCCATCGCCGTAACGCTTTAATGAGTGTGTTGTTAATAACGTTGGCGGCGCTAGCCCCGTCTCTGTTGACAGCTGACACACTACACAACCCTTCTAAGTCACCGCGTATCGTCACCCTTTACCAGGGGGCTACTGACAGCGCTGTGGCGCTTGGGCTAACGCCGATTGGCGTGGTCGATTCATGGCTTGAAAAGCCCATGTATCGCTATCTCCGCGACCCGCTGAATGGCGTCGAGCACGTGGGGCTAGAAACTCAACCCAATCTGGAAAAAATTGCCTGGCTCAACCCTGACGTGGTGATTGCCAGCGATTTTCGCCATGCGCGAATAGCCCCGCTATTGAATGCTATTGCTCCGACGGTATCAGCCTCTACGGTGTTTAATTTCAAAACTACGCTCAGGATGGTAGCCGATGCCACCCACCACGAAGCAGAGGCCAAGCAATTACTCCAGCGCTGGGATGAAAGAGTTGCTGATTTTCGCCAACAAATTGCCGTTGAACTTGGCCATCTTTGGCCGCAAAAAGTAGCCGTTGTTCGGTTTAAAAGCGACCACGTGCGCATTTATACCAGCGGCTTTGCAGGCTCGATTTTAACTGAGCTGGGCTTCGAGCAGCCAGATACGCTACAAAGCCAGAGCTGGGGAATGAAGCTTTCCAGTACTGAAAATATCCCCGTCATAGATGCCGATGCCATTTTTATTCTGCTTGAGCCAGATGACCCAGCGATTGCGGATAATTACCAGCACTGGGCCTCTCACCCACTTTGGCAACAGCTTGCAGCCGTGCAAAGCGGGCGGGTGTTTGAGGTTGATCCGGTAAACTGGATGATGGGCGGCGGGATATTGGCGGCCAACGCCATGCTAGATGATCTATATCACCACTATGCATTAACATGCCACGCCCGCTTGCCTGAACACGTGGTGGCATCTACATGCTGAACAGCGCCGCCGCGAAAAACATTGGTCTTTTTATGGGCCTGCTGGTAGCGCTGGGCGCCTTTTTTGCTAGCGTGATGTTAGGTACAACTGAGATCGCTTTATCCTCTCTGTTTGCCTCACTGACCCAGTACGACCCTACCAATATCGCCCACATTATTCTGTTAACCGAGCGCTTACCACGTGCGGTGATTGCCGCTCTGGTGGGTGCCAGCCTGGCGATTGCCGGGGCGCTGATGCAGACCATGACCCGCAACCCACTGGCATCACCGGGCATTTTAGGAATTAACGCTGGCGCGATGTTTTTTGTGGTGGTGGCGGTGTCACTTTTGCCGCTGCATACCCCCGCCCACTACGTTTGGGCTGCGCTCTTCGGCGCGCTGGTCGCGGCCACCCTGGTAGTGCTGCTTAGCCGCGGCCGCCACGGTGAGCTTTCCCCCCTGCGGGTTGTACTGGCAGGAGTGGCGGTAACGGCGATGTTTGTGTCATTCAGCCAAGGGCTACTGGTAATTGACCAGCAAAGTTTTGAAAGCGTGCTCTATTGGCTGGCGGGTTCATTAGCCGGGCGTGAGCTCTCTGTGGTCGTGCCCTTATTGCCTCTTTTGGCGGGGCGTTTTACTCTGCGCGTTGCTTGTTCGCCACACCAATGCGCTATTGCTGGGCGATGACATGGTGACCGCACTTGGCATGCAGGCCACCACTATCAAACTGCTGCTGGGGCTTGTCGTGATTGTGTTGGCGGGTAGTTCTGTAGCGCTAGCAGGCATGATCGGTTTTGTGGGTCTAATTGTGCCTCATATAGCGCGGGGAGTGTTTGGTATCGATCATCGTTGGCTATTACCTGCCTGCGCTCTGCTGGGTGCCGGTTTGCTGATGTTAGCTGACCTGGGCTCGCGCTTTTTAATGCCACCCCAGGAGATACCGGTTGGTGTGATGACCGCGCTGATCGGCACGCCCTTCTTTATTTATCTGGCGCGACGCAAAATGGTAAGCCAATGAGACCAGCAGCAACGCTAACCCTCAATACCAAGCACGACAGCACTCCACCGCTCATTCGCCTGTTATTAATCAGCCTGTTTTTGATAGTAAGTACGGGCTTGTCGCTCAGTCTGGGGAGTTTTCCCACATCGTTTAGGCAGGTATTACACGCACTATTAGCCCCACAGAATAGCGATATCGCCTTTATCATTTGGGAGTTAAGGCTGCCCCGCATTGTGCTGGCGATACTGGTCGGTTCCGCCCTGGCAATAGCCGGGGCTGTTCTGCAAAGCATTGTGCGTAACCCGCTAGCCTCACCGGATGTTATCGGCATTACCAGCAGTGCTTCACTGGCGGCGGTGCTATTTCTATCGCTGTTCAGCGCGACGGTGAGCATTCATTGGCTGCCCATTGCGGCCATGACTGGCGCGCTAGCATCGGCGCTTCTAGTAATCAGTTTAGCGTGGAGAAATGGCATCAGCCCATCACGCATGGTGCTTGTCGGTATCGGACTTGCGGCGGCCATGGGAGCGGGTACCACACTGTTAATCGTGATTAGCGATGACTCCGCCGCCATGACGGCCTACGTTTGGCTCACCGGCAGTCTTTATGCGGCGCAGTGGAAGGATGTAAAAGGCTTATTACCATGGGTAGTGGTCGTGATACCCATTTGCTTCATTTTCGCGCGGCATGCGGATGTTATGGCACTGGGCGATAACGTTGCTGAAGGGCTTGGAGTAGCTCTTCTGCGTAGCCGTTTAGCACTACTGGCTTGCAGCGTTGTGCTGGCAGGGGCCGCTGTTGCTTTCGCGGGGGGTATAAGCTTTGTGGGCTTAATTGCGCCGCACCTGGCTACCAAGTTGGTGGGACGTAAACTAGCGTGGCTGATACCTGCCTCTGCGCTGGTCGGTGCATTAATAGTGCTTTATGCCGACCTGCTTGGGCGGGTAGCCTTTTTACCCAAGGATTTGCCAGCGGGCATCTTTGTAGCCGGGATAGGCGCGCCCTTCTTCGTGTACTTGCTACACAGGGCGCGCTACAAAGGTTAAAAATCGACGCGATAACCAAAGGTGAGGGTTCTGCCCCGCCCAGCAAAATAGCGCTCATCGTTCACTAGCGCACTTTGTGAGTAATACGTGACGTACTGCTCATCAAGCAGGTTAGATACACCTACATTGACCTGACCGATAGGCAGTTGGTAGCCCACGGCAGCATCCATCAACAGATAGCCATCAAACTCACGATTAGCTTCATCGAAGGTTTCATCGAAGGCGTAGTTGGCTTGAACAAAGGTTGAGAGTTCATCGGTCCATTTGGCCGACCAGCTGGCTATCAGGCGATCCGGTGATACATCCAACCCCGACAGTTTCGAATCCAGGCTGCCGTTATCGTCGCTATCGTAGCGCCCCTCCATGCGGGAGTAGGCTAAGCGGCCAGCGTGTTGATCGGTAAATTGATAGTCTACGGCGGCCTCAAAGCCTTTGATTTCTGTCTCCTGGCGCTGCATGTAGAAGACATCATCGACTTCGGTCAAGCGGCTACCAAAGTCAGAAGAGGACTCATAATAGCTAAGCTCAGCGGCTAAGCGCCCATTTTCAAAGCGCACGCCCGTTTCAACATTATCGGTAACGATAGGGCTTAGATTTTCGATGCTATCGACCGACTGCCCTGGGGTACTGATGCCCCGCAATGCACGGCCCACATCGGGAATAGAGAACCCTTCAGAGTAATTGGCAAACAGGCTCCAATGATCGACGGGACTCCACACCGCCCCCAGGTTATAAAGCGTTTCATTGAAACTGGGATCGCCACCCTCTACGTTAACGCCATTGTTTGCCGCTACGGTCTGATAATCACCGATATCCAGCTTGGCATACTCATAACGAACCCCAGCGGAAAGCAGCAACGAATCAACCGGACGAAAGTCTGCCTGGAGGAAGGGTGAAAGATCGGTATATTCCGTAGAAGGCACATAGGTTCGGTTTGATTGATACAAGTACTGCTCTGTTTCATCGAACAGCGTATCGAACCCGGCGGTCAATTTAAGCCGATCATCCAACAGATCATCTTTGGTTAAAGAAACCTTGGTGCCAAACTTGCTGGTTGCCGCCATCGTTTGGTCATAAAAAGTCCCCACTGGCGCAATGGTGGGATCTTGGAAAGTAGCTGAGTTGGTGGCGCCAAATAGCGCTTCATAATCCTGGTAGAACGCCTGAGCGCTTAACCGCATTCCGGCAAGATCGTAATGATCGTAGCTAAGCCCTGTAGTCCACACACGGTTATAGGGGGCGTCTCCTTCAGGCGTGCCACGCTCAGACGTCGTGACCACACCATTGGCACGATCTCCCGTTACGCTGACATAATTATTATGATTTTCAATATCATAATGGTTGACCGTTAACTGAAGACGCTGGTTATCATCAAGCCAATAAGCCACCTTGCCCAGGAAATCATAAGAGCGTGAATCCATCAGGTCGCCCTGGGTATTATCCACGCCTACAGGGTCACCGTTGCCATCCAGGAAAAGCCCTTGATCCTCAAAGCTCATTGAGAACAGATAATCGACGTTGCCGCTGTTGCCACTCACCCCATAATTGGTTTCATAGCTGAGAGTATGGCTGTCCAGCTCTCTGGTGGGGGTCGTCACCTTAACCTCAGCGTGCTGGTTGAGTGAGCCTGGCTCTGGGCGTTTGGTAATCAAATTGATGACACCACCTGCAGCCCCTACCCCGTTAGTAGCGTTCGCCCCCTGGATCACCTCAATCTGTTCAACCATTGAAAAATCGATGGCATGTGCTTCACGGCCTGTAGGCCGCAATGGATTCGATTGCGGAATACCGTCAATAAGAATCAGCGGCGTACGCCCTCTCAGGGTTTCACCGCTACCGCTCATCTTTTGACGGCTAGGCGAATAGGAAGGCAGCAAATTACTGAGTATTTGCGAGGAATCGCTGGAAATTTGCAGCTGCTGATTGATCTCTTCCTCGCTGATAATACGCACCGTTTGTGGCGAGTCTTCCTTTGTTGCATTGGTTCTTGAAGCAGTGACAACCATGGTTTGATCCGAGTTTCCTCGGCTATTTTGCGCCTCTGCGTTAGCGGTTGCTGATTCCTGCCCATAGGCTTGGCTAGCAGTCACCAAACCGGCAAGCGTCAACGTAGGCCAAAATACCGGGCGTTTCTTAATGTACATCTTCTTTTTATCCCCTGCGTTTATGTGAGCCTTCCCTCTAATGCGTAATGCAGATCTAAATGATAATGATTATATTATGCACATAAAAAACAGTGAGGTCTATTCCCATGGAACGGACCGTTCGATATAACGAAATTCTTTAGGTCATCGACAACCAACGAGTAGTTTCACAAGGGCTAGCAGTAAGTATTGAAAATGAGAATATTTTGTCTTACGGTTCTGACTGTTTCGATCACCCAATGAGCCCCTCATGCCGTACCCACCAAACCCGCCTCCCCGCCTGACAGGCGAAGCCCTGCATGCTGGCTATGACGCCCGGCAAGTGCTGAGCGGTGTGGATATCACCATCGCGGAGGGCAAACTCACGGTGCTTCTGGGGCCGAATGGGAGTGGTAAGTCGACATTACTGAAAACCCTGGCCCGCACGCTTAAACCAAATGCTGGCTATGTTTATTTAGATGGCAAGGATATTCACCGAAGCAATACCCGTGAGGTCGCCAAGCGCCTGGGGATACTTCCCCAAGGGCCAGTCGCCCCCGAAGGGCTGAGCGTAAAGCAGTTGGTCGGCATGGGGCGCTTTCCGCACCAGGGGCTATGGCAGAAAAATGCCCAGCAAGACGCTGAGGCCATTCGTGAAGCGATGGTTTATACCCATGTAACGGATTTTGCCGAGCGTAATGTCGATGCGCTTTCCGGGGGGCAGCGGCAACGCTGCTGGATTGCGATGGTATTGGCCCAGCAAACCGACCTGATCCTGCTTGATGAACCGACCACTTTTCTGGATCTAAAGGTACAGGTTGATCTACTGGAACTCCTTTCACGCCTAGCCCATGAGAAAGGCCGTACCCTACTACTGGTACTCCACGACCTGAACCTGGCCGCCGCCTACGCCGACCACTTAGTGATGATGCGCGATGGACGCATTGTGACCAGTGGTGCCCCCGCTGACGTATTCACCACTGCCAACCTTAAGTGCGTTTTTGACCTGGACGCCCATGTAATACACGACCCCGAAAGCGGTAGCCCGATTTGCGTACCACGCAAGCGACCCCAGCCCGCCACTGCATCGGATACATTTGCTCAGCAGCGCTGTGTATTGTGAGCCATGGTTTATGATTTTAGTTTAAGCATAAAAAAGCCCGGCCAATATGGCCGAGCTTTTTAGAGCAGAAGTGGTTTACCAATTGTATTTCAAGCTACCGACCACGCTTCGAGATTCGCCGTAATAACACCAGAAATCACAACTCGCGACGTACTCTTCATCGGTTACGTTGTTAACGTTAAGCTGTGCCGTCCAGCTGTTATTGATATCGTAGCTAGCCATGACATCGCCAACGGTATAGTCGGGCACGGTAGTGCTTCCATCAACTGACTCCCCCACATGGCGAATGCCAGCACCAACCCTCAGACCAGGCAGATCAGTTCCTGCGAAATCATAGTCCAACCATGCTGACGTCATATGGCGAGGTATCAATGCCGCACGATTGTCATTTGCGTCACGCGCGTCCGTATAGGTATAGGCAGCCGTCAGCTTTAGCGATTCCGTAAGATAGCTCACTCCCTCCAGTTCAAATCCGGTAGAGGTTCTCTCACCCTCCTGTTCTTGATTACCAGCAGGCCTCGTCGCGAAGGAGTTCGACTCTTTAATATCAAACACGGCCGCCGTAACGTAACCATCCCAGTTAAACGGCGCATATTTGACACCTACTTCCCATTGCTCACCTTCGATTTCCTCAAATATTGCACCAGACGGATCAGTCTGCGCCTCAGGCTGGAAAGATTCGCTATAACTGAGGTAGGGATTCAGGCCATTACTGCCAAGATACATCACACCGCCAGAAAGTGACGTTGCAGCCTGGGTCTCATCTACCGTTGCGTTATCTCGCTCGGACTCGTTTCTAATATCAGCACTGTCATACCGCGCTCCCCCAAGCAATACCCAGCGATCATCAATACGCAGCTGATCCTGCACATAGAGACCTAGCTGTTCCTTGTCGATCCGACGGCTAGTTAACTGATTATCAGGCACTGGGACGATACCCCCTCGAGGGTCAAAGATATCAACGGTGTCGTAGGTAAAATCATCGAACTCTTTACCGTCCAAACTCAGGTCTTGGTAATCCACCCCGACTAGTAAAGTGTTTTCCGTACGCTCTGTATACCACTTACCTACCAGCCGATTATCGATGGTGAAGCTATCGATATCGCCGTTGCGCTGAAGGTGGCCGCGATAAGCCGTGCGACCGTCGCCCGTAGCATAGTCCATATAGGTACTACGAAGATCCAGGTCAAGATGGCTATAACGGAAGTTTTGCTCGAACTCCCAAGTGTCATCAAGCGCATGGCGAAGTTCGTAGCCAATAGCAGTCTGCGTATGCTCATCTCTATCATAGCCCGGCGCACCATAGTTGGTCTGCGGATCTACTTTTCCAAACGGGGTATTTTGCACCGTGCCATAGGCTAGCTTGAATGGATTTACGGGAACGCCGTCGTCCTGTTGGAAACTGGCTAGAACGGTCAGTTGCGTCTCATCAGAAATATCCCACTCAAGGCTCGGCGCAAAGTAGTAACGCTCGTTATCGGTGCCATTTAGGTCACCATCTCGCTCCTTATACAGCCCCACGAAGCGGTAGCGTACATCTCCACTGTTCGTAACTGGACCTGATGTATCAATGCCTAACTGGCGATGATCCCGATTGCCAGCCTGGATCTCGAACTCACCTCTCGGCTCATCGGTCGGTCGTTTGCTCACAGCGTTTATCATTCCACCTGAGGGCGCCTCACCGTAGAGAATCGAAGTGGGGCCCTTGAAAACGTCTACTCTCTCCAGACCGTAAGTTTCAGGTAGCCACTGGTAATATCCGGTTCGATAGAGACGAAGTCCATCCTGATAGGTTGCCTGATCAAAGCCCCTGATTTTGAACCAATCGGTATTGTTGTCCGAGCCATAGTGACCGGAAAGCACACCAGAACGATAGCGGAACGTCTCGTCGAGTTGCTGGACGTTGCGGGTATCCAGCTCTTCACGGTCAACGCTCGAGACTGGCCGTGGCGTTTCCACTAGCGGGGTATCGACTTTCAAAGCCGTGGCCGTGACCACCACGGTGTCGTTGGACGTAGACGTTTCTTGCGCGTAGGTAGATGCACAAAAGATCGCCACGGTGACGGGAATCAACGAGGAGATTGAGCGCGCCAAAGGACGACGGGCAAACGGCAGACGAGGCATGGTGTGGTCTCAGTTGGATTTAGGAGCAAAGAGTGAGCAGAAAATAAGAAACATGATAATCGTTGTTATTAGCATTCATGATAGCGCTTTTGAATAGTTGTTTTCAATTGCTTAGTGCGGGGATTTTTAACGCTGACAGAGGGGGGGATGTTGTGTTTATGCGTATGGACCAGCTCAGCCATTTCTGGTGAAAGCTAGTTTTATGACCTTAGTCTGCTGCTATCCAGAGATAAGATCGAGCCGAACACCTCTCAGAGTGGTAAAAATGAATTCGCCCATGAAATATCAGCTCCCACTCGCTTACATTGAGCCGTTGAGCGCAGAAAAGATTTAAAGAAGGTGAATGCAAAACGATTGTCGGAGAACCGTAGACCAAGAGATTCATTAATCCCTGTTTTTGAAATAGGCAAATATAGAAATGGTGGGCCCAGTAGGACTTGAACCTACGACCAAGGGATTATGAGTGCAACCAAACAAACTTTGGGATCGCGCCTGCAATGCGAAAACAAAGACTTTTCAATAAGTTAAGATTTTCCATGGTTTACATTACTCACATGATATTTACCCTGTTAGCAGCCAAATGACAACCAAATGGGAGCCTGTCAGCCGCGTTCGATTAAGTACTATTACCTACCAATAATCTCTTATTAGAGTTTTGCCACGCGCTCCCTCTGCTTCAGTTCAGGCATTGTCTTATTCCATCCTAGGAACCTGGATTGATTTATCGCAAGCCTCCTACCCTCGCTCGCTTGGTGGTCTCAGTAGGGCATTAACCAACGGCCAAGCAATCTAATGAATGAACTGGACAGCCTGAAGAAACGCTGTTGCTCAATCTTGAATGGACCAAGACTCAGGTTCGTGCCGTAGTTAAGTACCCTTTCCATGTCATCAAAACCTCTTCGATTAATGGAAATCCTGTTTCAAGAGCTGGCTAGACCAAAACAACTGTTCACCTTACCTCCCCTCGGCTACATGGTGCTGGCGGGACGGTACCAACGTGCCAGTATGTCCTGAATCTAGCCTGGCACTCGCCCCAGCTGCCAAGGGAATCAAGCCACTTGAAGTGGCCATAAAGTGCCCACAGGCGCGAGGAATTCGCCACGCTAAACGCTTAATCCGATCGGAGATGAACTTAGTCAATATTCACTAAAGTTTAATAAGCTCCTGCCGATACAAACAATGGATGTGGCCTTCCTGCATCCGACAGGGAACTAATTCTAAGGGGAAAACATGCAGTTACAAAGGGCACCACTGGCCACCGCTATTTCATTGGCCGTATTTTCTGGTACAGCAAACGCAGCGCCAAGCTTCGATTACGTTCCGTATTATGAGTATTTCCACGTCACCGAAGAGGAGATCAAGGAGAACGGATTAGCTAGTGACTTCCCTCTCGGAAAATATCTTACCGTCAATGGCATTCAAAATAAGCTGGATGATCCCCTATTCCTTGTGGTGGGCACTCAGATTGAGTCAGCCTATGATAATCAAAATCCTACCGAGATCATTGCCGAAGGTCGCTCTGCCTTAACTGTTGATAATGAAACGTGGGCTAAAGCAATCGTCGTCAATACAGGAGTAATCAACGGCACAGGCATTATAAATGATCCAACCGATGATGATGAGAAGAAGGAAATCGCCGGGGCGATTGACTTCAACAATCTGCATCTCAACGGATTGAAAGCGACGGACCCAGATGCAGCTCGGCTTGATGGCCTGCCGGTATTCGCGAGTGGCGAAGAGCAGGTATTCCTCTATAACTCAGGTACCATCCGTAGTGATGCATCAACCATACTGTTGATTAGCGATAAGACTGGCGAAGATGACAGTATTATCAGCGATTCTGCGGTAATAGAAGGTAGCTTAGTTAATCTGGGGGTGATCGAGTCGACGGGGATTTACAGCAGCGAAGAATACGACAACGCGGAAAGCTACGCTCTTGGCATATTCAATGCTGAGCTATATGGCAACATCGTCAATGGCTTGGCAGCTGAGAATGGTCAGGCTGTTATCCGAGGCCGTGATGGCGCTATCTACATGCTCGAAGGCTCGGTACTACAAGGCGATATCGTCAACCGTGGTCTGATGGAAGGCCATGACACTATCCGCATCGAAGATAGTGAATTTAACGGCAGCATTATTAACCACAAAAGCGGCACTATTTCCGGTGTTACCGCTATCTCTATTACCAATACCTCCGGCGATATTTTTATCGACCAGCGCGGTACCGTGGAAGCCTTTACGACAGCGTTGCACGATGCCCGAGCAATGGTGTTGCAGGGTGAAAATATCACCGCACGCCTCTCTGATGGCAGCGTGATTGGCGATATCGACCTCGACGGTGCCACCGTAACGCTCGCCGGTGGTGAATACCAGGGCACCATCACCAACAGTGGCGGTGTGTTCGTGGTTGAGGGTATCCATACGATTGATGGCAGCTACGAACAAGACGCAAATGCCACACTGCGCTTTTCCAGCCAGCAGCTCAGTAGTCTTAATGCCGAGCGTATTACCCTGGCGGATGGTTCGACTCTAGTGTTTGGCAATAGTGAGGCCTACCGCAACGGCAAGCAGTTAGTGGCTCTAGAGGCCACTGAGCTCAACTTCGACCTTGAAGCCCTCAACTTAGAAACTGACTCTGGGCTGTATCGGGTCAGCAAGGTGGAACTCAGCGACGATGGTAGCCAGCTGTTGGTCACCTATGGCGGCCAAGATGGCGAAGAGATCGCGCGTCGCGCTATTGATGCCAGCAATGCTACAGGTGCCCAGGCGCGTCAACTGCGCGGGCTCGGAAATGCCCTTAACCGCATTCTGGCCAATAGCGCCGATGAAGCCGCTGTGCGTTCCCTGATCGATGCGATCGGTGACGGGGAACAACTTGAACAGCTGCTGCCCGATAGCAGCGGCGCCGTAGCCGGTGGTACCGCCTCTGCCAGCCAGAGCAGCAACAACGCGGTTTCCGCACGGACCCGTGGCGTAGCCGCTGGGGATGCCCTGGCTGCCCAAGGCGTGTGGATCAAGGGCCTCTATGGCGAGGTCGACCAGCGTGCCCTAGACGGAGTGGATGGCTTCGATAGTGATACTAGCGGCTTCGTTCTGGGTGGCGATGTTGAGCTGAATAATGGCAGCGTTCTGGGCCTAGCCTGGTCCCGTTCCACCACCGATGTGGACGGCAAGAACGGCCTGGTTCGCAGTGATATCGACTTCGACCAGCTCACCGCCTATGCCGGTCGTGCCTATGGCAACTGGCTATTCGATACCCAGCTTTCCTATGGCTGGGGCGATAACGAAACCTCACGCCGAGTACTGGGTAACTCTGCCCGTGCTGATTTTGACAGTGAACAGTTCAGTGCTGTGGCCGCCGCCGCTTACGAGTATCGACTAGATAGTGCTACGCGCCTGACCCCTCGTATCTCCACGACCTACTCTAATCTGGAGCTGGACGCCTATGAAGAGCGCGGAGCCGGTTCACTCAATCTGCGTCAGGATGAGCAGCGCTACGAGCGCTTTGAGCTGGGCTTGGAAGGCGAGCTTGCGCACACTATGCCGCTGGGCAGCCTAATGGCCGAGCCTCGCCTTACCCTAGGTGCCTACCATGACTTCCAGGGTAAAGCGCGCAGCAACGTGACTGCCTTTACCTTCGCCCCGGAAGAGACCTTCATCGTGGAGGGACCGAAACCCGACAAGACTCGCTACAGCGCTGGATTGGGGGTCGATCTCTATAGCGAGGGTGGCTTCACCACCTCGGTGGACTATGCCTATGGCTGGTCGAACAGCATGAGTTCGCAAGCCGGCAGTCTACAGGTTCGCTACGACTTTTAAGTAGCCCAGCATGACGGCGGGTGCCCATGAGGGGCACCCGCCTTTTTCCCTTCCCTGGCCACCTCAGCGACTCGCACAATCTTCCAAGAAGTCCTGGATATGCGACCAGTTAAGTTGCCACGGCCCTGCATGCTCTACTCTATCTAACACTAAGTGTGACTGGCAGCGCCCTTCACGCGCCTTGAGCATCCGCTCGGTCAGCTCAGGAGGCACTGTGCGGTCCGCACCTCCGCTCAGGCTCCATAATGGTACTTCCATTATCCCTTTCGACACATGACGTGGCGTTGGTAAACGATGGTACTCGGCGAACACTTTATCATCCAAGTTGCCCGCCACTGATACCACTCCTTCGACCTCTGGTAAGAGGGGCGTCAGCTGTAATGCCAGGTGCGCGCCACCGGAAAAACCTACCAGCCGAACAGGTTGGTCGCCAGCTATCGTCTGAATGGCTTCTAGCAGCCATTGCTGTACCTGCTCGCCATAGCGTTCATCCGTCCATATCGCTGGCTGACAGCCATCCGGCAGCGATGTGAACCACTGGCAAGGCCGCGCAATATACGCCACTCGGTGCGAAGTATCCTCCAGGGCCAGCCATAGCGCCACGGGCGAGCGTGGCGTTGGATTCGGGCTGGGAACACCGCCACGCAGCCAAGCATTACCATCCCCTTCAATATAGAGATGCCAAGGGGTTGTCTTGATATCGACGGAACTATCGCGCACCCAAGCCCTGATCGGTGGTTTTAGCGCTACTGTGTCAAAACCGGCTTGCGTTAAGGCATTCATGGGTACGCGCTTGAAGTCTTCGATGGGGGCAGCGCATGACGTCAGCAGAGTGCATAGCAGTAGCCACATGGCATGGTAGCACCCGCGGCTCCACATTAGGTCAGTACTCAAAAGTGATTCCTTTTCACTGTGCTATTTCTGGAACGGCAGAATATCCGCTCGGATAGCACGACACATCATGAAAAATTGCTTCTTGGACAGTGCCATTCAAATACCACTATCCCCAGCAAGAATTAAATCGCCTTCAGAAAATCATCAGCTAAGCTTAATAGAGAACTTAAATCCTATCCGGTAAATATCTTGATACAAGCATTAGCTTTCAATAATTAAATATAAATGCCCTGTCAAAAGCCAGGAGAGACATGTTCTATGTACTGGCACGAATTCAAGGCGTTAAAAGCCCCTGATTGCCCTGATTACTTTCGCCACGCCAAAGTGCGAGTTCTTAAGCATTGATCCTGCCAAGATCCTGACCCAGAGCCGCGAAATGCACGATGCCTTACAGGCTTTCGAAGCTTTCGACTGTCGTGAAAATGGCTGGATCAAGGCGGAACTGTTGACTCAAACTTGGCCCTGACGGCTTAACTAGGTGGGGCGAACGCTGAGGTTTCTATATCACCGGGAGTGGACGTCAACGGCCCGCAAGCGTCCCGAGAGGCGCCGTGGGGGCGTCCTTTAACGGATGAATGTAGGCTATTGTGGGACCTGCCCGCGCCGTAGGTTGCTGAAGTCCAGTTATAAATATTTTAATGCCCGGTCCAGTACTAGGTTCGCCTTTCCTCTGCGTTATGCCGGCTCCGAAGTTTCGCCGGGGTTTAGTCCGACAGTCATGCATGTCATATCGTATACTGCATGCTCGCGACCCGCGGGCCAAGGCACGCCACAAGCATTCCTCTTTCCCTGCAACTTAACTGTTTCTCTTGGTTTTACATGATGATATCCGAAGCCAGCGTTGGTAACCAACGGTATACTAGCGCTTGCCTGAACTCCTAGTTTCGTTAAATAGAGAATTTCCAACAGTTACAGGAGGGAAGTAACTATGTCACCACGCATCTCCCAAAACGCCTAGGTGTTTTCGGTGCTCTCGAAACTGCCTCGTGTCGCCAGTATAGGTATTGGCGGCCTGCTACACTCCACGCAGTTAGGGGAGCAAATGTCGGATCCAGACTGGAGCATTCTGCAATTGAATTTTGAAGCGCTTTTCAATGCCTCGCCCAATGCCTACCTTATCCTTTCGCCAGAGTTGGCCCTTATCGATGTCAACATAGCGTATCTCCACACAACGGGACGTAGACGTGAAGAACTGATTGGCAAGGATATTTTCGAAGCGTTTCCCAGTTTGGTTGATATTGAGGGTGTCAGGCAGTTGCGTGCCTCGTTTGAACGTGTCCTCACTGCCCGCCAGTCTGACAGCTTGGCACTGTTGCACTATCCCATTGTTTCGGGGACGAAGGGGGAAATCGATGATCGCTACTGGAGCGCAACGAATATACCCATCTTCGACGCTCAGGGTGAGGTGGCGATGATTCTGCACCATACCGCAGATATCACCGAGCTACAGCTTGTCCGGCAACGGTTAAACACCGAGACGAGAAATACTTCATTGGATTCAGTTCGCGAAGATCTCCACCAGTATGTGTTCGGGCGTGCCCAGGATGTACAGCAAGCCAATGAGTCATTGCTTGCCGAACAATCGCATCTGCGTCGTCTGTTCGAGCAGGCGCCCGGCTTCGTCTGCGTGCTTCGTGGCCCCGAGCATATCTTTGAATTGGCCAATGCTGCTTATTTCCAACTTGTTGGCCGGCAGGACCTACTGGGCAAAACTGTGAGGGAGGCGCTACCCGATCTCCAAGGGCAAAATATTTACGAGCTACTGGATCGCGTCTACGCGACAGGCAAGCCCTTCGTCGGTCAGGCGGTGCGTCTATCCCTTTCGGAGGCTTCTCAACAGAACGAGATATATGTCGACTTCGTCTACCAGCCGATTACCGATCCCGGGGGGAACGTCTCAGGCATCTTTGTCCAGGGAAATGATGTTACCAGAACTCATCAGTTGGCAAGCGAGATCAGACATCAGGCAAGCCATGATGCATTGACGGGGCTTGTCAACCGGGGCGAGTTCGAGCGGCAAGTCAACCAAGTGCTCGAGGAGGTTCAGCTAACAAGCTCGAAATATTCGTTGCTCTATTTCGACCTCGATCAGTTCAAGGTTGTCAACGACACATGCGGTCATGGCGCGGGTGACGAACTGCTGCGCTACCTAAGTGCCCAGCTTTGTGGCTGGGCGCCTCCCGGCAGCGTTCTGGCACGTCTGGGCGGCGATGAGTTCGGCCTGCTGCTTAGGGAGGAATCCCACGGTTATGCTCAAAAAGTCGCCGAGGAACTACGTGAGCTGGCAGCTAGGCTGGAATTCTGCTGGGGTAAGCTCCATTTCGGTATGCCGATGAGTATCGGCGTAATGACCTTTGGTCAGGGATTCACGCTCAAGGAGATCCTGAGTACAGCAGACTCCGCCTGCTTTCTGGCCAAGGAGAAGGGGCGCAATCGGGTACATGTCTATTCACCGGATGATGATGAACTCTCGTCTCGCCTACGTGAGATGGGTTGGGTCAGTCGTCTACGCGAAGCGCTTCATGAGGAGCGCCTGGTACTTCATGCACAGCGCATCGCTCCGATTCGAGAAGATGGTAATCAGCATCGATGGGAGGTGCTGATAAGGCTGCAAGAACACGATGGCAGTATCGTACCTCCGATGGCTTTCATCCCGGCGGCTGAACGTTATAGCCTGATGCCCCTGCTTGATCGCTACGTCGTTGAAAAAGTGTTCCGCCATTTAGAAAGCTTACCTGCAGCCGAGCGTGACCGAACGACTCTTTTCATCAACCTGTCTGGCGCAACATTGGGCGACGATGACTTTCTGAGGTTTGTACAAGACCAGCTGACGCAGTCTACCGTCTCACCAGCCCAAATCTGTTTTGAGATTACCGAGACGATGGCAGTTGCCAACCTTAAACAAACCTCCCAACTCATACATGCCCTGCGCAATCTGGGCTTCAGGTTCGCACTAGACGACTTCGGAACGGGCATGTCGTCGCTCGGCTACCTCAAGCATCTGCCTGTCGACTTCGTAAAGATCGATGGCGTCTTTATAAAGGATATTGTTGATGACCAGGTGGATCGTGCCATGGTCGAAGCCATCGCCAAGGTTGCCCACGTAATGGGTATCCAGACTATTGCAGAATTTGTGGAAAATGAGCGCATCCTGGCATTGCTTGACTCCCTCGGCGTCGATTACGCGCAAGGATACGGCGTTCACAGGCCCGAACCTCTCGGGTTGAATACTCATCTATGAACTACATAGATCAGCCGCACACCGCATGCGGCTCTTGTAGCGGAAACGGGGATATTGGGCTTCGATGCCTGCTTTCCTGATAGCATAAGTGGCATGGTGGTAGACGAGGAAAAGCATCTAAAGAACACGTTGAATACCTCTTCTAGTCAGCCAAAACAGTGCTACGCCGATCCATCAAGATGAACCAGAGTGGTTGCCAGATTACCGCGTATTAGCAACCAAGCACTGGCGAAAATAAACTTTAGCGTCTGTAACCAATTGATTCTATTTGTTGAAAAAATAGGCATGAACGGTCGACCAAGAGATTATGAGTGCAACCAAACAAACTTTGGGATCGTGCCTGCAATGCGGAAACAAAGGCTTTTCAATGAGTTAAGATCTTCCATGGTTTATATTACTCACATGGTTTTCACCCTGTTAGCAGCCAAATGACAACCAAGCGGCGACCAGTGGCAACCTAATTACTGCCAGCTACAGCAAAATGCAGAGTCGATAATTGATAACCCAAAATGTACTATGTACACTAAAAATACGCACTGGCTAAAGGAATTGCCTCAAAGTGAGTCATGCGATTGAATTTATCGAAACCCCGACGTTCACCCGCCAGATTCAGGCAATTGCGACAGACGACGAATTAAAGGAGTTGCAGCGCACCCTGATTGCTCAACCCGACAAAGGTGACCTGATTCAGGGCACGGGAGGGCTGCGCAAAATACGCATGGCGTTGGGCAACCAAGGCAAGAGCGGCGGTGCCAGGGTTATCTACTTTTTGGCAACGGCAGAGAGAATCTATCTGATACTGGCCTACCCCAAGAGCGTCAAGGACAGCTTAACGCCCGCTGAAAAGGCCGCACTGAAAACACTGACCCACCAATTGAAGGGGGAGGTTTCCAAATGAGCATTTTTGACGAACTGCAATCATCACTGCAGGAAGCCGTTGAGATCAAACAAGGTAAAGCGCAGGCCAGTCGCATCACACGCCATGAAGTGGCCGATGTAAAAGCCATCCGCGCCAAGCTACACGTCTCCCAGGCAGAATTTGCCGAAGCCATGGGCACCAGTGTGGACACCATCAAAAGCTGGGAAACCAAGCGCCGTAACCCTACGGGACTAGCTGCTAAGGTACTGGCGACGATTCAGGACAACCCAGCTTTTTTCAACGAACTTGCTTCTCATTAGCGCTTTTTTTTGCAGAACGAATGCAGTGTTAATATCTAGTTAATATTCATGAAGAATATCGCTCTATACCCAAGCGGTATTTGCCGTAGGCAATCTGTCGATTAAATGGGCCTTTTACTTTGACCACTACCCGCGCCGGAATTTGTGTGCCGCCCGCCTGATAAGCTTTTTCTGCACTGGCTGGCTCCCACTGCACTCCTAGGCGGTTCAATGCCTCTTTGGCGGCTTGATCAAAGCCACCAGGCGCCGCAATCATTGGTTTACCCGTGACACGATTTGGGCGCGCTTTAGCGTATAGCCCCTTACCAATACGCACTAATCTTCCCTGCGCCTCTAATTGCCGAAGCACACGGCCAACTTGGTCATAACCACCCAGTGCAGCGAAATCATCACGTAGAAAAACCATCCGCCGACTTTTGCGTATTTTGTTACGAATGCGTGACTCAAGCGTTTGAGTGGTCATGTAACACGCTTGGCCAGTTTGAGTTTTTTCCCACCGAATTCCTCTGTGTTCCGTCTCGTCTGTAGGAACATAAGCCAATCCCACCATGGTGGCGGGATCAAACAAGGAGGCTCACATGGCCAAGCATGATGATGACAACCGCAGCCGACAATTAGATCCAGAGAACGACGCATATTGGCAGTCTCGAGGAGAAGACGAACGTCCAGATGATTGGGAAGACCTCATCGAATGATGAGACAGGCAGGGGGCGGCAACTAGCCGCCCCCTGCTTCGGCTATAGCTTGTGACGCCTTTTTATACTCCGCATCATACACTGAAAATATCTGTTCGATCATGGGGTTAGGTAACTCATGCATACTAAGGAATGTTCTAAATTCTCTACATGTTTCAAGAAAAATAAAGGCCCTAGCATAACCTTTCGCTATGACATCAAATGCATGATCGCTAGGTGAAGCTTGTCTATAAGCCACTGCTTCGGTGAAACCCTTGATGGAGGAATGCTCGGGACGTCCACTGTCTTTCCCTATCCAGTTTCTTAGTAGCTTTTGCTTCGAAGCGATGTCCTCTCCTCGGCCGCTCCCCTCATCGTCTTTCAAGTATTCATGCTCTGCCCACAACTTGCCCAGAAAAGCGCTAGTTGTACTGTCCGGTGGGCAACCGGAATTGGCCGCTATGTAATCTAGGAAGGACGAGACTGGATTGCTCCACTCGCCTACTTGAGGGCAGAACTGCGGCAGGAACGTCTCAAGCGGTACTCTCCCTTTGTGGCTACCAGTCAAGTATTCCCATTCAGCAGCTAGCCATGCTGTAAAGCGAAGCAACATAGACGAGAAAGCGCAAAGACGGAAGCGAATCAATTCAGGGTAGGCCTCAAAGCTCCCGCTAGGCGGATCGATAGACAGTAGGCCTTCCACGTCTTGTCGAGCCAGCAAGCAACCCGGCTCGGAGGCGAGGTTACACGCCAATAAAACCCGCAATTTATTATGAGCACCCACCGTATTGAGTAACTCTTTGATCAAATCTCTTTCCGCATCGACTCGAGACTGCCAATACTTCTTGCTGACGGTTTTACGAAGACATTTGCTCGCAATCAAGGCAGACCATTCATTATAAGGCTGCCAAAAAAATTCAAGTTCTTGTGGATCTTGGCGGAGCGCCTCTAGCTCAGGCTTGTCTTCTAGGATGCGCTCTATTTTAGCCTGGGTGCTCGGCCTTATTTCCTTCACATTGGAAGGGTTCAAAAACTTTATAAAGGTTCGCCAAGTTAGCCAGCCAGGCTTTCGTGCCTCTTCGTACCCATGCTTAGGAGCCGTTGGGGCATTCAGCAATACGCAAAGCTGTTGAGTTGGATAAAAAACAAAAACCTTTCACATAGGGTATTCGCTTTTCGTCGGCTTCCAAAAGCTTCTTAACCATATCTAAGATGCTCCACTCAATTCTCAGCCTTCATAAACTTGTTGCCCCTGCCTTATTGTTAGCTTAGCTAATCAACTGTGCAGTTTCTGGCTCATAAACCACACCCATAATCGACCCATCACGAATCCGCTGCACCGCCTCATCAATCACATGCAATGGCACCAAAAACCACTCTCGTGGCTTAACCGGATGCCCGAAGCGATCCTGAATAGTCAGCTCCAGCTGTGCGGGGGCGAAAATGCGATGAAAAAGCGCTTCCAGTTTGCGGCGGTTGATACCGGCCAGCTTGTAAGTAGCGACTACTTCAACATCGGCCAGTAGATAGGTGGCATCATGGGCGGCGTTGGCGATGCGAGCTTCGACCTTGCCACCTGTCACGCCGATTTTGTGGATTAGCTCTCGATGTTCCGCCACAAACGGATGTTCTGACAGGCTGCGCAGCACGTAGATAGTGCCACTTTCTATGTCTTCTTCTTCCCAAGTTTCGCTAAAGCGGTTTTCATTAGGCTGCTGTTCAGCAAACAGAGGCCCGGCATCAGGCTCGGTAATACGGCGGCTGGCTTCATCTTTGTAAAGCGCTCTTACTAACGATAGGCGCAGTAGATTGCTTTCCGTTCCGTTAGAGAAAATTACTCGCAGGCGGGCATCTTTCTTGCCCTGGGGTGAATCAAACTCCTCACCCTCCTCGGCCACATAGGCGGTTTGCCCATCCACGATAAACCACTGCCCTACCTCAATGGTAGCGTTCTTACCGAATCGTCGCGTTGTTCTTAGCCCACTTTTCAGCTCGCTTTCTATTTGCTCAAACAGCGGCTGATAGGTTACAAAGTCTTCGCATTTCTCTCTATTGGCCACCTCTTCAGCGGCACGCTTCTCCGCGCTTGAGCGCACATGCTTTAGCTCGGTAAGCTCAGACGCTCCAGCAATCCCAGAAAGCTCGGTAAGCAAAGCGTCATCGTCCATCGTCTCTGTCGCATCCACGTCGCTGACAAGGTTGCCATCTAGCAAGCCTTGATGGTCAAGGGGCTCCACCAGGGTTCGGCACTCCTCAAGCGAACGAATGCGATCAAGACGCACGGCATAGAGCCGTTCAAAAATATCGTTGCCTTCACCATGCTGCGGGGCACGGCCATGCTGATCGACAAAGCACTGAATCTCTTCAAAACCAGCGATGATGCGCTCTTCACGTGTCGAAAGGCCTTTCTTTTTCTCGGGTTGAGCTAACTCATCTAGCTCGGCGCGCAAGTCGTCCAGATCAGTCATAACGCCCCTCATCTTTAAAGCGCACGAATGCAGAAGCACCTTCGGCCATGCGTTTTTCCCAGGCATCTTGGGAACTGATAGAAGGCAAACGCCCTCGCTTCTTTTTGAATTTGACCGCTCTCATAGCAAGCTCTTTGGCTTCATCTGGTGCCAGGTTGGTACGTTTACCAGAGATGACGGCGGCTACTTGCTTCAAACTGTCTTCGCTCATGCTCTTGGCCAGAATCGCGTAGGCCTCGCTGAAAGGGTTAATGCGATCAATCAAATCAATATCGAGCTCCCGCACGTCCATCGCGAACTTGCGCACGCCTGCTATCAACGCTGTGTTCGGCTTTGGCTCATTACTACCAAGATCAACGGCCTCGCTACCCGCCAGCAGTAGCTTGGCCTGCTGGGTGAGGTTGAGCGCTGCGATGGCGTGTTGGCGAACGGCTTCTTGGTCTTGCTCGTCCAGATTGGGGTAGCGCTCTTTGATAATCTTGCCCATGCGTACCTGGGTAAGCTCTTCGGGCACCAGTTCTTCATCAAACAAGCCACGCTCGATGGTGGTCTTGTCTTGCACAAAACCGGTAATCACTTCATTCAGGTCTTCTTGGCAAATCCGGGCGGCTTCTTCGCTTTTCGGTTCCGCCAGTCCTTTGATTTCGATGTGATACTTACCGGTTTCTTCGTTAACGCCCACATTGCATTTACCAGGGTTGTAGCCCCCTTCACCGTAGTCGAACCCCTCTTGCGGGCCGCTGGTAGGGTTTTTTGGCTTGAACTCAAAGCGCGGTGCCAGCACTTGTTCCATCAGCAGGCTGGCAGCGATTGCCTTCAAGGTATCGTTAATGGCTTCGGTAACGGCCTGTTCAGCCGCATCCGGCTCGGCGATTAGATTAGTGAAACGTGCCCGCGTTTTGCCCGGCGCATCCCGTGTGGCGCGACCGATGATCTGCACAATCTCCGTTAGGCTGGAACGATAACCTACCGTTAGCGCATGTTCGCACCAGATCCAATCAAACCCTTCTTTGGCCATTCCCAGCGCGATGATGATGTCCACATGGTCACGATTGTGCTTCTGCGCAGGGTCTTTCAGTGCGCTCGATACTCGCTCACGCTTGGTTGAATCATCGTCTACCAAGTCAGCAATTTTTAGCAGCCTACCTTCCGGCGTTTTCACTAGTTGAAAACCGGTGACCGGGTCAGCCCCCTGCCACTCCCCGAGCGCTTCGATGATGTGCTCAACCTCACGCACCTTATCCTTGGAGCTCTCGCGTGAATTAACATTGGGGATATGAAGAATGGTCTTCTCAGCAGGGTCGAGCACCTTGAGGATGTCGTCAGCGTAGGAGCCTGAATAGAAGTAGTAGCCGATATCCAGCTGCTTCAGGTACTCATAACCGTTGAGCTGCTCGTAATAGGTGTAGGTCACCGTATCAAAACGCGACTCATCCTGCGGAGCCAGCACCGCTTCGGTATCTCCTCGGAAGTAAGAGCCGGTCATGGCCACAATATGACCCTTATCGCGGGCAATGAAATCGCCCAAGTGAGCACCCAACTTATTGTCGGGGTTAGCGGAGACGTGGTGGAACTCATCCACAGCGATCAAGCAGTCATCAAAGGCCGCTACCCCAAACTGATCAATCGCAAAGCGGAACGTAGCATGGGTGCAAACCAATACCTTATCGCTGCTTTCAAGGAAAGCGCCTAGAGATTTGACCTTCCCACCATTGTCCGTACCCGGCGCGTTGCACAGGTTCCACTTAGGTTCTACATGCCAATCAGCCCAGAAGCCATAGTTGCTCAGCGGCTCGTCATTAAAACTGGAGCCAATAGATTTTTCTGGCACCACAATAATGGCCTGTTTAAGCCCTTGGTTGTACAGCTTATCCAGCGCAATAAACATGAGAGCGCGGCTTTTGCCTGATGCGGGTGGTGATTTAATCAGCAGGTACTGCTCACCTCGCCGCTCGTAGGCGCGCTCTTGCATGGGCCGCATGCCGAGTTCATTGGACGTGGTAGAACTGCCATTGCTGGCGTACGAGACGGAAACCGAGGGTACTCTCTTCGTCATAATGCGATACCTGCCAGGGCCGCGTTAGCCCTTTCTTGAAAACTTGCTTCTGCAACTGTCAGGCATTGCTTGACAGTTGAGAAAGCTCATAGCCCATTGATTCTAATTTTATTTTCCACGAAGGCTCATAACGGCTCATTTCCTAGCGTTTTAAGATTATTTCGGCAATTTCCAGCTGGCTTAACCAAATGCTGTCGCCTTTTACACGAAGGTGGAACTGAGTTCGTCCATCATCCGTGGTGTAGAGAATCAAGTCGCTCATGGCTGCCTCTGTTGCTTGAAAGTATTGAACTTATCCAGCAAGCAACAAAAAATCTCAGCCTGCTCACCTTCTTGCGTTGTAGGACCCATTGCTGGCTCATCACAGTAGTCGGTAAATTTCTTTAATTCATTTAGATTCTTGAGCACAGGAATATCGAAAGCGCCCCTTGTATCGGTGCGCCTAAGGCCACAAGAGTGATCTTTTCCGCGTTCGTGTGTGAGGTATTGATGGTACGCATAATCAACGCTGTCTTTCAGGTAGAAATAAAAACGCCCCTTACCAATCGCTACCCAGTCAGGTGCAACTGAGATTTTTTTGCCGCCGTCAAAAACCACAACGTGTATTTTTTTCAGCAATAACCCACTTTTAAAAGCGCCCACATAGTAGGCATCGTTCCCTATTTCACTGTGGTAACCAATCTCACCGCGTGTCCACTCCTGCCGATAGTCAAGGTGTGGCTGTTCCTCTTCAATGGTTGAGAGTGTGAACCCTGGATTAGCAACGTAGTAATCACTTGATCCCGACTTTTTCCATTTCTCCACGTCAAAAAGACTTTTTCTCATCTTCAAGAGTGGCGATGCCTTGTCTTGACGATGGTGATAGATTTCCAGTCCTACCAGACCAACAGCCAAAAACAAAACAGGCCAAGTCCAATGGGTTGGAGACTGATCAACATCTATAAAAACGGCGACAACACCAAATAGAACGAAAAGAACCGCCTTCAGTAGCGAAGAGTAGCTCTCCACCAGCACTCTCATGCAGCTACCTTGGCTGTCATCTTGGTATACAGCTCAAAAAGCTTTTCCAAGCGCTCCGTATCGTTCTTGAAACGACGCCCGACATAGATGCGCTCCAACACCTCATCATTGCGCTCGTGGGCTTCACGCAGATTGTCGGGCATTTTTTCAAGATCGTAGAGGTCAGCGATGGTGGCAGGAAAGTGTGCTTCCCGAGCAAGCAGAATATTTTCAGCGCAGAGGGTTAGGTCAGATTTATTTTTTTCGGTCAAGATTGGAACGGGAAATGTGTTCCAGCCCATTGTATTGGAGTAGCGGAAGTCAGTTTTCATCTTGCCACAGACGGTGGCGATCCAGACCAAGTGTAGCCTGGATGCGATCAGGGCCATGTTCCAGAGCGGTGCGTCGAATAACGCAAATACTTCACTTGTAACGGTGGAATGATGATCAATCACACCACATGGAAGAAATGGGCGGGACTCAGATGAGGTCCGCGCTACGGTTAGTGTCCATAGCTTACCAATCCGCATCTCCCTCATTTGGTGTGAGCGAGTAGCCATCTCATTCGCGCTTTTGTCTCGGCTTGCCAGCCGCATAGCACGCACTCCTTCAATGCGTTGGCTAATTGCTGGAATATACGTAGCCTCTCTCAAATGCTTGTCTTCAATCCAAAGACAATAACGCTCCAATCCACGAATAAACTCAGCCGAGCCGTAGATGCGCCGGATAAAACGAGTATGTTGATCAGAAGTTAAACCTAAAGCTTCAACCTCACTTCTGGAAAGAAGAAGATGGCCGCCATCTACGGGCTTGTTTCCAAAGCTCATGTCAGAAATATCACCCAAAGGCTTGGAGACCTTGTTAATGATGACGTTTGGAGCTGAGACTAGATACGAATTGATATTACTGGTTTGCTTCTCCACCGCCTCGCCAGTTTTAGAAAGGGAGAATAACCTTCTCACTAGGCCTGGCTGCTTACTTATTGCAACAATAGCAACAGTGACACCCGCGTTATGGCTAGCAAGGTTCGCCCACTTGAAACTGGTATGTGCAAAGGCAATCTCGTTGCCAGTCTCGAAAATTAGCGGCCAGAGAATGGGCACTTGCTGCCCCTGGCAAATCGAGTTGGTAGACACAAAGGCCGATACGGTAGGCGTTTTTAGCCCATAATCAGCCGCTTTCATAAACCAGCCCGCTACATAATCCAGCGATTTCCAACTCTTTGTACGCCCATCAAAGATACGCCTTAGGTCTTCTTTTTGCTCTTTGCTCTGCCATGTCGAACCTAAATAAGGTGGATTACCGCAGATATAGGTCTCTCCACCTTCATTCTCAAAATCGATCTGCGCCTGATCCAAAGGTGCCTCAAATAGGTCATCAGCATGCAGCTTTACGCCTGTTCCTGTTGGCGGACAAATGCTCAGCCAATCCAGCCGCAAGGCATTGCCACAGGTAATCCAGTTATCGGAGCTGAGAGGTAAAAATTCGGCTAAAGCCAGCTTCTTGCCACGATAATGCAAGTCACACTGGTACTCGGCAATAATCAACGCGAGGCGCGCAACCTCGGCTGAGAAATCTCGCAGTTCAATGCCTCGGAAATTGGTCAGCGGTATATCGGTTGGCCGGTTTAGCTCTTTACGACGCTGGTTTATTTCAGCCTCAATCTCACGCATTTGCTTATAGGCGATGACCAAGAAATTTCCCGAGCCACAGGCGGGGTCAAATACGCGAACTTTGGCCATGCGGTTGCGTAAATTCAGCAGCTTTCGGGTGTTATCGCCTGCTTCTTCCAGCTTTTCGCGTAGGTCGTCAAGAAACAGAGGGTTCAGCACTTTTAGAATATTCGGCACGCTGGTGTAGTGCATGCCCAATGCACCGCGCTCTTCGTCGTCGGCCACCGCCTGAATCATCGAGCCGAAAATATCAGGATTAATCTGTGTCCAATCCAGGCTGCCGATGTGCAGCAGATAAGAACGCGCAATTTTGCTGAAGCGCGGCACTTCTACACTGCCTGAAAACAAACCGCCGTTTACATAGGGAAACTTACCTGCCCAGCGGGGTATATTCGCCGCAGCATGCTCTTCTTGCCGCGTGTTCATGGCACGGAAGATTTCACTAATCACTTCATGAGTGTTGGCGGAATCTCTGGCGCTCATTTCAGAGACGGTATCGGTAAACAGCCCGCTACCGGCAAAGATGTCGGTATCTTCGGCAAAAAAACAGAAGATCAGCCTAGCCATGAAGTGGTTCATTTCATGGCGCTGCTCTTCTGTGCCCCAACCAAGGTTATCTTTCAGAAGCTCTACATACAGCCGGTTCAGGCGGCTGGTGGCACGAATATCAAACGAGCTTTCACGCACCTGCTTAACAGTGGTGATGCCCGCCAGGGGCAAAAGAAACCAAAGTGATCCGGGAATTCTTCATATTTGCAGGCGACTGCCTCGCCGCTCTCCAACTCTTCCGCCTCTAGCATCTCACCATCGGTGGCGAGCACAAACTTCGCCTTGGCACGCGTGGTGGCTGGGCTATCCTTCAGAGCGGCTAGGGTTTGGGTGACGGCACCGGTATTCGCCACAGCGATATGGATATTGTTCGTCTGCAATACCCCACCAAGATCCGACTTATTGGACGTACCCGAACGCAACCGCTTGATGGTGGTCGCCTTGTTGCCAAAGGCTTCCAGAAAAGCATAGGGGAATTCAGCCGGATCAAAGGACTGTTGAGCTAAGTCAGAGATGGCGGATTCGATTTCAACTGCGTTCATGGAGTGCCGTTTTTCCTATTCAACTGCTGGCGGGTGCTATTTTGTCGTCAAGCGATGGCGTAACATCAGGCAAACGCCACGCTAACCCGGCGTTATAATGACGGAGTAGCAAAAGGTTTCCAAGGACTGGGTACCCATCGCCTTAAAGCTAACGCCCTATGCCTGATCCTGCATATCGAGGGGATAGAGTAGCACCGACGAAAGCGCCACTTAAGGTTGGCTCGCTCAGCGTAATGACCTATCCACTTGGTTAAAAGCCTCACCTTACTCGTTTTTTTGCAAAATCAGCTTATAGATGGCAAGCAAACAAAAAATAAACCAAGTATTAGGACACCGACACCACCCAAAGAGCAGTACCAGTGTCATTGAGTGTCATGCTTTACAGATACCCTTTTTCTGCGAACGACGTGCATCCATCGCTTCCCACCACTACGTGATCAATCACTCGAATATCCATCTTTCCCAGCGCCTCTTTGAGTCGCTCGGTGATGCGTCGGTCTGAATCGCTAGGTTCGGGGTCACCGCTAGGGTGGTTATGAATCTGAATATTGATGAAAAATAAATATCGATAAAAACAGTAATTTAAATAAATTTCTAGGAAATAACCACGGCCCTACTACCCAATCCACTCCCCACATTGCATGGGCATAAGCTAGCAAGCAACCGGCCAGTTACTAAATCATGATCGCCAAAATTTTCAGATTTCTCGCTCTGTTTCTTGGCAACCGTAGTGCCAATGCTGGATGATGGCATTTCTACCTAGATGCTGACGCGCCCGAATTGCCAAAATAACGAATTATGCTGTAAAACGCGCGGTCCTCCGCTTTGTATCCTTTATTTTAAAGAGCTAAGCTGATTCATTCACTATGCACGCCCGGCACTCAAAATACCGGTGGGGTTAGGACTAGACATGGCCAAAGCAAACCCAGAAATTCTCAAGTGGGCTCGAGAAACTGCTGGCCTAAGCCTCGAGGAGGCGGCTAGCAAACTAGCCCTTGGCGGAAAGAGAGTGTCCGGCTCAGAAATGTTGGCAGCGTATGAAGCGGGTGACCTTTCACCCACTCAGCCACAACTGATGAAAATGGCTAAGCATTACCACAGACCTTTCATCACTTTTTTTCTGACTACTCCGCCCCGCAGTGCCTCGTTGGGCGAGGACTTCCGTCGTCTTCCAGTTGCGAAGCGTGATGAGCATCAAGGCAGCGTAAGCGCCCTAGTTCGTGACATCTACCTTCGCCAATCACTAGCTAAAGATGCACTTATTGACACCGAGGAGGAT
>AXCI01002371.1_pt1 | contig 60873 bp, 63 predicted proteins | sample 182571 | NCBI WGS metagenome assembly AXCI01 (sample SAMN02359225, study PRJNA218796) | groundwater metagenome | isolation source: Mt. Simon Sandstone pore water sample D5872 at 1.8km depth, Illinois-Basin... | place: USA: Decatur, Illinois | collected 2009-05 | reverse complement strand
ATCGTAGACAATCCAAAGAATTAGGCAACTGACTACCGCGTATGCAACAGCAATAAGGGAAATAACCTTACCAATCGGAAAAAGACTAATCATTGATACACCTCAAAATGAACTTCTTTGCCGTTCTTGAAGATAGAAAGTCCATGCCCTTCACTTACAATGCCAGTCATTATCACACTCGAGATAGCCGAACCAAACAGAGCAGCTACGAAACGTCCTCCAATAAGTCGAGATCTGTCAATGCATGCTTCTTGAACAATTGGTGGAGAAAAATACTGAGCGGCATGAGTTAGTTCCCCTTTTTTGTTAAGGATATGGAAACCATCATGATATTTACTTTTGTGGCTGGAAAGTTCTGATAGAACGTGAACGACCGAGCCAGTAATGTCCGGAGCCGTATCTCGTAGGCTAACTACAGGCAAATCAGCAGGATAATCACAAACGACAATCCCTACACCAGAAAAATCAGCACTGGATTTAAACACGATCTCGTAAAGTAAATTTCTAAATTCATTTTGCGTCACGACCAATCCCTTCAAACACCTAACACCGCACTCTGCGGCAAATTTGGAGCGCAGCGAAAAATTTGTCCGTCAGCAGCGCTTTGTTATAAGCCATTGTTTGACGTCTTTCGGAGCGGCTTTGGCAAAATAGCATCGATCTCTTCGTCGCTGAAAGTGAGCTCTTCTAATTGCTTCAGTGCTTTCGTTGCTTCCTTATAGGCTTTAGCAATGGTTCTTGGAGAACCTCGATATATCTCAGATAGCCTTTCCTGCAAAGCATCTCTGCACTCTCTAACTTTGCCATCCTCAACATGACCTGACCTTATGTCAGTTAAAAGAGAAAGATAGCACTCACGTATACTCCATAAATCTACTGCTGCATCAGCATGCTTTTGGGCCAATCCGCCGATATCATATTGCTTAACATAAGTGTTTAAAACGGTAAGAAAAACGAAAGTACAGCTGAAACGATACCTATTTCTTTAGACTCACCAAATACAGCAACCATAATACCGGTTGTCGTTATTGCTGATAAAATTATCTGCCATAGCTTTATTCTATCCAGCCTTGCATTTAATATGTCAGAGCATTTTTCATGTGTTTTATGTGACCATGCAACACGGCCGTAACACTCCCTTATTTGCTCTTCCAGTGCATTATGTGGAGAATTTTGTTCCATATATCTCGCGCCATTTACTATTTGCTGAGTACGGCATTTCATCCGTTTCGTATTTTATTGCCTCTTTTGCAATGTTATAGCAACGAAGCGCTTTATATTCGAAAGCACCTTTGCGCCATACGTATTGCGAGCTACCCGGTGCAAGCCAATAATTTTTATTCGAATCTTGATTCTTTAGGTACTCAAAAAAATCCCGTGTCATCCAGTCATAGTAGACATAGGACTTATCTTTGTACCCCCATTGCTTTAGAAAGTTATAAGCAAGCGTGTCGATCAGCAAGCCTCCCATAGGGACATCCCAAGTATCTTTCCATGCTCGCGCCATACGGCATAGCCGCTTAAGATTCTTATTCCATCGCTTATTCGCACTACTGATCTCCGAAATTTCCTCACGCGGCTTGGTCACCTTCCATGAGCCTCCATTGTTGGTATTTGGATAGGTATAACTTGAGCCATCTTTATTGATGAATCCAGGAACGATTTCGTAGCATATTCCATCCTGGAAATTCAGCTTTATTACTTGGCCATCTCCACTCACATGAGTGGTAGAGTAGGTTTTCTTTATCGAATTTTTAACTGCCTGTATAAGCGCAGATTGGCCATTACCAATGTACCTGTCATATTTCTCATACTCAGAGTATGGAAGCTCGACAATCATATCTATATCGCTGACATGAATGTCTGTCCCCCTGCCATAAGACCCAACAAATAGACTGTATCTCGTATCAGAGTCAATTCCTCTGAAATCAGAGTTTACTCGCTTGGTAATTTGCTTTGCTCTATATCGAACACTCGAAACTGTCGCATCGCTCATACGTAAAGCGGTACAAAAATTTGAGAACTTATCGCTGATGCTCAAATAGAATTCCTTACTTATAACAGGTATTAGACAGCGCGTTCTATGACTGGATAAGCGCGCCGACATGATTATCCAGAAAATGCAGCCTGCCACACCCCCAAGCCTTTGATTTTTATATTTATTAATTTTCCATTAGGCCTCATATCCAAAACTCGCGCTTTTGCTGCATTTGCCAGCACTTCCACATCGAGAGGTTACCTGTCTTGCTATTTTACTAATCCACACTACCAAAATCAGATTAGCACAGGTCACTTAGTTCGACTGTTTATCTTAGGTCTAGGCTTTCAACGCGCATAAAAAACCCGCCCTCGCCAACAGCTTTCACTGTTTACGATGGCGGGCTAGTTGGCTCTTAAAGCTGAGTATTAGCTAAGCGCCTCCAAAGACTGCTCGATAATGCTCAGGCCCTCTTCCAACACCGCAGAAGAGACAGTTAACGGCACCAAAATCCGGATGCTGTTGCCGTAGAAACCACAGGAGAGCAGGATCAGACCCTTCTCACGTGCTTTGGCACAGATCGCGCCGGTGAGCGCTGTATCGGGTTTTCCTTCGCTATCGAGCAATTCAAACGCCGCCATGGCGCCTAGCTGGCGGCCATGGGCCACGGCGGGGAAGCGTGCTTCCCATACAGCAAAACGCTCGGCCAGCATTTTGCCCATCTGCTCGCTGCGCTCAAGAATATTCTCTTCTTCAATCACCTCGATCACTGCCAGCGCCGCCGCGCAGGATAGCGGGTTGCCGCTGTAGGTGCCGCCTAGGGAGTTGGGGCCGGAGGCGTCCATCACCTTGGCGGTGCCAACCACCGCAGAAAGCGGCATGCCGTTGGCGAGGCTCTTGGCGGTGGTGAGAATGTCCGCTTCGATGCCGCTGTGTTCCAGCGCAAACAGCTTGCCGGTACGGGCAAAGCCGGACTGCACTTCATCGGCAATCAACAGAATGCCGTGCTCGTCGCATAGGGCGCGCAGCGCTTTCAGGTAATCCGGTGACGCAATATAGAAGCCGCCTTCACCCTGTACCGGCTCAATCACGATAGCTGCCGTGCGGTGGGGGGCTATATCGGTTTTGAACAGCGTGCGAATGGCATTCAGCGAGGCTTCTTCGCTGATACCGTGCAGCGGGTTGGGGAACGGCGCGCGGAACACATCGCCCGGCATCGGGCCGAAGTCGTTCTTGTAGGGCAGCACCTTGCCGGTCATCGCCAGGGTCATCATGGTGCGGCCGTGGAAGGCACCGTCGAAGGTGATGATGCCGGTGCGGCCAGTGGCGGCACGGGCGATTTTCACCGCGTTTTCCAGCGCTTCGGCACCGGTGTTCACCAGCATCGCCTTACGCTCTGGGCCACGCACCGGGCTTAGTTCGCAGAGCTTTTGGCACAGCTGCACGTAGGGCGCGTAGGAGATCACCGCCGCGCTGGTGTGCATGACTTTCTTAAGCTGCGCTTCAACCGCGGCGACAATTTTCGGGTGGCGATGGCCCAGGTTCAGCACGCCGATACCGCCGGCGAAATCGATCCAGCGGTTGCCGTCGGCGTCCCACAGCTCGGCGTTTTCAGCGCGCTCGGCAAATTGGGTGGTTGGCGTGGCGGCACCGTTGGCCACAAAGCGGTTTTTCAGTTCGTTCAATTCTTGGTTCGTCATCATCGTTCTCTTTATAAACCGCCTACGCAGACGTATTTCAGTTCGGTAAATTCATCTAACCCGTGGTGGGAACCTTCGCGGCCCAGCCCGGACTCTTTTACACCGCCAAAAGGCGCCAGCTCAGTGGATATCAGCCCTTCATTCACGCCGACCATGCCGTATTCAAGCGCTTCCATGGTGTGCCAGATACGACGATAGTCGGTGGCGTAGAAGTAGGCCGCCAAGCCAAACGGCGTATCGTTGGCCATGGCGATAGCTTCTTCATCGCGCTGGAAGCGGAACACCGGCGCGACCGGGCCGAAGGTCTCTTCATCGGCCACGGCCATCTTGGTGGTCACGTCTGCCAGTACTGTCGGCGTATAGAAGCGCTCGCCCGCAGCGTGAGGTTTACCGCCGCACAGCAGCCGCGCGCCTTGGTTTACTGCGTCGTCCACGTGGCGCTGCACTTTATCTACCGCCGCTTGGTTGATCAGCGGGCCGATAATGCTGCCTTCCGCCAGGCCGTCGCCTACTTTTAGCGCGTTCACTCGCTCGGTGAGCTTGCTGACGAACGCATCGTAAATGCCGTCCTGCACCAGGAAGCGGTTGGTGCAAACGCAGGTTTGCCCAGCGTTACGGAATTTGGAGGCAATCGCACCGTTTACCGCAGCATCCACATCGGCGTCGTCAAACACGATAAAGGGCGCGTTGCCGCCCAGCTCCATAGCGGTTTTCTTCACCGTGCTGGCGCACTGGGCCAGCAGGTGTTTGCCCACCGGGGTCGAGCCGGTGAACGAGACTTTACGCACTCGGGGATCGGTGGTGAGCACTTCACCCACGGCCGCGGGTTTGGAAGCGGTGACCACGTTAATGGTGCCTGCGGGCAGGCCCGCTTCCAGCGCCAGATAGGCGGCGGCAAGCGCGGTAAGCGGCGTCGCTTCAGCAGGTTTAATTACCACGGTGCAGCCAGCGGCCAGGGCCGGGGCGCACTTACGGGTGATCATCGCCAGCGGGAAGTTCCACGGGGTAATCGCGGCGACCACGCCCACCGGTTCGCGCAGTACCAGCAGGCGCTTATCCGCGCCGTGGCTGGGCAGGGTTTCCCCCGCCATGCGCTTGGCTTCTTCAGCGAAGAACTCAATAAACGAGGCGCCGTAGGTCACTTCGCCTTTGGCTTCCGCCAGCGGTTTGCCCTGCTCCAGGGTCATCAGGCGGGCCAGGTCGTCGGCATGCTCAATAATCAGATCAAACCAGCGGCGCAGCAGTGCTGAGCGCTGTTTAACCGGGGTGGCGCGCCAGGCTGCACCGGCGCTGTAGGCGGCGGCCACGGCGTCACGGGTATCGTCGGCGCCCATATCGGCCACGCGGGCAATGGTTTCACCAGTGGCGGGGTTATCCACCGCAAAGGTTTGTTGGCCTGTACGCCACTCACTACCCACCAGGGCAGGAACCGCGTCGTGCAACCACTGTTCGATAAAGCTCATGGTCTTCTCCTCAATGTTGTTTGTGGCGATGATTAGTAGTCGATCTTCATATGACGATCGCTGTAATCACGCCCGTAGGTGCGCAGTGCGTGCACATATAACGCGATGCCCAATAGCGCCCAACCGGCAAAGATGGTCCATTCAGCACCGCTCAACGCTGCCGGGCTACCGGGTAGGTAGAGGCACGCCATCGCGAAGGAGAGAATGACTGCCAAGGTGCCGCAAAGTTTGCCGTTGCTGACCTTGAACGGACGTGGCATATCCGGCTCACGCACGCGTAAGACCATGAATGAGATCGCCACGAACAGGTAAGCAATCACAATGCCTAAGCCACCGGCGTTAACGATCCAGACCAGGGCTGGGCGGCCAAAGAACGGCGCGATGCAGGAGAGAAAGCCCATCATAAAGATGGCGTTGGTAGGCGTTCTATAGCGAGGGTGCAGCTTGGCGAACGGCGCAGGTAGCATGCCCGCTTTAGCGAGGGCGTAGATCGCCCGGGAGCCGCCAATGTAGAAGGCATTCCAGCTGGTAATAATGCCCGCAATACCCGCCATGACCATTAAGTTGCTGGCCCACCCGGCATTAAACAGGCTGCCCATGGCATCCGGCACGCTGAGTGAGCTTGCCGCCAACTCCTCACTGTTAAGCGCAAGGCTGGTCGCCAGAATAATAAGCGCATACCACACCACCGCCAGAATGACCGACATCATCAGCACTTTGCCGATGGCTTTATAAGGCAGGTTGATCTCTTCAGCCGCCTGGGGAATAACGTCAAAGCCTACGAACAGGAACGGCACCATCACCAGCACCGCCACAATGCCCGCCACCACGCCGGTATCGGCCTGGGTGAACAGCGGCATCATATTGATGGTTTCGCCCTCAAACAGCGAACCGGTAACAAACATCACCCCCACCAGCAGAATCAGCCCGGTAACCACTTTTTGCAGCAGTGCGGCGGTGGTCACACCAAAGTAGTTAATGATCATCATGGCGAGTGAACCGCCCACGCCTACCGCCACCCAGGTGGCTTTCACTTCCCACCCGGCAATCGTCCAGAGGTGGCCGACGGCGTAGTTGGGTGCCAGGTGTTCGATGACCGTGGGTAACGCGACGGCTTCAAAGGCCACGACGCTTAAGTAGCCTAAAATAATCGCCCAGGTACATAAGAAAGAGGGCCAGTGGCCCAAGGCACGGTAGCTGTAGACGTGCTCACCGCCTACTTTGGGCATCGCAGCGGCCAGTTCAGCGTAGGTCAGGCCGACCAAGACAATCGCTAAGCCGCCGATAATAAAGGCTATAATGGCGCCTAGGCTGCCAGCAGATTGAATCGCGGTGCCGGTGAGTACAATCCAGCCCCAGCCAATCATCGCGCCGAAGGCCAGTGCTAATACATCGCCCCGGGCCAGTACCCGGACGAGCCCTTCCTGTTCTGATGAGGGTGTGGTCATTGTAGAGTGTCCTGCGAGTTATTGGATGTTGTCGTGGGCGCTCAGGGGCGCAGTATCCTGATCTGTTTTAACAGCCTCGTTTTAAACGGACTTGCTTAATAGGATAGCAACACGCTAGCAGGCGGCGATAAAATCGCGAATGCACCACTTTAGCGTTCGACTAGACCACTTTTTCAGTGCACCAAAAAGATGCACGATTCGCATACTGCTTTCGTCTAAGTGCTCGCTATTAGCGGGCCTAATGGGGCCAAGGAGGCATTCAGATGGATCGCAAGGAGGTCGTGCACCAACTTGTACAACTTTATGCACTCCAGCCGGAGCGGTTGAGTAAGCAGGTACGTATAGAACAGGCATTGCGCCAAGCGATTACCCAGCAGTGGCCTTCTGGGCTGCGGTTGCCCTCTCATCGCCAGTTGGCGGATGCGCTTAGCGTCGCCCGCCAGACCCTGGCGTTAGCGGTTCATCCACTGCTCGAAGAGGGATTGCTGAAGACAGCTCATGGCCAAGGTACTTGGAGCTGCAAACCCGCAACGCCAAGCCCTGCTGCACGAGGCAACGCGCAGCTCTCTTCTCGTGCCCAGCGGGTGCTGGGCGGCCCTGGCGCCAGCATGATCCAAAGCGGCGCCTTTGTGCCCGGCATTCCTGATATCGCCCAGTTCCCGATGCGTAAGTGGCGGCAGCTCTATGCCAGCGTAACGGTGCCGCAGAATGCCCTGCTGCTCTCCTACTCCACCGGTGGTTATGGCCCGTTAAAGCGCGCGATACGCGATTTTTTGGCGCGCTGGCGCAACATTGATTGTGACACTGAGCAGATCATCATTACCGACGGCACCCATAACGGTATTGAGCTATGTGCCATGGCGCTGGCCGATGTTGGCGATACCGTTGCCATGGAGTCGCCCTGCTATTGGGGCGCACGCAATGTGTTCACTGCGACGGGACTAGAGATCCAGATGCTGGCTTGGCAGCCCGGCCAGGGGCACTCTTTACCGGTTGATCCTGGCCCGGTAAAAATGGCCTACCTGACTGGCTCGCACCACTATCCACTCAGCGTGCCTACAAGCGCTGCCGATAAACAGCGTCTATGCAATACCTTAGCGCCCACTTATATTGTCGAAGATGATTACGAGTTCAATCGCGACGACCACCCTAACCTGCTCTTTGACCCCAACTCGGAGCGTCACTTGCTGGTAGGCTCGTTTTCCAAGATGATGTTTCCAGGGCTGCGGTTAGGTTATTTAGTCGTGCCGCACCATTTAGCGGGGCCAATGAACCGCCTGCGCAGCGAGCTTTTCCGCGAAGGCCGCATGCTTGATCAGGCCGTACTGGCGCAGTTTATTTTTGATGGCGATTTGGATGCCTGGTGCCGGCGTATTCAGCGCGACTACTTGGGCCGCCAGCAGGTGCTGCATGATCAGCTACGCTCGCTGCCAAAGGTGCGCAGCGTTTCACCCCCTAGCAGCGCCATCAGCCTATGCGTTGAATTTGAGCCGCATATCAACGACGTGCAAATTGCTCAAACGCTATTAAAAGAGCACTTAATCGTGCGTCCGTTAAGCCCGGTATGCTCAATAGACGACTCACGTTCAGGCCTTGTTATGGGTGTGGGTATGCTCTCGGGTGAAACCTTAGTGCGCGAGGCACAGCGGCTAAGGCGCTGCTTAGAAACACTGTTACGCTAGGGCTGTTTCTCATTCTCGGCCTTTTGAATGATAAGAAAAGAATTCACGGCTTACCCACAGGCTTTCCAGTACTTATTCACAAAAATTATCCACAAGAACTTACCCACAAGCGCTTAACCACAAAAATTTATTCATAAGGACTTATATGTACCGCCCTGTTGATAGTTTTTCTTCACACTTCTTGCCCGCTCTGCCCTCGGCGTTCACTAGGCTTCGTTTGTGGGTAGCGCTGAGTTTCATCCTGGTTCTCTCTGGCTGTGCCACCTTTGCCCCCAACCCGCCCCAGGATCAAAGCAATATCTGCGAGATATTCCGCGAGCAGCCCAGTTGGTACGACTACGCCCAGGAGTCCCAGGAGAAATGGGGGACGCCAATTGCCACCCAGATGTCGTTTATTCAGCAGGAGTCCTCGTTTCGCAGCCATATTCGTCCTGATCGCAAATACTACCTAGGCTTTATTCCTGGCCCGCGTCCTTCCTCTGCCAAAGGCTATGCTCAGGCCCAAGACCCTGTATGGGAAGAGTATGAAGATCAAGCAGGCAGCCTCTTCTCGCGACGTACCCATATGAAACACGCCACGGATTTTATTGGCTGGTATAACCGCCGCTCTCAGCAGCAGGCGGGGATATCACTTAGTAATCCCGAGCACCTCTATTACGCCTATCACGAAGGCGCTGGCGGCTATCAACGCGGCACGTATCGCGGCAAACCGCAGGTTTTGAGGGCAGGTCGCGAAGTGGCGGCGCGCGCTAATCGTTATCAGGAGCAACTCAACAGCTGTGAAGCGGAGTTTCAGTGCCGGAAGTTTTATCAGGTCTGGCCATTTTGCCGTAGTTAAGGGATAGACGATGTCACTATGGATAGGTGCGGCCCTGGTTAGCGTGGTGTTTTTCACCTCTATGCTTTCTGGCGTATTTGGCATGGCGGGCGGTTTGGTACTGCTGTGGTTTCTACTGCTGATTTTCCCTGCGGGCACTGCAATGGCGGTGCACGGCGTAATACAGCTCACCGCGAATGGCTCACGAGCATGGCTCTCGCGGCGCTATATTGTCTGGCGTATCGTCGCCTTTATGACGCTGGGGGTACTGAGCGCCGCAGGCCTACTGCTGCTATTCAATTACAGCCCCAACGCCGCCAGCGTCTCGATTTTGATTGGTTTGATGCCGATATTGGTGTGGATGCCGAAGCGCTGGTTTCACCTGGATGCAAACCGTGCCAGCCATGCGGTGTGCTGTGGTATCGCGTCTGGTGGCTTAACGATTGCGGCGGGGGTTTCCGGGCCTCTGATCGATATCTTCTTTGTGCGCTCTCGTATGGATCGCCGCCAAGTGGTGGCCACCAAGGCGATGATTCAGGTAGTGGCGCACAGTATTAAAATACTCTTCTACCTGGGTGCCGCCATGGCACTTAGCGCTGGCGAGTGGGGCATCGTTTTGCTGGCCGCACCCTTTGCCATGCTTGGCACGCAAGCGGGGAACCGCATTTTACACCGCCTCACCGATGCCAACTTCCGCACCTGGACCCGCTGGATCGTGACCGGCATTGGGGTTTTCTACTTCGCGCAAGGGGTATACCTGCTCACCCGCTAGCGTTGATGAGTCTAGAAGCACACCTTTGAGAGAAGCCTATACTGACCTTACTTAATACTGGAGGTCACTATGGATTATCACCACTACCGCAAAGCCCTTACCGAGACACTAGCCCAGAGTGAAGTGCCTTTTCCTGCTGCCGAATACCAAGCGCGCCTAGATAAGGTGCGTCAGGCGATGACCGAGCAAGGGTTTGATGCGCTGCTGCTCACTGACCCTGCCGATATTAACTACCTCACCGGCTACCACACCTTTGAAGTCTCGGTTCACGCCTGCCTGGTCTGCACCCAGGAGCGATTAGTGTTGCAAGTCGCCTCGATTGAAACAGGGGCGGCAGTCGTCACCGCTCAGGTTGATGAGATCATCGGCTACCGCTGGGAAAATCTCGATGAAATCATCGCGCCACTGGCGGATCTGCTGGCCCACTGCCAGAAAATCGGTATTGATGGCTGGAGTGCTGGGCTGCGCTTTGGGGTGATTGATGCACTGCTGAAGACCATTGGCCGCGTGCGCTTTTGCGAAGCAGGCGCGTTAGTCGATGCGATTAGAATTGTTAAAAGCCCTGCTGAACTAGAGATGCTGCAGGAGAGCGCACGCATCACCGCTCTTGGTTTAGAGACCGCGATTCAGAGCATTCGCCCCGGCATGACCGATAACGATATTGCCGCCGTGGGTGCCAAAGCGCTGCTGGAAAACGGCAGCGAGTTTATGAGCCTGCAGCCGATTGTGACCAGTGGGCACCGGATTGGCGTCATTCACGTTAACCATAAGCGGCGTGTGATACAGCCTAACGAGCCAGTATTCTTAGAGTTCGGCGCTGCTTATCAACGCTATACCGCTCCCATGATGCGCACCGCGGTGACGGGCACTCCAAACGCGGCCCTTTCTGAGACACGTGATCTTTGTCGTTCACTATTTGAGGCACTGTGCGACGCCATGCGGCCTGGCAACAGTTTTGACGCTGCCGCTCAGGCTGCCGATGCGCTTCTCTCCCCAAAGCGCGACCAGTATTTCTTCTCCGGTGTATTTGGTTATGCCGTGGGCGCACAGTTTCCGCCTAGCTGGGTGGAGGGTACCGGCTTTATCGCCAAAGGTCAGACTCGCACCTTTGAGACCAATATGGTCTTTCACCTGCCGCTTTGCCTGCGCGTACCCGGCCAGTGGGGCGTAGGAATAAGCGACACCGTGGTGGTAACCGAGCAGGGGGCCAAACCACTCACTAACAACGACTGGCAACTGTTTGAGGCGCGCTCATAGGTTCCTGCCTCTGATAGCCATAGCATTGACAGGCCGATAAAGGAGCGCTATTGTCGCCTTAGATGCAAATGAGAAACACTCTCTTTATTTTATTGGCTAGATGATTGGGCTTATGCCCACAGGAAGCAACCAGCGTGAGGGATTAGTGGGATGACTAGCGAGCAGCGGCAACTTCGCCAAACAGTCATGTTTTTGCGCACCTCTTTTGAAGCGGTACAGCACTCTATTGCTGGCCGCTTGGAAGACCCGCTGCCCTGCTGGATGGATACCCAAATGCTTGAGATGTTGTCGCGGGAGCTTAATCGCTGCTGCCAACAATCCAAGCCTCTATTTGCCCCCCTCGTTACTGAACAACTCTATATTGCCGCCCAGCAGTGCGAGCTGCTGCTGAAGCAGTGTCCTGGCGTACTCAGCAGTGCCGTCTGCCATCGCCAGTTGGGCGCCATTATGCTGCCGCTGGCCAGTGCCCTTCAGCAGATCGACACCCCCGTCAAGCGCCGCTGGCCATGGATGCGACGCTAAATTTTGTTTTTGCTGTATAACTAACCCCGCCTGATTTTCTCAGCGGGGTTTTGTTATGCCGACAACGTCCCCATTAACTATGCATGGCTTATCAGTTGGCGCTTACTAGTAAACTGGTCTATTCTGATCGCCACTGTTTAACTGACTGCATTTAAAAGGAGTTTGCTTTATGGCGTATGAAACGCTTTTTACACCGACTAATCTTGGTAGCTTATCGATTCCTAACCGCGTCATCATGGCGCCGCTGACTCGTTCGCGTACGCCGGATAGCGTACCGGGCAAGATGCAGGAAGCATATTACGGCCAGCGCGCTGGATCTGGGCTAATTATCAGCGAAGCTACCAACATCTCTCCCACTGCCCGTGGCTATGTGTATACGCCGGGCATTTGGACCGACGCTCAAGAAGCCGGTTGGAAAGGCGTTGTGGATGCAGTGCACGCCAAAGGTGGTCGTATGGCGCTGCAGCTGTGGCACGTGGGGCGCGTTTCTCATGAAATGGTGCAACCTGACGGCCAACAGCCGGTAGCCCCGAGTGCCTTGAAAGGCGAAGGCGCGCAGTGTTTCGTTGAGTTTGAAGACGGCACCGCGGGTCAGCACCCCACCAGCACACCGCGTGCGCTGGAGACCGATGAAATACCTGGCATTGTCGAAGACTACCGCCAGGCGGCCGAGCGCGCTAAACGCGCTGGTTTCGATATGGTTGAAGTTCACGCGGCGAACGCCTACCTGCTCAACCAGTTCCTGGCGACCGGCACCAACAAGCGTACCGACCAGTACGGTGGATCGCTGGAAAACCGTGCCCGTTTCCCGCTGGAAGTCGTAGACGCCGTCATAGATGTGTTCGGCGCTGACCGGGTTGGCATCCGTATGACGCCGTTTATCGAGTTGTTTGGTTTAACCGACGACGAGCCAGAAGCGATGGCATTCTATATGGCCGACCAGCTCTCCAAGCGCGGTCTTGCCTATCTGCACTTGAACGAACCCAATTGGGCCGGTGGCGATATCACCTTCCCTGACGGTTTCCGCGAGCAGATGCGTGAGCGCTTTAGCGGCAGCCTGATCTACTGTGGCAACTACGACGCCGAGCGAGCCGAGAAACGCATCAGCGAAAACACCACTGATGCCGTGGCCTTTGGGCGCCCCTACATCGCCAACCCGGATCTACCGGAACGCTTCCGTGTAAACGCGTCCCTCACCGAGCCGAACCACGAAACGTTCTACGGCGGTGACGAGAAAGGCTATACCGACTATCCGTTTATGGATAACGGCTATGACCGTAAGGGTTAAGACAGCATTCGTTTAGCATATTGCTGAACCCTTACCGCTAAAAAGCATCACTTAGGTGATGCTTTTTTTATGTCTGGTTGTTTGCAAACACTGCTAGGCTATTGATTCTTTCGTTTTAATAACAGGTGATACATGCTTGGTTCGCTGCTGGTGCTGCTGATGTCTATCTTGCTTGTTGGCCTTACCGCCAGTACCGGCGCGCGTTTTCGCCCTGATGGGTGGTACCGCGAACTGCGCAAGCCGACCTGGACACCGCCGGATATCGCCTTCCCTATTGCGTGGGGCATACTCTATCTTTTGATGGCCATCGCCGCATGGCGACTCTATATGGCAGAGGAGTCGGCGTGGCGCACGGCAAGTTTAGCGGTTTACGCAGTACAACTGTGTGCCAATGCAGCGTGGTCCTGGCTGTTTTTCGGGCGCAAACAGATAGCTGCTGCGCTGGTCGATATCGTGGTGTTACTTGGGTTGATTACGATCGCTATTGTGCTGTTTTCCCAGGTAAGCACGCTAGCCGCGTGGCTGATGGTGCCTTACTGGCTATGGGTTGCGCTGGCACTGGGATTGAACGCGACCATTTGGCGGCTGAACCGTCACTAACGGCAGTTTTCCATACACGCTTGGCGTTAAGAGTGAGTTTAACTGGGTTTAAAAGAGGGAGGGTGGGAAGATGGAAAACACATCTACGGTGACACTGTTGGCGGGCGGGTCATTGATCTTAGGCCTGATCGCAGCGGGTCTGTTTTTCTATTTTATGCTCTCCCAGCGACGTAAACGTTCTAAAAAAGAGTCAGCTCCTGTAGAACAACCCGCTGCTAACGCCACGTTAGAGCCTGCTCCTAAAGCGCCGCCAGCGGCCAAAGACGAACCTAAGACGTCGTTTAAACAGCATTCGCTGTTTGTAGTGTTCGATAACCCTTCGCCAGACACCACCCAACAGCTAACTGATTGGCTGCGCCAAGTCGAGGCCAAATACGACCCGTTAACCAAGGTTTATCATGTACCGGGCAAGCAGCCTTCTAATCCAGTGACGATAGCCAATGCCTTTCTACCGGGCGAGATGCCCGATCTTTTTCGCGATTCTAACCACGAAGTGAAAGGCATTAGCTTGCTGGTCAAACCCCCACTGCATAAGCGCCGCAATCAGCAGATGATCGTGTTTGTGGATTTAGCCAAGCAAGCCGCTGAGATTTTTCAGGGCCAGTTACTCGATGCTGACCGAAACCCCGCCACCGATAACACCTACCAACGCATCATTGGTTAAGTTTGTTTACACAACGCCCTGACTGCGCAGGTAGTCATCGTAGCTGCCGCTGAAATCGACAATGCCTTCCGGCTGCATATCAATAATGCGCGTGGCTAGCGATGACACAAACTCACGGTCGTGGCTGACAAACAGCAGCGTGCCTGGGTAGTTCTCCAAGGCTAGGTTCAACGCCTCGATAGACTCCATATCCAGGTGGTTAGTTGGCTCATCCATCAGCATTACGTTGGGCTGAGTGAGGATTAACTTACCGAACAGCATGCGCCCCTGTTCGCCACCGGAAATGACCTTCACCGACTTGCCGATATCATCGCTGGAAAACAGCATCCGCCCTAGGGCGCCGCGAACCACCTGCTCCCCGCCCTGCGTCCATGCCGACATCCATTCAAACAGCGTCGCGTCGACAGCAAAGTCAGCGCTGTGATCCTGGGCAAAAACACCCACGTCAGCGGCTTCGGTCCACTTCACTTCACCCACATCCGGGTGCAACTCGCCTGCTAGAGTTTTCAGCAGTGTGGTTTTACCGATGCCGTTGGGGCCGATAATCGCAATCCGCTCGCCGGCCTCTACCGTCATGGAAAGACGTTCGAAAAGTGCTGGGCCGTCGTAGGCTTTAGTGATTTCATTTACATTGACGGCGTTGCGGTGGATTTTCTTGGCCTGATCAAAGCGGATAAAAGGACTAACCCGGCTGGAGGGCTTGATATCTTCCAGCTTGATTTTATCGATCTGGCGCGCCCGTGAGGTAGCCTGCTTAGCCTTCGAGGCGTTGGCGGAGAAGCGGCTAACGAATTGCTGCAGCTCGGCAATCTGGGCTTTTTCTTGGCGTTATCCGAGTGCTGACGCTCACGCACTGCGGTGGCGGCGGTCATGTAGTCATCGTAGTTACCCGGGAACAGGGTAATTTCGCCATAATCCAGATCCGCCATGTGGGTGCAGACACTGTTCAGGAAGTGGCGGTCGTGGGAGATGATGATCATGGTGCTGCTGCGCGCTTTAAGAATGTCTTCCAGCCAGCGGATGGTGTTGATATCCAGGTGGTTGGTGGGCTCATCCAGTAGCAGCACATCGGGGTCGGAGAACAGCGCCTGGGCCAGCAGTACGCGCAGTTTCCAACCCGGTGAGACTTCGCTCATTGGGCCGGTGTGCTGCTCGATGGGAATGCCCAAACCTAGCAGCAGTTCGCCCGCGCGGGACTCAGCGGTGTAACCGTCAAGCTCAGCAAAGCGCACTTCCAGATCGGCGACGGCCATGCCGTCCTCTTCACTCATTTCGGCAAGCGAGTAAATACGCTCGCGCTCGGCAGCCACCGACCAGAGCTCGACATTGCCCATAATGACGGTGTCGATGACGCGCTCATTCTCAAACGCAAACTGATCCTGACGCAGCTTACCCAACCGTGTACTGCTATCCAGCATCACCTGGCCGGAAGAGGGCTCCAAATCGCCACCGAGAATTTTCATAAAGGTGGATTTGCCGCAGCCGTTCGCGCCAATCAAGCCGTAGCGATTGCCGTTATTGAATTTAACGGAGACATTTTCAAACAGGGGCTTAGCCCCAAACTGCATGGTGATATTGGCGGTTGCGATCACAAAAGGAGCCCGGTTAACGTGTCATTGATAATCAATAGAAAGGCTCGCGATTCTACGCGCTATTTGGCCTGCATTCACCCATCAGACTTTAGTCACATCAGGCGATTGCCGGGATATCGAGTAGAAAACGTTGACCATCAAGCGCTTGGCGTAATCGCGAGTGTAAAATATCGACAATTCCGTGGTGCTCTCCCACCAGTTGCGTCGTGGTAACGGAGAGCCCTGGATGCTCCTGTTCAGCGGCGGCACATATTTCGGCAATATCGCCGCCCTCCCCAGCATGGCGCCCTGGCGAAAGAAACAGCATCGCCAGGATAACCGGGTCTGTCTTGAACTCGGGTAGCGCCAGCAAGTTTTCCAGTAGCGGCTCGTTAAAACGGTACTCATCGCCCTGGCGCCGCTCCATCGAGGCGGCAGCAGCACAGGCGACGTCATCGCCAAGCAGTACGCTAAGCTGACCCGCCAGGCGGTTACGTACGGCAGTAACTTCAGGGATTGGGCTACCGTGATCTACCAGCGCCACACGCGGCTTGGTCCCTGGCTGAAGTTTGTCACGCACGTTATCGGCCAGCAGGTGGGCTAAACGCAGGTCGTTATCGCCGAACTCATCCACCAAGGGTTGAGCTACGCGCACTTTAACGTGGGGAAAACGCTCTTGCAGGGTGTCCATACGCTCGGGCAGGTAGCCCGTCAGCGCTTTGCTGGGGCCAAAAAAGAACGGCAGTACGATAATCTCCGTTGCCCCCTGTTCGGCGCTGCGTTCAGCCGCCGGACCTAGGGTCGTGGCGGGAATACCATCGACCTCTTCCACCGGAATCTTATTGGAGTGCAGCAGCGAGGCCGCCTGCACGGTTTCGCAAATAAGCTCGCTCAGTGATGCCGCCACACGGCGTAAATTAAGCGTTGCCTGCGGGCGTAGCGAGCCGTTATCAACCAAAAAAATCGCGCGCATGACAGCTCCTATTGTGCTATTCGGGGTCAAGTGGGTGTTCAACCATGCCGTGTTAAGATGGCTGTTTTACAAACTAGTTGCCCACCATGTTACTTGAAAACTGTGTCTTAAAAACGTTGGCTAATACCGATGCTTGATACCACTGCACTCAACCAGCAACGCAACTTCTTCGATGGTCACACGGCTATTTGGCTTTTTGGCTACGGCTCGCTGATCTGGAAAGCCGATTTTGCTTATCTAGAGCGCCGCCCGGCTTATATAACCGGTTGGGAACGGCGTTTTTGGCAAGGTTCCCACGACCATCGAGGGACAGTTGAATCGCCAGGACGGGTGGCCACCTTAATTCGCACTGAAGGAGCGGTGTGCCATGGTATGGCCTACCGGATTACGCCGGAAGTACTGGCTCCACTGGATATTCGGGAGAAAAACGGCTATTTGCGGGAAAAAGTGCCGCTCACTTTTCTTGACGACAATGGCGATACCGCCGAGCAGAGCGAAGGGCTTATCTATTTAGCCAGCGAAGATAACCCGGCCTTCCTGGGTGAGGCACCGCTTGCCGAGATCGCTCAGCAAATTGCCAATGCCCACGGCCCCAGCGGCCCCAACCGCGATTACCTGGTCAATTTGGCCAAGGCGCTGCGCGAGCTCGGCGCAGAAGATACCCACATTTTCGAGCTCGAGAAGCATTTGGAGTAGCTCTTTGCCTTCAGTGTTTACATCATTAACCACGAAAGAATAAACAGCCCCAGCAAAGTTCGGAATATGCCTCCAACCAGCGAGCCACGCAGAAACGCACGCAAACCGCCCCATAGAATCAACAGCCCGATGACCAGTATGGCGATACTGAAAAATGAATCGTTGATGCCCAGCGACCGGGTCAAGCCATCGATAAAATCGCCAAAAGCACCAAAGAAATTAGTGAAAATACCTAGTAGAAAATCCACGACCACGCGGATAGCTTCGCCGATAGTTTCGCCGATTTCGTCAAAAAAGCCGTTTGTCTGCATTGCGTATGGCTGCATCGATAGTACCCAGGGCTGTGAAGAATAAGCCTGACATTGTCGGCTAAATGCTGTGGCTGAGCAAAGCAGAACCGTTTCCACCTATTTTATCGACCCAATAGCGCATCCAAAATCATGCATCATCAGCCCGTGGAATAAGCGTTCACGACCTTGGTCGAGTTTCATGCTAAAACTGAACGCGTTAAAACGAATCCTACAAAACAATAAGCAGCAACGTGATAGCGGGAGAGCTTGGCGCATCAACACTCGATGACGCCAGCGCCGAAGGAGCAACAGCCCCGGAAACTCTCAGGCAAACGGACCGCTATCACCATCACTTTCCGAAGAGCGGCTGATGACTGCGTTACTCAGCCCACCGAAGGAGCAAGCGCGCCCAGCGGGTGCGTGAATCTCTCAGGTTCCATGACGGAAGGGGTACGCCCAGCAGCAATTACGCCGTTAGGTGGTATTCCCGACGCTCATACAATCTGGAGAGAGTTATGCAACGCATTGCCGTTATCGGTGGTGGTATCACCGGCATTACCAGCGCCTACGCCCTAGCTAAACGTGGCTATGACGTCACCGTCTTTGAAAAGCATCGCTACGCCGCAATGGAAACATCCTTTGCCAACGGCGGTCAGCTCTCGGCGTCAAACGCCGAAGTGTGGAACCACTGGCCCACGGTTATCAAAGGCTTGCGCTGGATGCTGAGAAACGACGCTCCGCTGCTGGTTAACCCCCGCCCAAGCTGGCACAAGCTGAGTTGGTTTGGCGAATTTATTGCCTCGATCCCCAGCTACTCTGCCAACACAACCGAAACCGCACGACTGGCCATTGCCGCCCGCGAGCACCTGTTTCAGTGGGCGCAGGAAGAACAGATCGATTTCGATTTGAAGCAGAAAGGTATTCTGCATATCTACCGCGATAAAGCGGGCTATGACCACGCCGCCAAGGTATCGCAACTGCTCAGCAAAGGCGGTCTGGAGCGTCGCGCGGTCACTCCTGACGAAATGCGCACCATCGAACCCACTCTGGCGGGCAACTACTACGGCGGCTTCTTCACCGAAAGCGACGCCACCGGGGATATCCATAAGTTTACTCACGGCCTGGCGCAAGCCGCAGAGCGCCGCGGCGTAACGCTTAACTATGGCCACAGCGTGCAGGATATCGGCGCGGACGAACAGCACGCATGGATCACCGCCACTATTGAAGGCGAGACCGACGGCGGACCAGTGAGAGAGACCTTTGATAGCGTTGTGGTATGCGCCGGAGTGGGCAGCCGCATGCTGGCCGCCAAACTAGGCGACCGGGTCAATATCTATCCGGTTAAAGGCTATTCAATTACCGTAGAGTTGGATGATGCTGCCTCGCAGCAGGCAGCGCCCACCGTTAGCCTGTTGGATGATGAAACCAAGCTGGTCACCAGCCGCCTGGGCGATGACCGCTTCCGTATTGCAGGCACCGCCGAGTTTAACGGCTTTAACCGCGATATCCGCGACAACCGCATCCGCCCGCTAATCCGCTGGGTGGAAGAGTGCTTTCCGGGCGTCAGCACCCGCCGCGTGGTGCCCTGGGCGGGCCTGCGGCCAATGCTGCCTAACATGCTGCCCAAAGTTGGCCCAGGCAAGTTACCCACCGTGTTCTACAACACTGGCCACGGCCACCTGGGCTGGACCCTTTCTGCCATCACCGCTGATATGCTGGCGGATGCGGTGGAGGATAAAAACGCCCGCACGCAGCATGCCACCCAACCTCTTAGCTAGTATCAACCATGACAAGTCCGGGTAGGCTTCCGGTAAGATATAAAACATACCACCACAGGCGTGTTTTATGCTTAACCAGCGTGCATTAACCTATCTCAATGAAGTGATTCGCCGCGGCTCGCTCAGGCGTGCCGCCGCCCATCTTAATATTGACGCTTCAGCCGTTAGCCGCCAATTAAAAGCACTAGAAGAAGAGCTGAATACTCAGCTATGTGAGCGACATGGAAGGGGAATGCGTGCTACTGCAGCGGGCCAGCTCCTGGTTCACCACTTCCATGCCCAACGTGCATCAGAAGAGGCCGTACTATCCCAGCTTATGGCCCTTCAGAGTCTAACGAAAGGGGAAGTGCGCATTGCCGTGGGGGAAGGGTTTATCGCTGATCTGATCGCGGCGCCGTTAGGCACTTTTATGTCGGCGTTTGACGGTATCAATGTCGAAATCCGTATGGCGGGGGTTAACGAGGCAATGTCGTTACTCAAAGATCGTGAAGTGGATATAGCGCTACTTTACGCACCGCCAGTAGACCCGCAGCTTTTCTGCCATGTAGAAACGCGCCAGCCACTCGATGTTATTGTGCCGCCCAATCATCCGCTCATCGAGCTAGATCGCCCTGTGACGTTGCATGACCTCAAGGATTGGCCTCTGGCCTTAATGGACAATCCTTTCGGCATGCGGCAAATGGTCAATATGGTGGCCCACCAGGAGCGTATTCATCTTGAAGCACGCCTACATACCAACTCTGTTTCGGTGTTAAAGAACTTCGTCCGCTCAGGCATCGGCGTTACGTTTATGCCTGAGCTCACCGTAGTGGATGAGATAGAGCGGGGTGAGATTTTTACGCTGCCTATGCAGTACCCAGTGATGAATGGTACACGGGCACAAATTGTTAGTCTGAAAGGGCAAGAGCTCACCGTTGCATCAACCACCTGCATCGATCATTTACACAAAGGTATGCGCTTTTTCTCAGCCGATGCGCCACGACTGTTGCAATAAAAGCCACAGCTTAGGTATTGCATAGTCAACACCTCAATACATAGTCTTCTAGTAGGCACTCCTTATAATTCTAATAATGCGCCTTTAGCGCCTTCTAGCTCACGACAATAAACCAGGAGACTTACGATGCTTGCTCAACCTATGTTTACGCCTAAACGACTCATTTCAGCTTGCCTGATTGGCTCTGCTTTTATGGCAGGAAACACCCTGGCAGCCACCACGATTAATCTGAGTTACAACGGTGCCCCAGATCCAGAGAAGAATGCTGTACACGTCTTTGCAGAGAATCTTAAAACGTTGGTAGATGAGAAAACCGACGGAGAGATCCAGCTTGCGCTCTACCCAAACAGCATGCTGGGCGAAGAGCAGGAGCGCATGGAGCAGACCATGAATACGCCGATGCTCAATGTGGCGTCATTTGCGGGTGTCTCTCCCCTTGTTGATGAGATCTTTGTCAGCGCCATTCCGTTCCTGTTCGACGACTTTGAGGCAGCACGTAGCTTCTTCGACGAAGGCGAATATTGGCAGGAAGTTGGTAATGCTCTGCAAGAGCGTGCCGGTATCGATATGCTGGCGGTCGTCGAAGAGGGGGGGTTCTTAGCATTCACCAATAACGAGACGCCAATCAGCCACCCTGACGATTTCGAAGGACTCCGCTTCCGCGCCATGGATCCCAGCCAGGTAGCCCTCTATGAGGCCTTTGGTGCATCGGGCACCCCCATTCCCTGGACAGAGACCTACATGGCACTGCGCACAGGGGTAGCGGACGGCCAGATGAACCCGCCGATGTATATCATTCTGGGCAGTCTTTACGAAGTGCAGGATTACCTGACCCTCGCCAATATCCAATATTCCAACCAGTTCCTGGTGGGAAATAGCGAAATGATCGCTGGCTGGGATGATGAACTTCGTAGTGCCTTTCAGGAAGCCGTCGCCGAAGCTAACCACAATGCCCGTGAGCACAACGAGGAGCAGGTCGATTCGCGTATCGCCTACCTGGAAGAACAAGGTATGGAAGTGATTCGCCCTTCTGAAGAGGAGCTCACCGCTTTTCGCGAGATTGGTCAGCCTGCTTATCTTGAATGGCTCGAAGAGCGTGATATCGAGCAAGGCTGGATCGATATGGCGCTGGAAGATGCGGGTATGAGCGCACTGCTCGATTAACGGCTGCTAACACGATTGCAACGAAAGGGGCTGGAACCTTCCGGCCCCCATTTTTTTTGCTTCATGGAAGGCTGCCATGTTTCATACGCTTAGATCCAGACTACTGGTTATTAGCCGCCCGGTTACCCTAACCCTGGCGGGCGCGCTGTTATCCATCAACGTCGCGGCCATTCTATATGGTGTGTTTGCCCGCTATATCGCCGGTGGTGCGCCTATCTGGACAGATGAGCTTTCGCGCTTTTTGATCATCGCCACCGTTATGCTGGCAGCAGGCGTCGTCTGGTCGGAAGGGGGCCATATGCGCGTTGGCCTGCTGGAGAAACTGCTGCCCACCCCCTTTGCTCGTTTGCTCAATGTGTACCAATGGCTACTCACCCTAGTGATTGCGGCGGGGGGTGCATGGGTAAGCTATCGCTATGCGCTTTCGGTCAGCATGTTTACCACGTCCGGACTCGGGATTAGCCGCACGGTGCCTCTACTCTCGCTACCCGTTGGCTTTTTGCTACTGGCTTGGCATGCGCTTCTCTATGGCCCCGCGCCACTCAAAACCGTTGAGGACTCTCCATCCACAACCGTTGAGGACTCCTTATGATTGTGACGATGCTGGTGGTTTTCCTCGGCCACGTTCTGCTTGGGCTTCCTCTTTTCATCGCGCTGCTTACCACCGCGATAGTGGGCTTCCTGTTTGTCGACCCTTCGATGATTCCACGCATGCTGCCCCAGCAATTCTTTAGCGGTATCAATGTGTTCTCCTTAATGGCTATTCCGCTATTCATCTTCGCTGGCAACCTGATGAACGTCAGCGGCTTAACCGAGCGCCTGATGGGGTTCGCCCGCCTGATAGTGGGGCACTTGCGGGGTGGCATGGGCCACGTCAATGTGGTGTCGAGCGTTTTCTTCGCTGGCGTCAATGGCTCAGCGGTGGCAGACACCTCGGCTCTGGGGTCGCTGTTAGTACCTGCTATGGAGAAGGAGGGCTACTCACGGGCCTTTGCCGCCGGGTTGACTGCTGGTAGCTCGCTGATTGGCCCGATTATTCCACCCAGTATCTTTATGATCCTCTACGCCTCACTGACCAACACCTCAGTAGGCGATCTATTTCTGGCGGGCGTAGTACCAGGTCTGCTGCTGGGGGTTGCCTTTATGGGCATGAACGCTTGGTATGCCTGGCGCCACCGATTACCTAAAAGTGGCCAGTTGCCCTCGATCAGCCAACTTGGCATAGCCTTCGTAGCCGCTCTGCCCGCGCTTATCGCTCCCTTCATTATCGTTGCTGGTATCGTGCTGGGCTTTGTGACGCCGACAGAGTCGGGCGCATTAACAGCACTGTATGTGGCCCTGTGTGGCTTTGTGCTGGGAGGATTACGCTTTAAAGAGTGCTGGCAAGCTATTCTCGATACGGCACGCTTAACGTCAGCGATTTTTCTAATCATGGCGGCCTCGGCGACGATTAGCTGGCTGCTCTCCTATGCTCAAGTGCCTGCGCAATTTGTCTCACTCTTATCTCCTTATATAGATAACGCAGTATTAATCCTACTGCTGCTCAGTGCCATCACCTTTATAACTGGCATGTTTATGGAAGAGGTGTCGGCGTTGATGCTACTGACGCCTATCTTTGCGCCAGTGGCCATGATGGCGGGTATCGACCCCATTCACCTGGGCGTCATCATTACGCTAAACATTACTATTGCGTTAATCACACCACCCTTGGGCGCCTGTGTATTTGTGGCCGCCGCGGTCAGTCGGTTGGAGATAGTATCGCTGTTCAGAACCATTTGGCCCTTTGTACTGACGGCAATAGCGGTGCTTATTTTACTCATCCTTTTCCCACCGCTAACGCTGTGGCTGCCTACTCTGTTTGGGTAAAGCTCTTCTTGAATAACACTCTGCTTGGATAACATGATGCCTTTGAACACCCTCTTAAAGGCTTTGCCGCCTATCCCCAGCCACCCTGCTCCCTGCTGGGAGCAGCTGCGCCGCGCGCCTATTAAAGATAACGGTGAACGCCTGGTACCGATGAGCCTCGCCCCGGCACCGGTCAGGGTATTCCCCGCCTATGCTCGGTTGGGTATTCCGGGTGCGGTACCAGAGTGTTTTGTTCGTGAGGGGGTTTATCGTGCGTTACTGGCGGCGGCACGCAGCTTACCCGACGGTATCGGTTTAATCGTACTCGACGGCTGGCGGCCATGGCGGGTACAGCAGTACTTGTTTGATACCCTGAATGAAGCCATTCACCACCACCAGCCTGACCTTAGCGAAGCGGAGCTACTGGAGCGTACCAGAGAGTTTGTTTCGGTACCCAGCCGTGACCCTTTAGCCCCCAGCCCGCACCTTACCGGTGGCGCCGTCGATGTCACGCTTTGTGATGCCGATGGCCTGCCGCTGGATATGGGCACTCTGTTTGATGAAGCGATTCCCGCCTCCCATAGCGACTATTTCGAGCATCTGGAAACGCTTCCCCCTCAGCAACATAAGGCGCGGGACAACCGTCGGTTGCTCTATCACACCATGAACCGGCAGGGCTTCACCAACCTGCCCAGTGAGTGGTGGCACTTCGATTATGGCGATCAACTATGGGCCTACTACGGGCCGCATGATCATGCTCTTTATGGCCCAGCAGAGCTGGATACCATAGAGAACCGCTGGCGCAGGCAGTTGGGGTAATGATCTAACCAGCGCCAGATTCAGTGAGTTCACACCGTTGGCGCTTCAAGCTCCAAAAAGCGCCTTACCCGGTCGGTTTTCGGGTTCTCAAAGAACTCGCTGGGGTGGGATTTTTCAATAATGATGCCTTTATCAAGGAACACCACTTGATCGGAGACCGCCCGAGCAAACTCCATCTCATGGGTCACCAACACCATGGTGTAGCCCTCTTTGGAGAGGTCTTTGATCACCCCAAGTACTTCGCCTACTAGCTCAGGATCAAGGGCTGAAGTGGGCTCATCAAACAGCATCACCTTCGGCTGCATGGCAAGCGCTCGGGCGATGGCTACCCGCTGCTTTTGACCACCTGATAGCGTGTACGGATAGTCGTCACGCTTCTCGACCATACCCACTTTCTCAAGCAGCGCCATTGCTCGCTCTTCTGCCTCGGCTTTACTGAGGCCCTGAACATGGATAGGCGCCTCAGTGACATTGCGCAGCACACTCAAATGGGGCCATAAATTAAACCCCTGGAATACCATTCCTAAGCGCGCACGCATGGTTGCCAGCTGACGGCGGGACATGACTTTACCGCTGTCGCTAATGCCAATACGGTCACCGGCAATACGGATGTCGCCACGGTCTGGGGTTTCCAGCCAGTTTATGCAACGTAATAAGGTGGATTTGCCGGAACCCGATGAGCCTAAAATACTCACCACTTCCCCCGGCTGTACTTCCAACGACACATCCCGCAGTACCTCGGTGCCATCGAAGCTTTTGGAAAGATTACGAATACTAACAGCGGCGGTCTCAGGCATTTTCGAATCCTCGCTTGGCGCCAAAACGGCCAATCATTTTGATAAACAGTTCTAAACCAATGCTGATCAGCCAGTAGAAGCCGATCACCACAATGAACGCCTCCATGGGAATGAAGTAGGTGCTCGACAGGCTGCTCGCCGCCGCGGTGAGTTCGCGCACGGTGATGATCACTAGAAAGGCGGTATCTTTCAGCAAAATAATCAGTTGGTTACCCAGCAATCCTCTTGTCTTCAAAATCAGCTGCGGCAAAATAATGCGCATAAACATGCTGGGCAGTGAAAAACCTTGGGCGACTGCCGCTTCAACCTGCCCTTGGGCAAAGGTGGTGCGACAGCCACGTAATATTTCCGCAAAGTAAGCGCCGTGGTATATCACTAACGCAATGATCCCCGCCGTCCAGGCACTCATACGAATGCCTGCGCTGGGTAAGCCGTAATAGAGCAGATAAGCCAATATCAAAAACGGCAGCATGCGCATGCCATCAATAAAAATGCGCAGCGGAATTTTTAAGCGCGGACGAGACCCTTCCAGTAAGAATACAATGCCACTGCCCAATATAAACGCTAGCACTGCGGATAAACTGAACAGTTTTAAAGTGTTATAAAAGCCATTCAAAAACACATCATGCGATGACCAAAGAATATCCCAGTTGCTCATAAAGGCTCCCCTTTGTTGGCCATGTTAGACGGCCAGTCGGCTGGCTTTACGCTCAGCCACACGTTGAAGCCATACCAGCAGACTGATAATCAGCATATACAAGGCCGCCGCCGCTAAAATGGGCGGCAGAGGGTCGTAGGTTACCGCCGAAATACGATTGGTCACGCGGGTCAAATCGACCACGCCGATGACGGCTATGGCGGGACTGCCTTTAATTAGAAACGACATCTCATTTACCAATCCTGGCAGGCTGGTGATGGTGATTTGCGGCAGCATAATGCGGCGAAAATAGACCCAGGGGGTCATGCCAATCGCCAGCGCCGCTTCACGCTGTTCTTTGGAGAAGTTGTTGAATGCAGAGCGCCATATTTCGGCGTTAAAGGCGGTGGTATTGAGGGTTAGCGCGATAATACCGGCCACATTGCGATTAAGGTTAACGCCCATGGTCGGTGCGGTTAAAAAGATGAAGAGCACCAACGTTACCAGCGGTGTGGCTCTTGCCAGGCTAATATAAACCCCCAGCAACTGATGCAGAACGGGGATTTTTGCCACTCTTAGCAAGGCGATTATCAGCCCCATTACTACGCCAATGGCAATGGAGATGCCGGATATCCACAGTGTTGTCCAGGCCCCCTGAATGAGAAGTCCCCATGCGCTACTGTCCATGCGTCCCCCTTACTCGCTGGATAAAGACACACAGCCGCTGCACCGTTTATCCGGCGAGCGGCTGTTATACATCACGCTTACATACCGGCCATTTCGTGGAACTCTTCCACCGAGGTGATGGGGGTTGTCGGTAGATCGTCAAACGACTCGCCAAACCACTCTTCCTGTAGCTCTGCTAGACGGCCTGAATCACGCAGGTGGCTCATAAAGTCAGTGATGTAAGTCAGCAGCTCGGGGCTGTCTTTGGGCATTGGCCAAGCCACGTAGCCGGGGCCGGAGACCGCTTGGCCCGCTTCAAATACGTCAGGGCGTTCACTAATCAGGTCATTAACCGGCACGATGGAATTGATCACGTAATCGACGCGGCCATTGGCCAGATCTGCATAAATCTCTGGATAGGCTTCATACTGCATAACATCGCCCAGCTCGCCACCGCTCTCTTCCAGCATGACTTCCAGCTCTGGAAGGCGCGAAAGCAGTGCACTACCCGCCTGCACGCCTAGCGTCATGCCGCTTAGATCTTCAATGCTATTGATACGGTCATCGCCCGCCCGCTTGATATAGAAGTGCTGGGCAGAGGCAAATGGCGGCGCGTAGTTAAATACACGCAGGCGCTCATCAGTCACTGAGGCACCGGTAAGCGCCATGTCGTACTGGCCCGATGAAACGGAAGCCAGAAGCCCCGTCCACGGCAAAATATCCTGACGGATTTCGAAGTCTGAGTACTCTTCCAGCTCAATCAAGATGTCTTTGATAAAACCATCAGGGTCGCTACCACTCATAAAGTTAAACGGTGCGTAATTATCTTCGGTGGCCACGCTCATGTAGCCGCGGCTCTCTATTTCTTCCAAGTCAGCGGCTGTCACGGTTAATGACACGCCTAAAGCAAGGACACCAACGCTTAGTGCGGAGGTTAAAACAGCTACTTTTTTCATCGCCTTATTCCCCTAGAGTGGACAACCATCGCTAACCAAACGGTTACAAGTTGAAGTGACTTCACCCTAGTTTTTTATCCTCCTTCCGATTAGAGCCAGTTGGCGTAAAGTAAAAGGACAGTTGGCCATCTTAAAACTGGCACGAAATATGCTTAGCTTAAGTACAGAGAGGGTTTATCTGAGAAGGAGGAGTGCATGACAACACTGTGTCTTGAGGTCGACCCTAACGCTTCCACCTGCCTGCAGGAGCAACTGCGTGAAACACTATTGGAAGCGATTCGCTTAGGCAGTTTGCCCATTGATGACGCGCTTCCCTCTTGCCGTAAACTCTCTCAACAGCTGGGTATTTCACGTAATACGGTGTCGATTGTTTATGAAACACTGGTCGAAGATGGCTACTTAGTAAGTCGACCGCGTAGCGGCTATTACTTGCACCCTGACTATTACGACCCGCATTTAGTGTTTAATTCATCTTTAACGGCATTAACTGAAAAAAAGCGCTGAATCAATAACTGCACCAAACTGGCACAAACGCATTACTCAGCGCCCTACTAACTACCAAGGGATTCTCAAACCAGGCAATTGGTCAGAGTATGCGTACCCGTTTATTTATGGCCAATTAGATACGCGGCTCTTTCCTCTAGCCCAATGGCGCGATGTTTCTCGTCGTTTATTAAGTTCGCAGCGCGATAAACCGTGGCTGCGTGACCGCATCGATCAGGATGATCCACTGCTGATTGAACAACTTCGTAAACGCATTTTACCGCGGCGAGGTATTTTTGCTCGGCCAGAAGAGATTCTGATTACCATGGGCACGCAAAACGCGCTGTACCTGATTGCGCAACTGCTCTGCCATCGGGGGACCCGAGTAGCCTTGGAGTCACCCGGTTACCGTGAAGCGATGAATGTGTTTGCCCACCGTGGTGCCAACCTGCAATTTCAGGCGGTGGATAATGAAGGTATGCGCCTGGAGAACACCCAGCAGTGCGACTACCTCTATGTCATGCCTAGCCATCAGGTGCCGACAGGCGTCACCATGAGCCGGGCCAGGCGTGATGCTCTGCTGGCACAACTACCCCACCGAGACCAAATCGTCATCGAGGATGACTACGACGCCGAGATTCACGGCGATCAGTTCGCGCTACCGGCGCTGAAAGCCAGTGCGCAGAGTGCGCGGATTATCTATATGGGCAGCTTATCCAAAGCACTCTCACCAGGGCTGCGAATGGGCTATGTGGTAGCGGATGCGGAATTGATTGATGAATTACGGGCACTGCGGCGGATGATGTATCGCCATCCGCCCGCGGCCTTACAGCACCAGTTGGCACAGTTTATTTCCCAGGGCTACTACGAGCGCTATCTCAAACTGCATGTGGAAGAGATTGACCGGCGGCGGGATGCGATGCGTCTTGCCATCGACCAGGCGTTACCTGGCTGCCATAGCCACAGTAGTAGCCGTTCTAGCGCCTTCTGGATGGAGGCAGATTCCAGCATCGATACCCAGCGCCTTGCCTGGCATGCGGCTCAACGAGGCGTGCTCATTGAACCTGGCTTCCAGCACTTCTTTGATGCCGCCCCACCGAGACGCTTTTTCCGCTTGGGATTTGGTGCTATTGAAAGGGAACGTATCGACCCAGGCATACAGCGCCTGGGTCTCGCCTACGATAGCGCTTTAAATACTTAAGAGCCGCCTTATCAAGCCGGTACAGCGTAGCTTTCAAACACGCTATTCAAGATTGCCAAGCCCTCTTCCACTTCAGCTGCCGTCACAATGCATGGCGGCACCACGTGTATGCGGTTTTCGACAGTGAAGACCAGCAGGCCTTGCTCCATCAACTGCTGTTTTAGCTTTAGCACTTCAGCCCCTGGCAGGGGTGTTTTACGCACCGGGTCACTGACAAGTTCGAGAGCGTGGAAGACACCAAGGCCGCGCCAATCGCCTATCACCGCGTGGCGCTCGGCAAGTTGTTGCAGCCCTTTCGCTAACGGGCCGTTACCCATTTCGTCAGCATTTTCTACGATGCCCTCTTCTTCCATCGCATCCAGGGTCGCGACTATCGCCGCCATCGCTAGCGGATGGCCGGAGTAGGTTAGCCCGCCGACAAAAAAGTGGTCGTCAAAATAGCGAGAGATTGGCTCTGAAATAATCACGCCACCGGCAGGCACGTAGCCGGAGTTGACCCCTTTGGCAAAGACAATTAAGTCGGGCGCCATGTCGTAGTGCTCAAAGGCAAACCAGCGCCCCGTGCGGCCGAAACCGGCCATCACTTCATCGAGAATCAGCACGATGCCAAACTCATCGGCGAGCTGCCTAACACCCTGTAAATACGCTTTGGGGGGTAGCAGGACGCCAGCGGTACCGGGAATAGTTTCCAGCAAGATAGCGGCGACTGCCTTGGCACCTTCGCACTCAATCACTCTGCGTAGATGGGTTAACGCGCGCTCACACTCTTCATCCTCGTCCCGCGCCCAAAACTCGCTGCGATAAAGGTAAGGGTTAAAGAAGTGGACGTGCCCACTGGAATACTCGTTGGGCACTCGCCGCCAATCCCCCGTGGCGGCAATCGCTGAGCCGGTATTACCGTGATAGGAGCGGTAGGCGGAAAGTATTTTAGTTCGCCCAGTAAAGAGCCGCGCCATGCGAATGGCATTTTCATTGGCATCCGCACCCGCATTGGTGAAAAACACTTTACTAAAACCAGTCGGCGCTTTGGCGATAATACGCTTAGCTGCTTCACCGCGTGCTAAGTTGGCATGGGCCGGCGCAATGGTGCATAAACTAGCGGCTTGAGCTTGAATCGCGCTGATTACTTTCGGGTGCTGATGGCCGATATTGGTATTGACTAGCTGGCTACTAAAGTCCAAATACTCACGCCCTGCATAATCCCAGACACGGCATCCTTGCGCGCCTGCAATGACCATGGGGTCTAAACTGCCTTGCTGCGCCCATGAGTGAAACACATACTGACGATCCAGGCCGTGCACATAGTGGTTATCTACACTGTGTGTAGTGGAATCAGAAACGGCAACATTGGCATTCATAACAAGCACCCTGTTTAATCCATAAAGAGATAGCGTGCTTGCCAGCCTAGTGAGTTCAAACCATTAAGCTGTAGGGCCAATCGTTACGAGCATGAGGGACAGACGCACCAGAGAGAGCCAATGTCACACTATCGAGTGCTAACTGGCTCTAACCGTTTTTTTCCTGCACTGCTTAGAGTAACGGAATGCACTGTCTATCATCGAAGATAGCTTAATAACTAAAAACGAATATTTATCTACACATTGTTAACTATAAAGGAGATACCCCTATGCCTAGCGTACTTATCACGGGAGCCACGTCAGGATTTGGTAAAGCCGCAGCGCAACGCTTTGCCAAGGCGGGTTGGTCATTAATTTTAACCGGCCGTCGCGAAGAACGCTTGGAGGCGCTGAAGGATGAGCTTTCAGAGCAAGTAGACGTGCTAACGCTAGCCTTGGATGTTCGCGACAGTGAAGCGGTGACTCAGGCCATCAGCAACCTGCCGGAAAAATTTCTACCGCTAACGTGCCTGATTAACAATGCGGGCTTGGCGCTAGCGCCAGAACCGGCGCAAAAAGTGGCGCTGCAGGATTGGCACACGATGATCGATACCAACATTACCGGATTGGTCAACGTGACCCACGCTGCTATGCCTTTACTGCTTAAAACCGGAGAAGGGGCGAGCATTCTTAACCTTGGCTCAGTTGCCGGGCAGTGGCCGTATCCAGGCGGCCACGTGTACGGGGCATCAAAAGCCTTTGTTCAGCAGTTTAGCTATAACCTGCGTTGCGACCTGCTTGGCACGGGTATCCGTGTGACTGATCTGGCCCCTGGCATGGCGGAAACGGAGTTCACCCTGGTCAGAACCAAAGGCAACCAAGAGGCTTCGGACGCGCTTTACAGGGGAACGTCGCCTCTTCAAGCGGAAGATATTGCCGAGCAGCTTTTCTACTTGGCGACACTGCCCGCACATATCAATATTAATCGATTGGAAATCATGCCAGTGCGTCAAGCGTGGTCGGCGTTTGCCATTGACCGCGACCCTGCCTAAGCCTGCTTCGCTGAGCTAAATAAACCGCCCGTTGAGACTTGGTCACGCCCTTTATCTTTAGCGAGATAAAGGGCGTCATCCGCGCGCTTCATGGCACTTTTGATTGATTCTTGGGGATGAACTTCTACAACACCGAAGCTTGCTGTGACGCTACCTTGAATGGGGAAGGCGGTATGTTTGATCGCACCGCGAATTTTGTCAGCGAGCCTAACCGCCTGTTCAAGGGAGGTTTCAGGGGCTAAAAGCATGAATTCTTCTCCGCCCCAACGAGCGCAGCAGTCTGCTTTGCGCAAGTTCCGCTTAAGCAGATGGGCAAGCTCTATCAACACTTCGTCACCCACATCGTGCCCGTAGTTATCATTGATATCTTTAAAGTAATCAAGATCAAGCATGATTAACGACAGCGGTCGGGAGTAGCGGTGTTGACGATTGAATTCGCTTTTCAGCACTGCATCGAAGTGCGCTCGGTTAACCAGTCCGGTTAACATATCGGTTGTCGCTAACCGCTCAAGCTGCGCCTCTTTTTCCATCTGCTCGGTAACATCGCGCTGGGTTAGCACTAGCGTAATGGCGTCATTGTGACGAACGCCCATCGCCGTAATTCGCCATTCAACGTATCGACGCGACCCATCGAATCGGCGGTTTACTTCCAGGCCACCAATGCCTTCAAAGAAACTTCCCGCATCATTGAGCAAAGGGTTCAGCGCATCGTGCAGCTGGGCAAAAATTTGCCGGTTGACTGCCTCTTGCTGAACGATAATGGGCTCACTACCAAGCCAATCTTCTCGACTGCCTCCCCATAGCCGTTGATAGTCAGTATTAACGTCAACGATATGAACCCCAGGCGAGCTTCCTTGAACGCTGAGAATAGCCACTGCGTGGCCTGGAAGTTCGCAATCGACTTCCGGCCCTGGTCGCGCATAATGCTGATACATTCTATTTACTCATCCCTGTAAAATAGTAGTGCAGTCATGTGGCTAGATATCAGCACTGTCAGCTTCTCTTAGCTGGTCACCACATTTTCTACCCCGCGATGTTACTTCACAACCCTCCCCAAGGTTACTAAAACAACCACATTATTTACGATTTAATTACATAAAGTAGGCTATACCCTACCAAAAAACAAATTATCGATATTATCAGTGGTTTTGGAACGCCTTTATCTGCATTAGTTGCATCTTGGCAAATTAAACGCTTATTCACCGTTTTCGTCTTTCCAATACGCCAATCACTTCTGGCACCGCCAGCGCAGTATCATCAATAGAGGCGTAAAGGGCATGCACCGCCCCCGCTACGCCCCGCTCTACTCCCAGTTCATTGGTCATGGTGTGATAGTAACCAAGGTCTTTACTGGCATTGGCAACGCTAAACTTAAAGCCCGACGGGTCATTGTCAGCGATATAAGGGCGCAGCCGCTCAAGCACAACGCCACCCCCACCGCCAGCGCCAAGCACTTCTAACAACGCCGTATCGCTGATGCCTGCTTTGCGAGAGGCCGCCGTGGCTTCGGCCAATACTGCCGAAAAACCTAAAGAGACGAAATTATGCAGCAACTTAAGGGTATGCCCAGCCCCTACATCGCCCGCATGGGCAATATTTTCAGCAAAGCCCTGTAGTAGTGGCAGCGTTTCATCAAACAGCTCTTTTGGCGCGCCAACAATCAAGTTGAGCCGCCCTTCCGCCGCTTCTTTGGGCGTGCGCGTCATCGCTGCATCCATAAAGCGTCCGCCAGCGTCAGTCACTTTGGCCGAGACTTTCTCTGTTGAACTAGGCAAAGCGGTGGAGCAATCCACCACAACACAACCGGGCTTTAATCCTTCCAGCACACCGTTGGGCTCAAACAGCACCGCTTCTACCTGAGGCGAGCCAGTGACGCATAGAATCACCACTTCATTTTTCTGCGCCACTTCCCGGCCTGAACTCAGCGCGGTGGCGCCAGCGGCCAACAGGTCTGCCACTGGCTGATTACCCGGGTGCTCAAGAAAACTGACCTGATGGCCAGCGCGCAACAAGCTGCTGGCGATCCCATGGCCCATCAAACCGACACCGACGATGCCTACTTGCCGTACTGTTGTCATTGTTATCTCCGTAAAGGTGAAGCGTCCGTTAATGTTTAATAGCGACTGTTTTAATCCTTGTGTAGCTACGTAGGCCTTCAAAGCCCTTCTCTCGGCCATGACCAGAGCGACCAACGCCTCCAAAAGGTAGCTCAACACCACCGGCGGCGCCGTAGTTGTTGATAAAGACCTGGCCACTGCGAATGCCTTTGGCTAGGCGTAGTTGTCGCCCCCCGTCCAGCGTCCAGATGCCTGCGCACAGGCCAAAATCTGTCGCATTGGCGAGTGCCAGCGCTTCGGTTTCATCCTCAAACACCTGCACCACCAGTACCGGCCCAAACAGCTCTTCGCGCAGTACTTCATGCCCGTCCGGAATATCGGTCAGCAGTTGAGGCAGGACAAAGTGACCACCAGCCGGTGCGCTCGACGCTAGCTCTCCTATGGCCGCAACGCGAATACCATCGGCTTTGGCCGCCAACAAACGTTCTTCCAGTTTGGTTTTTTGGCGCGCATTGATCAGCGGGCCACAGTCAGCGTCGGCTTCACCTGCATCACAACGCAAAGCAGCAAAGCGCTCACAAAGATTCGCCACCACACTATCAGCGATTTCACGCTGCACCAGCAGGCGGCTGCCTGCCGAACAGGTCTGCCCGGCGTTCTGAATAATGCCGCGCACTAAGGCTGGAAGCGCCGCATCAAGATCCGCATCGGCAAAGACTAGCTGCGGCGATTTACCGCCTAACTCCAAGGTGACGGGCACATGGTGCTGCGCCGCCGCTTGGGCAACCTGGGCACCGGTCTCCGGCGAACCGGTAAACGAGAGATGATCAATCTGGGGATGGCCAGCGAGGGCCGCACCCGCCTCATAACCCAGCCCTGGCACAACGTTGAGTGCGCCAGCAGGCAAGCCGTGTTTTACCGCCAACGCCGCCAAGCGCAGCACGCTCAAACAGGCATCTTCGGCGGGCTTGAGCACAATGGTATTGCCTGCGGCTAATGCCGCCGCCACACAGCGCCCAAATATCTGCGATGGATAGTTCCAGGGAATAATTTGCGCACACACCCCGTAAGGTTCGCGCAGCGTCATTACGGCAAAATCATTTTCAAAGGGAATCGTTTCACCGTGCAGCTTGTCCGCCGCACCACCGTAAAAGCGGAAGTAGCGGGCACAGGCAGCAATATCGCCTTTGGCTTGGGTCATCGGCTTACCGGTATCGGCACACTCAAGCTGTGCTAGCTGTTCGTGATGCGCCTCGATCACATCGGCAAAGCGCAGAAGCCATTCGCTGCGCTGCCGGGCAGACCAGCGGGCCCACTCACCTAACTGACCGGCAAATGCTTGCCGTGCTGCCTGTACCGCTGCATCGACGTCTTCCGCTTGGCTGCGCGCAATCCGCGCCAGGGGCTCGCCGGTAGCAGGGGCCTCTACTGGTAGCGTAGCAACAGTATCTACCCACTCTCCAGCAATCAGCGCCTGCTGTGGGGGCAACATTAACGGGTGAGACATACAGCACTCCTTTTATTGTTGATGTTTTTGTAACTTAAAACGCTATTAGCTTAACCGTAGAAGATGTTGACCAGTCCCATTGATATCCACGGCATATAGGTAATCGCCATCAGGCAAGCCAATACCACCAGCACAAAGCGCACTAGCCATGGCAGCATTTGATCAATCGAGATTTTGGCGACCGCACAGGCAGCAAACAGGTTCACGCCCAGCGGTGGCGTGATCATGCCAAGGGCCAGGTTAACGACCATAACCAGGCCAAAATGAACCGGATGAATGCCAAACTGAATAGCGATCGGCGTCAAGATCGGTGCCAGTACCAAAATAGCGGCGGAAGTTTCAATAAACATGCCGACGACTAACAGCAACGCATTGACCACCAGCAGAAACATCAGCGGGTCATTGATGGTGTTGGTCACCAGGGTAGCAATTTGCGCAGGCAGTCCCGTTCGGCTAAGCAGAAAACTGAATAGCGAGGCGGCGGCGATGATCAGCATGACCGCAGCGGTCGAAATGACACTTTGACGAAGAATCGGCCACATATCGTCCATTTTCAGCTCGCGGTAGTAGAAGCCACCCACGATTAAGGCAAAAAACACCGCCACGGCAGACGCCTCGGTAGGGGTAAAAATACCGCCATAAATACCGCCAATCACGACGACCGGCATCAGCATCGCGACCCAGGCACGTTTCACCGAAACCATAAAACCGGTGCTGTCTTTATAGTCGTCTTTGCCGTAACCACGAACTTTGCAAAATAGATAAAGAAAGATGATCAGGGCACAGCCAATAAGTATCCCTGGCCCAATGCCCGCCAGGAAAAGCTGACCAATAGAGGTATCGGTACTGACACCATACAAAATCAGTGGGATCGAAGGTGGAATAAGCACACCCAACTCAGCGGAGGACGCCTGAATGGAGGCCGCTAATGGCTTGGGATAGCCATGCTTAACCATCGCGGGAATCAGAATGGCACCAATCGCAAAGGTGGTCGCCACGCTTGATCCGGAAACCGCCGCAAACATCATGCAGGTGAGTACACAGGACATCGCCAAGCCGCCCTGCACCCGGCCAACGATGGATTTGGCCAAATCCACCAACCGTTGAGATATTCCCCCTGCCGCCATCAGGTTACCGGCAAGAATAAAAAATGGGATCGCCATTAGCGGGAATTTATCGATGCCGATAAACATCTGCTGCGGCACCAGCAGCAGTGGCAGGCGCGTGAAGAATTCAATGCCGATAATCGATGCCAGGATAATAGAAATGGCAATCGGCACACCGAAGGTAAACAGAATAATCAGCGACAGGCCAATCACCATGTTCATGGCTGTGACCCCTCATTAAGTAGCTGCCCATCCTGGGCTTCAGGCGCTATTTCGCTATTCTCCGGCCCTACTTTCTCGCGGCCACTCAGTTGCGCCAGTAAGCGAGCGATCACTGCGACAATGGCAAAAAAAGGATCCCGTAGGGATTGCTGCGTACGCCCATGCCATCGAAATATTCATCCCGGACATGGTTTGATTGCTTACCCGCATGGTCATTTGAATGCCGTAATGGATAAGTACGCCAAGAACCAGCAGGCAGCACACCACAATGGCGACCTCTAATAGCGTTATAAAACGCGCAGGCACCACTTTATAAACCACCTCCACCGCCATCATATAACCGCCCCGAAAGGTGGCCGCGGCGGCCATAAATACGCACCAGATCATCGCCGCGCGGGAGGCGACTTCTGTCCAGGTAGAGGGGGCGTTAAATACAAACCGGGTTAGAACCTGATAAAAACTGAGTGTTACCGAGATCGCCAGCATCGACACCGCCAGCAGCATCGCGAAGCGGGTTAACTGGTGCTCAAAACGAAGAAAGACCGCTAGCATAAGAATTCACCATGCCAAGGCGACCCCCGGCCATGCCGGAGGCCGAGGTGGGAAAACACTTAACAACCGCTGGCGGTTTCCTGAACGCGCTCAAGCATTTCGGTGCCGTATTCAGAGGTAAATATCTCGTAGGCGGGCTGTACTGCTTCCTGGAAGGGGCCGATATCGATATCGGTTTTCACCGTCATGCCATTTTCTTCCAGCAGCGCTACCCCTTCACGCTCTAGGCGCGAAACTTCTTCCCGGGTTGCCTGTGCAGAGGCTGCAGCTGCCTCCATAAACCAACCACGCTCCTCATCGCTCAGGCCGTCTAGCAGAATGGGTGACCCCAGCACGATGGCCGGTGAGTAGACATGCCCGGTGAGCGAGAGGTAGTCCTGCACTTCCCAGAAGTTGGTGGCGACGATGACGGTAATCGGATTTTCCTGACCATCGACAGTGCCCTGCTGAAGCGCGGTGAACAGCTCAGGGAACGCCATCGGTGTTGGGCGGGCGCCCATCTGACGGAACGCTTCCTGGTGTACCGCGTTCTCCATGGTGCGTACGCGCAGCCCCTCGGCATCTGCGGGCGTGGCGATCTCGCGTTGGCTATTGGTTAGATGGCGAAAACCATTTTCAGACCACGCCAAGCCCACCAAGTCGTGCTCGCCCATTTTTCCAACAGCTCATCGCCCAGTTCACTATCCAACACGCAGCGAGCCTGATCGTAGTTCTCAAACAGGAATGGCAGGTCGAGCACATAGCTTTCTGGTACGAAGTTACCCAGCGGGCCTGTGGAAGTAATGACCACATCGACCGTACCGATCTGCAGGCCTTCGATCATCTCCCGCTCGCCGCCCAGCGACCCAGAGGTGTGCTCGGTGACCGTGAACTCGCCGTCAGACAGTCGCTCCAGAGCCTCTTTGAAGGCATCTGCGCCAACCGAGTAGTGCGATGTGGAGGATAACGTGTGCCCCAGGTTCACTTCCGTTGCGGCGTGAGCCTGAAGTGCCATACCAGCAGTGGCGATACCGCTAATTGCTGCGACCAGCACATGGCGCTTGAGTGTTGTTGTCACGTATTGCTTAGTCATTGTAGTGCCCTCTTTATATTGTTGTGAGGGTGGTCATTGGGGCAACTTATCCACGTGGGGTCGCCCAGGCAGTTTCCTACCCTTACGGGTAGGAGAGGAAGTCAGGACTGTTCAGAAACGAACGCATCAATGATCTGCTTGAAGTTGTCATCGCCTACAAAGCCAAGCTGCTTGGCCTTTGCTGTTTCAAAGCGCGCAGGCCAACTGGCCACAATGGCTTCGATGCATGGGTCGGGCTCATGGTGTACCAGTGAAAGCGCCTTCTCACCCGCGGCTTCTCGCAGCGCTTCCAGCACTTCTGCCACTGTGACGGTGATCCCTGGCAGCATAAAGGCTCGAAAAGGCGCCAGCGCCTCACTTGGCACTTCAGCGCCATGAATCAGCGCATTCACCACTTTGTCTGGCGACATTACAAACATCGGAAGCTCAACGGGCACCGGGCAAATCGCTTCTTCGCCATTGAGCGGCTCACGCAGAATGCTGGAAGCAAAGCTGGAGGCGGCGGCGTTCGGTCGGCCAGGACGAATCACAATGGTGGGCAGGCGCAGCACTAGGCCATCGATAAGCCCACGGCGGCTGTAATCGTTGATGAGCAGCTCACACATGGCTTTTTGGGTGCCGTAGGAGTTTTGCGGCTGGAGGGCCGTCATATCATCCAATACCTCCGGCAGCTCACCGCCGTAGGCCGCCACGGAGCTGGCCATAATCAAGCGAGTATCGGTCAGTGACTGCTTCCGGCAGCCGTCCAGCAGCGCCCGCGTGGCATCGAAATTAACCCGCATGCCGAGTTCCAAATCGGCTTCTGCCGCAGAGCTCACGACCGCCGCCAGGTGATAAATAACATCAGGGCGTTGCGCCAGTACGCTATCCAGTGCGCCGGACTCGGTAATATCCAGCGCCCTTGATGTCACAGTGACGTTTCCCGCATCAGGCAACGGTGCTTCTATCTGATCAATCAGCGTTAGCCGCGTAATCGGCTGCTGGCGAAGCTCACCTCTAGTCAGCAGCTGTTGCACCAGCCGCTGGCCTAGAAAGCCCGCCGCACCGGTAATGGCTATATGCATCGTTTTGCTCCTATACACTGTTGTTATTGTTTGCGTTTTTCTCGTTTGTTATTTGGCCTGGCGAATATCAGTGAGTGGTTAGCCCCCAAGCTTCGCCCCACCCTAGCCCCGCACGGGTTTCTGCTTTGGGGCGATACTCACAGCCGACCCAACCGGTGTAATCCAGCGCACTTAATCGTTCAAAAATGGCGGGGTAGTGCACTTCTCCAACATTCGGCTCGTGGCGCTCTGGCACCCCCGCGATTTGGATATGCCCAATCGCGTTGAACTGGCTCTCAAGGTGGCGAATCAAATCGCCATCCATGATCTGGCAGTGGTAGAGATCAAACTGTAGCTTGAGATTTTCCGCCCCGACTTCTTCCAGAACCGCCATGGCTTGCGCCTGGCGAGACAGGAAAAATCCCGGCATATCACGGGTATTAATGGGTTCGATGAGGATCTCTCGACCGACTTTCGCCGCCTCATCCGCTGCAAAACGCAAATTGCGAATATAGGTCGCCTGATGCTCAGCTTTCGTCGCGGCATCGGCACCTTCAGGTAAAAGGCCTGCCATGGCATGCACGCGGGGGCAGTTGAGCGCCTCGGCATAACGTAGCGCCTCTACCACCGAGTCACGAAACTCCCCTTCTCGGCCAGGCAGGCTCGCCAGCCCTCGTTCCCCTCCATTCCAATCTCCCGGCGGCAGGTTGAACAGCACCTGTTCCAATTGCGTTTCCTGCAGCGCATGGCGCAACTCTTCCGGAGAAAACGCATAGGGAAATAGATATTCGACACCTTTAAAGCCCGCGTCCGCAGCGGCAGCAAAGCGATCGATAAAGGCGTGCTCGTTAAACAGCATGCTGAGGTTGGCGGCTAATCGAATCATCGTGGTGCTCTTGTTGTTAAGTAAGCCATTGCTAAGTACGTCGTTAATCCCGTGGAAAGCGTGCTTCCAGCTCAGCCACCTGCTCCGGCGTCAGCCCCCGAGGGTTCTCACCTCGCAACAGTAGATAGAGTTTGGCGGTCTCCTCCAGCTCTTCGGTGGCGTATACCGCCGCCTCGAGGTTTTTCCCCGCCACCACCGGGCCGTGGTTGGCCAACAGTACCGCGCTGTGTTGACCCGCTAAGCCCCGCACCGCATCGCCCAGTGCTGGATCGCCAGGGATGTGATACGGCACCAGCGGTAGCTTGCCCACCCGCATCACGTAGTAGGCGGTGAGTGGCGGAATGCAGTCGCAAGGATCAACGCCCGGCAAGCACGACACCGCCACCGAATGGGTGGAGTGAAGATGCACAATGGCGCCGGACTGCGGGCGCTCTTCGTACATCGCCATATGCAGAAACTGCTCTTTGGTGGGCTTATCGCCGCTGATCAGTTGGCCGCTGTTATCCAGATGGGAGATGCGCGCCGGGTCTAGCCGCCCCAAGCAGGCGTTGGTGGGCGTCATCAGCCAGCCGCCGTCTTCCAGGCGCACACTGATATTGCCGCTAGAACCCATGGTGAGGCCGCGATCAAACAGTGATTTACCCAGGGCGCTGATCTGCTCCCGCAATAGGTTCTGAGGATGGCGATGCAAGTGGAGGCTCATGCCAGCACCTCAAAGGCTCGAGTGAAGAAATCCACGCCACCGAAGTTGCCGGACTTTAGCGCCAGCGATAGCGGCGCCTCGCGCCCTGGTAGTTGGGTTTGCGTCCAGGGCACGCCGGGGTCGATCTGCTCGCCGATGCGCAGGTTATAAACACCTAGCGCCGAGACCACCGCGCCGGAAGTTTCGCCACCCGCTACCAACAATCGGCCAACGCCTTCATTGACCAGTGTGACCGCTAGTTGGCTCAACGCGGTTTCCACCAGATGCCCTGCTCGCTCAACACCTAATGAGGCTTGCGCGTTTTCACTTTTTCTGTATCTGCCGAGGCGTAAATTAATACCGGCGCGTTGTCGGATAGCCGCTGCCGAGCAAACGCTAGCGCCTGCTGTTGCTGCTGTTCGCCTTCCGACAGCGCCAGTGGGTCAAGCGCGAAACCGCCCTCAGGATGCTTGGCCAAACAGTCTGCCACCTGGGCCAGCGTTGCCTGGGAGCAGCTGCCGGAGAGCACCAGCGCCCCGCCTGAGGCAGGCGCCAAGCGTCCCGGCTCAGTGATCCTTTCTAGCCAGCCCTGGGCACGGTACTGAGCAGGCAGCGCCTGCCCCAGGCCAGAACCCCCGGTGACTAACGGCATCAAGACGGTGGCTTCGGCCAACACATCCAGATCATGCTCATCCAAGGAGTCACAGACCACATGACGCATACCTTGCTCAGCCAGTGCCGACAAATGAGCGCGGGTTGCCTCCGCCCCTTGGGCCAGCACGGCCCGGTTGGCCAACCCCACCGGATGCGGTGTTTGGCGGGAGAGCACGCGAACCAAATCCGCGTCTTGCATGGGATGTAGCGGGTGGTGCTGCATGCCGCTGTCGTTAAGCAAGCGATCACCCACAAACAAATGGCCCTGGTAGACCGTGCGGCCATTGATTGGGAAGGCGGGCACCATCACCGTCTGTTGCGCGCCCAGAGCTTCCAGCAGCGCATCCGCCACTGGGCCAATATTGCCCTGGTCGGTGGAGTCAAAGGTGGAGCAGTACTTGAAGAACAGCTGGCGGGCGCCCTGCTTTTGCAGCCAATCTAGCGCAGCGAGCGAATCATTAACCGCCTCATCCACTGGGCAGGAGCGGGACTTGAGCGCCACTACTACCGCATCAATCTCCTGAAGATCAATCTCCTTTGACGGCACTCCACTCACCTGTAAGCAGCGCATACCGCCGCGCACTAAGTTATTGGCCAAGTCGGTGGCCCCGGTAAAGTCGTCGGCGATGGCGCCCAGTACGATATGTTTTTCAATGCCCATCGATTCAGTCTCCTTGGGCATCGTTGGCAGCTTCAGGCAATGCAATGCCCGAGAGGCGCTGATAAACCTTAATCACCGCCGAGTCATCTTCGCGACCAAAGCCTGCGCCGCTGGCGGCGGTAAATTGCTGTAAGGCGCTAGCGGCGATAGGCGTCGAAAGCGACAACTCGCGGCCGGTTTGATGCACGATATTGAGATCTTTAATGAAGATATCCACCGCGGAAAGCGGCGTGTAGTCACCACTCAGAATGTGCGGCACGCGGTTCTCGAACATCCAAGAATTGCCCGCTGAGTGGGTGATGACGTCATAAATAACCTCGGGGTCGAGCCCCATACGAATACCCAACGCCATGGCTTCGGCGGCGGTGGCAATATGGACACCCGCTAGCAATTGGTTGACTAACTTCATGCTGGAGCCGACCCCAGGTGCATCGCCCAACTGATAAACTTTAGCGGCCATGGCATCAAGCGCTGGCTGGGCATAGCTGAACGCCTCAGGTGTACCGGAGGCCATGACCGAGAGCTCACCGCTTTTCGCTTTAGCAGCACCGCCGCTAATCGGCGCATCCAGCATCATTAAGCCCTGTGCCGACAAGCGCTCACCCAGCTGTTTGGCTTGACTGGGCGCCACTGTGGCGCACTGCATAATCAGACTGCCCGGTGCCAATTGGCTGGCCACGCCTTGCTCTCCAAACAACACCTGCTCAACCTGTAAACCGTTAACGACAACCACCAACACAATATGGCAGTGAGCAAGCTCGGCAGGTGTTGCAACACTGCTGCCTCCTGCCGCCACGAAGGCATCGCGCGCCTCTGCAGTAATATCGCAACCCGTGACGTTAAGCCCGTGTTGGAGCAGTACGGTAGCAGTGCCCATGCCCATGGCACCCAGGCCAATAACGCCTACTTGAAGTGATTGTTGATCGTGTTGACTCACCTGCCCACACCTCGCTTTGTTGAAAGTATTGTTGTTTTTGTTGCTATCGTCGCGGTGTTATTAAAAGCGTTATGGTAGCGCTGTCATGATAGCGCTACCATTCTTTCTAGATTATTCTTTGCTTAACGACAAGCTGAACATTAGGGCCCTGCGACCAATGTCTAAAGACTCGCCTAACGCTGACTTACCCACCAACGCCAGGCAGCGCCGAAGCTCCGACCAAGTCACGCTCAGCCAAGTGGCACAAGCGGCAGGGGTATCACCGATTACCGCATCTCGAGCACTGAACTACCCTGATAAGGTCAGCGATAGTGCACGTATGAGCGTTCTACAAGCCGTAGAGAAACTGAGCTACGTACCCAACTTGGTTGCCGGTAGTCTGGCCTCATCCCGATCACGGCTGATTGCCGTGATCGTGCCATCACTGATCAATAGCGTGTTTGTGGAAGTCATCAAGGGGCTGCAGGAAACGCTGGAAGCCGAGGGCTACCAGATACTGCTGGGTAATACCGACTACGATCTAGACCGTGAGTATCAGTTAGTGCGCACGTTTTTAGGCTGGTCATGTTCAGCGCTGGTCACGGCCGGGCTACGCCATAACTCGGCGTGCCATACGCTGCTGGCGAACTGGGATCACCCCATTATGGAAGTGATGGAGCTGGGCAAGGGGATGGACCTTAACGTTGGCCTGGATCACGTGGCCGCCGGCCGCTGTATGGCCAGTCATCTTATCGACAAAGGCTACCGCCATATTGTTTATGTGGGCGCACGGCTAGCTCAGGATTACCGCGCCAGCATGCGTTTTGATGGACATAAAGCGGTGCTAAAAGAGAAAGGGTTCGACGCCCCACTACTGGAACTAGACACCCTGGGCAGCCTGCAAGCGGGCGCGGAAGGACTGGCCCAAGTGCTCGCGCAATATCCCCATACCCAGGCCATTCACTTTGCCAACGACGATCTGGCGGCAGGCGCCCTGCTGGCTGCTCAACGTCAGGGTCTAAACGTGCCAGGGGATATCGCCATTGCCGGGTTTAACGGTCTGCCCCTTGGCCAGCACGTGACGCCTCAGCTCACGACTATTCTCTCACCCAGAGAAGAGATGGGCCGCTTAGCCGCCAAGGAGCTTATCCGGCGACTAGGCGGCAAAAACGTCTATCGCCGCCAGCACGATGTGGGTTTTACACTCCAAATCGGCGGCAGTACTTAGGCCGCCTCAGCATTCACACCGCTGGCGGTTGACCAAGAATTTCCAAGCCTGATCCCAGCTCGTTTTCAATCGCCTGACCAATTGCCAATAGGTTGGCATCTTCCCAAGGCCCCGCTAGCACTTGCAGGCCAACGGGCATACCTGCTGCGTCTTTCCCCACCGGCAGCGTTAAGGCACACAGACCCAGGAAATTAGCGATCACCGTGTTGCGCAGGGCGTGCATATTGGCTTTAGGGTAGGCGCCTTCTGGCTCGAGACTTTCGATAGTGGGTGGTGTAATTGCCACCGTAGGGGTGAGCACCGCATCAACATCGGCCATACGGGCGGCAGCAGATTGATAGAGCGAATCCAGTATTGTGCGACGACGCACATACTCCCAAGCGGGCATATCATCTGCCGCTTTGACGCGGGCGGCGACGTTCGGGTCTAGGGAGCCAATCATCTCAGGCAGTTCAGTTTTTAAAAACGCGGCCAGCTCTGCCGCAGCCACACCGCCCAGCTTGAACAACTCATAAGCTTCATCAATGCCAGGCAGTTCCAGGGTGACTATCCGCGCCCCGGCGGCTTCCAGTTGCTTAATGGCAGCACGTACGGTTTCCGCGATACCTGGACTGCAGTCATCCCAGAAAAACGTTTCTGGCACCCCAAAGGTCAAACCGGCAAGCATTGGTGTTGCGGGCACTCGATCATCCTGACCGCTAAGACCGCCATCCAACGCATCGAACGCAAAAGCAAGGTCATCTATCCGACGCGCCAGTAATCCTGGGGTATCCAGCGTGCTTGAAAGCGGCACAATCTGCTCGGTCGACCAGCGCCCAGCGGTAGTTTTCAATCCCGCTACGCCGGTCATAGAAGCAGGAATACGCACTGATCCGGCGGTATCGGTCCCCAACGCCAGGCTTGCCGTCCCGCTCACTAACGAAACACCTGCCCCAGAACTGGAACCGCCAGGCGTGCGGTGCCGAGTCGTATCCCAAGGGTTGCGCGGCGCTCCCCAGTGGGCATTGGTGCCCAGTCCGCCAAAGGCAAACTCAACGGAGTGGGTCTTACCCATCACGGAAGGCAACTGCTTTAACAAGGTGCTTACCACAGGGCCAGGGCGCTCCCACCGTTTCGGCAGCCGTTGAGAAGACCCGGCATAGGTGGGCAGCCCGGTGACGGCGTAGATATCTTTGATCGATACCGCCATGCCCATTAGCTCACCGCTGTCGCCACCTTGGGAAAGCACGGCATCCGTGGCTTTAGCCATCGCCAGTGCCTGCTCGCCATTCCAGGTGAGGTAGGCGTGATCGTGTTTGCCGCGCTGCTGATACGCCGCGATAGAAGCCTCAGCAAGTTCAGTCGCGGTGAGGGTGCCTGCTCGCAGGCGTGCACGTTGCTCACGTAAGGGTAGAAAAATCACTGAATCCTGCATGCGTTATATTCCTCCTTGGCGTGCTTAGCGCACTTCAAATATCGCTTCGACTTCCACCGCGGCATTGCCCGGCAGTGTCGCCACCCCAATTGCAGTTCTGGCATGGCGACCTGCATCACCAAACAGCGCGACAAATAGCTCGGATGCGCCGTTGATTACCAGCGGCACATCGTGAAAGCCCGGCGCCACATTGACGAAGCCGTTCATGCGCACGCAGCGGACCACCCGTGAGAAGTCACCATCAACCGCATCGCTCAATTCCGCCAAGAGGTTTAAAGCACACGCTTGGGCCGCCAGTTTTCCGGCTTCAAGATCGAACTCACCGCCCACCTTGCCAGGATAGAGAACATCACCGCCACGTTCGCAAATCTGGCCTGCTAAAAACAGCTGGTTACCTAAACGGGACCAGGGCAGAAACAGGCCACGCGGTGTTGGAATCGCCGGTAACGTAAGGCCCTGCTCCGCCACCGCCTGTTCAATCGTTTTGCTCATGGTTCGTGGTCCTTATTAACTAACGTATTCAAACGATTTATTAATAAATCAGCGAGGGCAGCCAAGTGCTTAGCCATGGAACGTAAGTGATGATAATTAGCGCTAACAGCATCAAACCAATCAGCGGTAAGCAAGCTTTAAAGACTTCCTGAAGTGACATCTTGGATATCGCCATGGCCACGAACAGGTTCAACCCGACCGGCGGGGTAATCATTCCGACCGAGAAGTTGATCAGCGTAATCACCCCAAAATGCACCGGATCCACGCCCACCTGAGCGGCAATAGGCTGCAGCAGCGGCGAGAGCACGATGATGGCCGAGGCGCTATCGAGGAAGAAGCCAGCAATGATCATTACGACGTTAAACAGCGCCATGACCTGAAATGGATCATCGGTCCACGACAGCACCTGCCCCGCCAGTTGGCTGGGCGTGCCGGTAATTGCCAGCAGCCAAGAGAAGGCCGAGGCGCCAGCGGTAATCAACAGCAGCGTGGCGGAGATCAGCCCTGAGCTTCTTAACGTTCCCGCTAGCGCTTTAAGGTCGATGGTGCGATATACCACCATGCCGACAAACAGGCCATATACGCAGGCCACCGCTGCCGATTCAGTCGGGGTGAATACACCGCTGTAGATACCGCCCAGCAGAATCACCGGCAGGCCAAGGCCCCAGGCGGCGTCTTTAAAGGCCGCAAAAATTTGCCGTAGCGTTGGGAAAGGCGAGCGCTCATATCCTTTGATGCTGCTAAAGACAATGCAGTAGGCAATGAGAATCGAGGCAATAACAATGGCTGGCAGCAGCCCCGCCGCAAACAGCCGACCCACCGAAGTACCGGTCACAGAGCCGTAGATAATCAGCGCGATACTCGGCGGCACGATCGGCCCTAAGGTACCGGCGGTAGCGATCAACCCAATCGCAAAGCGTTTATCGTAGCCAGCAGCGACAAGCGCCGGGAACATGATCGAGCCAATCGCCACCACAGTAGCCGGGCTCGAACCGGAAATGGCCCCAAAGAATAAGCACGACAGGACGGTAGCCGCGGCTAAACCGCCGGGCACCCACCCCACTAACGCCTTGGCAAGATTGATCAACCGGTCGGAAAGCCCGCCAATCCGCATTAACTCCGCCGCCAGGATAAAGAACGGAATCGCCATCAGCGAGAAGTTATTCATACCGGTAAACATGCGCATCGGCACGATCACGGGGTTAGTGGAGCCAAAAAATTCAATCGCGAGAAATACCGCTAATGCTAATGAGGCAAAGATGGGCAGCCCGAGCAGCAGCACGGCAAAGAAGATCGGTAATAATGCAGTAATCATGGTCGCTCTCCAGGAGTTAAATGAGCTTATCCGAACCGGCTACAAGCTCTTCGGAGAGTCCCACCGGAGGCTTTTTCCAGACTTCATTGATGACCCATAGATAACGCAGAATCAGCAGTACACCGGAAACACCAATCGGCAGGTAAAACCATGCCATGGGTAGTCTAAGTGCAGCAGTTAACTGCCCGCGATCCAGCGTGCTGAAATAGAGAACAAAGCCGTAATAAGTCATAAAGCCTGCGAACACGATGCCGATGATTGCGGCGATCAAATGAAGCCAGCGATTAATAGTGGGCGTGGCAATCGCATTCAGGACATCCACCGAAATATGGGTGCCATGACGCACACCCATACTGGCACCCACAAAACTCATACAGATAATAGAGTAAATAACGACTTCTTCGGCCCAAAACAGCGAACCGCTAAAGCCATAGCGATAGACGACTTGGATGGTAGTGAGGATGGTCGCAATCGACATGAAAACGACCATCGCCACACTTTCCAAGCGATCAAGACATTTGTTGAGCGCTTCGAACATGAGAGATCCACACCCTTAAGTGGGTAAGAGGAAAAGAGCGAGATTTATAAAAACTAGGTTTACGGAAACCTCTGCTTAGTACTCGATACCCACCGAGTCATAAACTTTGTGGAGCAGTTCGGTGGTGACGATCTCTTCATACTCTTCGTGCACCGGCATGCTGGCTTCGATAAAGGCTTCGCGCTGCTCTGCAGTGAGTTCGTTAATGGCAATTTCGTCTTTAATGTCTTCCATAATGGTTTCTTCGTCCTGCAGCGTTAATTCGCGGGACGTGTCGCGGCCATTTTCAAAGGCTTCCAGCATGACCGCTTGCAGATCTTCGGGCAGCGAATCCCAGGAGTCCTGATTAATCACCGCCGCATAGGCGTGGTAAGCGTGATTCGTCAGTGAGAGATAATCCTGCACCTCGTGGAAACGCATGGTGTAGATATTAGCCAGCGGGTTTTCCTGACCGGATACAACGCCCTGCTGCAGGCCGTTATACACCTCGGTAAACGCCATGGCGGTGGCGTTAGCGCCCAGGTTTTCATAGGTGGAGATAATGATCGGCGCCTGCATGGTGCGCATGCGGATGCTGTCCATATCCTCGGGGGTTTCGATCGGGCGATCATTGTTGGTGATATGGCGGAAACCTGCGCCCCAGAAGTTGACGCCATACATGTTATGGCCATTCAGGGTATCGAGGATTTCGCGACCCACTTCACCATCCAGGGTTTCCACCATGGTGTCGTAATCGGCAATCAAGAACGGCAGATCCAGAATCTGCATGCGCGGCTCAAAGTTGCCCAGGGTGGCCGTGGGAGGGATACCGATATCAACCAAGCCCATCTGAATCTGCTCAATGATTTCAACGTCGCCCCCGACCTGAGCGGCGGGCAGTACGTTGATCTCGATACGGCCATCAGATTCCTCTTCAACCTCCTCTTTAAAACGCAGCGCCGCTTGGCCATTAGGCGTTTCTTCAATCAACACATGGGCGAAGCTGAAGGTATAGTCAGCCGCATGGAGTTGAGCCGCACTTAAAGAAGCAACGGCAATGGCAGCAGAGAGGGTGGCTTTTGTCAGCGTCAGTTTCATTTCCAGCACCTTATTTAGTTATGGTGAATTGCTTTTTTAGTTTCCTGTTACCGCATATTGAGCAAGGTTGAGAGGCCGCTCACGCCATCAAGCGCTCCATCGCATCCCCCAACGCTTCGCGTGGGGTACTACTCAGCAGCAAGGCAAGGGCAAGCCTTGCCTTACGTGCACTGATATCGTTGAGTGTTAGCACTCCAGCAGAGGCTAAATCGGCTAGACTGCCGCTAAATTCATAACTGGTATTCACCGGCCCTTGCGCGCAGCTACTCACGACCGCTATCGGGACGCCCGCGCTAACCAATGCTCTTATGTCCTTCATCCAGCTAGGTGGCACATGGCCCCGGCCTAAGCCATCGATCACTACCGCTTTTGCCCCGCTCTCAACAGAGGCTTTCAGTAGCGCGGGAGAGGCATCTAAATAGGCGGGTAGCAGATCAACCCGTGGTAACGGCAAATCCCACCCTTTAATCGGGGCCGCGACCACCTTTTCCGCGTAATAGAGCTTCACCCGCTGCCCGTCGATATATCCCAGCGAACCAGCGCCAGGGGCTTCAAATCCGTTGAGCTGAAAGCTGTTCACCTTGCGGGCATAGCGCGCCGCAAACAGCGACTCATTGAACGCCACGACACAGCCAAGCTGACTCAGTTGTGGGCTTGCCGCCGCCACGATGGCATCGCAGATATTTTTAAACGCATCAGTGCCCAGCTGGTGAGGCGCCCGCTGAGAACCGGTGATGACACAGGGCTTATCCGCGGGCAGCGTGAGCGATAGAAAGTAAGCAGTCTCTTCCAAGGTATCGGTACCGTGGGTGATCACCAGACCGTCGACATCCGCTCGCACTAAGGCTTTCCGACCTTGGCGATGGAGCTCAGCAAGATCGGCGAAAGTGACGGCATTGCTGGGTTTTTGCAGAATCGACATCACCTCTAGCGTTATCTCGACGCCTTGGGGTAGTGCCACCTGCTCCAGCAGTTGCTCTCCGCTTAATGCCCCTGACTGACTACGCCCTGAATTACTGGGCTTGCTGGCAATGGTGCCGCCCGTTGTCAGCACTACGATGTGCTTTTTACTCATGCAGATTCTCTTGTTTTATGCCAAGCTAATACAAACAGCAGACATCTGATGTCTGTTTTCAGACTAGACCAAAGAACAAGTCATAAGCAAGTCAGGCACATAAACCAAAATAAAATAAGAATATTGCTTTTAAATATATGCGATCAGAGGCTCTAAGCCGCTAGGCTTACGTTTCATTAGCATGCAATAAATCCCGATGAGCCACGTGAGGCCCACATGAGTTTTAAACGTCAGCCCGAAACCAACCCAGCGAACACAACGTCTTTTGGGGATTCGATGGAGCGCAGTTCCGTTGCGCTACAACTACTAGAGCGTATCAAGAGCGCCTTGATACGCGGCGACCTGAAGCCAGGGGATTACCTTCCCTCAGAAACTGAATTGACCCACAGCCTGGGCATTGGCAAATCGAGCGTGCGTGAAGCCATCAAAATGCTGCAAGCGATTGGCATTGTGGAAGTCAAACGCGGCCAGGGCACCATGATTCGCCGTGAACCCGGCACGCCGTTAGTCGACCCGATGGCATTTGGAATGATCTTGGCGCGAGGCATGACGCGGGACGTGCTGGAGTTCCGCCTGATGTTTGAACCAGCGTATACCCTTCAAGCCATGCGTAGCGCCACAGCAGAGGATCATCAGCACATTCAGCAGAGTATCGACGCCATGGAAGAAGCCATCCGCGAGGGTGCTCAAACCTCCAAGCACGATATCGCCTTCCATCGCGCCATTCTGCACAGCACCCATAACCCCATGACCATTCGCGTCGGTGAAACCTTGCTGCAACTGATTGAGGCCGCGCTGGAAACTTCCATGCGTTCCCTGCCTGAAACGGCCTTAAAAGATCACAAAGCTATCTATAAAGCCTTCAAGGCAGGCGATAGTGCCGGTATTCACGCGGCCATCGCCGTTAGCAGCGAAAGCTGGGAAACCAACCTTACTTATGAAGGTGACAGCGAGCTGAGTGCAGCACCGAGTTAGCATAATTGGCAATTTCTTCAGATGGCGTGGGTTCACCCTTCCCGAAAAGCCTCCACCACCCGTTCGGCCAGTACTTCGCTGGCGTCGCCACTGCCAGCACGCTTAACCAGCGCCACTTGGTAATCAGCGAGTGGGGGCAGTGCGTCACTGGTGAGGCGCTTGAGGGGAGATCGAATCAAGCTTTTCGGAAACGGTGAAATGGCCAGGTCTGCCAACATCGCAGCTTCCTGACCGGCACAGTGGTCGCAGGAGTAGGCGATGCGGTAATTCACCCCGGCGCTATCCAGTGCGTTGAGTGCAATTCGACGCCACGCACATCCCTGTTGCGCCAGCGTCACCGGTAGCGGGTCGCGCTGGGCTGCTAAGCCACCTTCACGGCCCGCCCACACCAGCGGTTCGCTATGAACGACCTCCCCACGTGCCGCTTGACCAGGCTCTCCTGACATTACCAAGGCGAGATCAAGTTCTCCTTCATCGAGTCTTGCAAGCAATTCGATACTACGGCCAACCACCACATCGACCTGAACTGCAGGGTGCGAGCGGGCAAACTGGGCTAAAACGGTGGGCAAAATACGCCCCACCACGTCGTCGGTTATCCCCAGCCCAACGCGCCCTTCGATGGTAGGGGCTAAAAACTGGGTCACCGCTTCCGCATTGAGTTTAAGCAGCCGACGTCCATAGCCCAGCAGCACTTCTCCCTCGGCAGTCAGGCGGACGTGGCGCGCTTCGCGCACAAACAGCGTCTGGCCGAGGATCTCTTCTAGGCGTTTGATCTGCATGCTCAGCGCCGATGGGGTGCGAAACAGCTGCTGAGCAGCGCGCGTGAAGCTGCCACTTTCAGCAATGGTTACAAATGTGCGCAGCACCTCGCTATCCAGTAGCGGCAAGGCAGCTCGGCTGGGAGCCATGGTCGATAGTTGATTCATCACGCTCACCTTTCAGAAAACTTAATGCTTAGTGTAGATCTTTTCGTTTGATTGATCCAAGTCAAAGCGCCAAGCTGATAACCAGAGGTCGCGACCCTCCTACTTATTAACCACAGATCACCGCTGTCCAGCCGGTGCCCAAGCGCCGTTGACTGCACAGTCGTTGTGAAAAAGGAGGTGCGCGATGAAGTGTGAACACCCGATCCAACATGCCCAACATGCCTGGGAAAAAGCGAGCCAATTGGCGCCGCCCCCCAAGCCACCCCAATTGCATTTTTACCTGCCTGCCATGCCGTCAATGAGGCTAGTTCGCGCGCTCGATATGGCCTGGTGGCATTATCGTCGCCGACGGCTTTTCCGCCGCCATATACTGCCGCTGCTGGCCCACGACGATCAATTACTGCTGGATATTGGTCACAGCCGTGAAGATATTCTCTGGGCCAACCAGCTCCCATTGAAAGTCGACTCCCTTCACGCGTTAGAAACCCGACAGAACAAGCGGCAAGTTCAGCAGACCTAGAATCAAAAAAGCTTCGAACCTGTGAGAGGTTCGAAGCTTTGAATGAAGTCCTTAATTGCGTTTTAAGCACCTAATATAGTTATTAGGCTTTGCACTCGACGCCTGTGTTTTACACGCCTATCTGCCCGCCATCGCGTTTCTGAATAACAACAGTCGATGCTCGAGGGCGTACTTGGCCGCTGGCCGCCACGGTGGCGTCTTGCACTAGCTCGCTACCATCGGCAGGCCAGTTACCCGGATGCTGAATGTTAATAAACAGCGCGGTTTTATCCGGCGTTGCAAAAATACCCGTCACTTCGCAGCCGTTCGGCCCTACCGCAAAGCGTTTAAGCTGCTGCTGGTTACTGCTGTTAACCACCGGGCCGGTGCCTTGAATATCGTCTAGCCCGTTAGGTACCACCGCGAGCAACTGGTCATTGGTGTACTCCGTGACACCTTCATAGCCGTTATCAGTCTGGATCCAGAGGATACCTTGACCGTCATCGCGCTCATCAAACCAGAGCCCATCGGGGCTGGCGAACTGATTCATTTCTGTCAGGCCCGAGTGATTATCGGCATCGTCAGCGGCGGCGCCAAACACAAACACCTCCCAAGTAAAGGCGTTGGGCAACCGGCTTTCGCGCCAGCGAATAATATGCCCCGCTTCGTTATTGGCGCGAGGGTTGGCGGCATTGGTGGGTGCTAAATCGTAACCAACACCTACTTGTTCCAGATGCTCACCGTCATTAGTATAAGTTGGGGTTGTCTCTTCAGCGGTACGCTGCGTGTTATTGGTGAGGGTGAGATACACCTCACCGGATGCCGGATCGACGGAAGCCCACTCAGGACGATCCATTGGCGTGGCGCCCAGCAAATCCGCTGCGTCGCAGGTGTTGATGATGATACCTGCCACATCGTCGTCGGCTAGCCCCAACGCCGCCGCCAGTGTGCGACCATCCCGCGTTTGGGCGCTCGGCGTTAGCGGCAGCCATTCGCCGCTGCCGTCGGCGTGGAAACGGGCCACATAGAGGGTGCCGTTATCCAAATATTTGTTGCCAATGGCAAGACGATCGTACTCTTCGCCTGGGCGGTTGGCATCGGCGGGATCCCAGACAGCGTTGGAGACGTATTTGTACACGTACTCGTTGCGGGCATCGTGCCCCGAATAGTAAACCACTGGCTGACCGGCTTCCAGCTTGCCTAACCAACACCCTTCATGGCGGAAACGCCCAAGTGCCGTACGCTTAACCGCCAAGGCATCACTATAAGGATCGACCTCCACCTGGTAGCCGAACGTGCGTGCTTCGTTACGATAATCATCTTCAGCACGCTCACCGCGCGAAGTAATGTCGAAGCGAGCAAATTCGTCATTCTGTTCAGAGGCATCACCTGCCGACGTATCCCAACCATAGCGGCTTTTATCGGTGGGAATACCAATCCGCGCATCGTCCTGGAAGCGTTCGCCGCGGTTCACAAAGATATCGGGCCAGTTCTCTTCACAGGCTATATAGGTGCCCCAGGGCGTTACCCCGTTACCACAGTTATTGTTGGTACCACGGGTTTGGTTACCCTCAGGCGAAAAGCGCGTTTTGACGTAGTCACTGCCCGCCACTGGCCCGGAAAGTTCCATCACCGTCGCACTGGTGAGACGGCGGTTGTAGCGCGATCCCGGCACGTGCGCCCATTGGCCGCTAGCGTTCTTTTCGACCTCGACAAGGGTAACACCGTGAGCGTTGATTTCGGTACGAGACTCCTCTGCTGGCCGCTGGCCCTCATCAGCATTAGTGGGGCCTCCTTGGGGCGCCCATAGCGCTGCTTGGTCGATATACTCATTGTTGAGCGCCAGCACAAAACGACGCGAGGCGTTGTCGGTATCCAGGGCAAAACCGGCCATACCGTCATGGTGCATGCCCACACTCTCCGCCTGACGCTCAGCGGTCATCGGCTGTTCGGGCTGCCAGGTAACATTTTGGTGCAGCGGCGTGCCCCACGGCACCAAGACTTGGGCAACATAACCTTCCGGCACCACAACGGCATCGGTGAGCGACCCATGAACCGCTTCAAACGCCAGTGTCAAAGGTGTTTTTTGGGCGCCGCTCGAGGCAAGCGCTTGAGCAGCACCGCCAAAGCTAAGCATTGAGGCAGCGGCCATGCTCAAACCACCACGCATCACATCCCTACGGGACACATGGCGCGCCAATACCTCGGCGAATGGCTGGTTGCCGCTGTGGTTAAACAGGCGATGATCTTCAATCTCTTTACTCATTGGGGTCTCCCTCTGATCGTTTGTAGGCCAACGATTGAACTGAAGGAGACACTAATTAAGCTAAATGACAGGGTAATGACGGGCTGACTTCATTTAGGTGAAGACTGTCAGCCTGCGTGGCAAAGCCGTGATATAAAACCATACTTATTTATACATAATGCGGTGTCACGGATAGTAGCAGGCCAATCGGGAGCAAGGATGAGACTGTTCAGCATCTTATGGGTAGCGGTGGCGGCCATTAGTTTCAGCCTGGGTATGGTGGGAATTTTTCTACCATTAATGCCCACCACTGTTTTTATGCTCATCGCTGTTTACTGTGCATCTAAAGGCTCGCCGCGGTTTGAACAGTGGATTCGCTCGCGCCACTATGTCGGTCCACTACTGTTAACCTGGGAACAAGAGCGAGCCATACCCCGCCGCGCCAAACTGGCGGCCGTTGGCATGATAGCGGCGAGCGCGCTCCTCATCATCTGGTCTCTTGATGGAGGCTGGCTGCGATGGGGTTTGGTCGCTTTCCTCTTAATCATCGCACTGTGGCTGGCAACTCGGCCCGAGCCCTCGTCTTCTCCTAGATAGCGTTATAAACCGCGTCACCTCTAAAGCTCAGTTGGTAAACACCTAAATCGGCACCTTATGGGTCGAGACCACCTGTCGCAGCCCCATAAACGAGCGGATCTGGCGCACCCCAGGCAGGTAGAGAAGTTGCTCGGCGTGTAGCCTGTTGAAGCTTTGGCTATCCCGGGTGCGCACCAGCATAAAGTAATCAAACTCCCCTGTTACCACGTGGCACTCCATACAGCCAGACACCTTCTGGGCCGCCTCTTCAAAGGCGGCGAAGGATTCCGGCGTTGAGCGGTCCAGCACCACGCCAATCAACACCACCATGCCCGCCTGAAGCTGTTCCGGGTCTAAATGAGCCACCACTCGGCTGATCACCCCGTCCCGCTTGAGCTTTTCAACTCTGCGCAAACAAGCTGCGGGGCTTAGATTAACTCGCTCGGCCAAGGCCACATTCGATAGCGTGGCGTCATTCTGAAGCAGTTTTAGAATTCGCTTGTCGATACGATCCAGCTCACCCCCTGGCTGGTCGGCATCTGAGCGCGAAAGCGATCGCTTGGCACACACTAATAGTGTCCTTATTGGCTATTTAGAAAAATTTAAAAACGGATTTATTTATTTATATCACTTTTTATTGCCCATAAAGCAAATACTTTGCAACACAAATAATAACGATACCGCTTACTATAAAACGGTGCTGAATATAAAAATTAGCGAGCTCGCCAACGTTTCACATTCATCCTCGCCATGCGGTTTTGGTACCGCTCTCTCTCGCTTAGAAGTAGGAAATTTTTATATGAACCTCGAACGCTTCCCCCGTTACCCGCTCACCTTCGGGCCCTCCCCCATTACGCCGCTCAAGCGACTAAGTGAACATTTAGGCGGTGAAGTCGAGCTCTACGCCAAGCGCGAAGACTGCAACAGTGGCCTCGCCTTTGGCGGTAACAAAACCCGCAAGCTGGAGTACTTGATTCCTGAAGCGCTGGAACAGGGCTGCGACACGCTGGTATCGATTGGCGGCATCCAGTCCAACCAAACCCGCCAAGTCGCCGCCGTCGCTGCCCACTTGGGCATGCAGTGTGTGCTCGTGCAGGAGAACTGGGTCAACTACTCGGATGCGGTGTATGACCGAGTGGGCAATATCGAGATGTCGCGCATTATGGGGGCCGATGTGCGCCTGGACGACGCGGGATTTGATATCGGCATTCGCCCCAGTTGGGAGCAGGCCATGGAGGATGTGCGTAATCGGGGTGGCAAACCGTTTCCGATTCCCGCTGGCTGCTCCGAGCACCCTTACGGCGGCTTAGGCTTTGTGGGCTTTGCTGAAGAGGTGCGCCAGCAGGAGAAAGAACTGGGCTTCACGTTTGACTATATCGTGGTGTGCTCGGTCACCGGCAGCACTCAGGCGGGCATGGTGGTGGGCTTCGCTGCGGATGGTCGCGCCCAGCGCGTGATTGGTATCGATGCCTCTGCCAAACCCGAACAAACTCGCGAACAGATTTTGCGCATTGCCCGCAACACCGCAGAACTGGTGGAACTTGAAGGCGGCATTGGCGATGACGATGTGATTCTGGATACCCGTTACGGCGGCCCCGAATACGGTCTGCCCAACGAAGGCACGCTGGAAGCCATTCGCCTCTGCGCCCGCCTGGAAGGGGTACTTACCGATCCCGTTTACGAAGGCAAGTCGATGCACGGCATGATCGACATGGTGCGCAACGGTGAATTCCCAGCAGGCTCAAAAGTTCTCTACGCCCACCTGGGCGGCGTACCTGCGTTAAATGCCTATAGCTTCCTGTTTAGAAATGGATAAGGAATAAAATACCTGCCTCAAACCGTCTGATACAGCGCCTCAATGACGCCGATCAGGCGGTTACTGCTGTACAAATAATGCACACCCTTTAGTGTTGGCGTATAAGATGTTCACTCATGAGGATACGCCATGTCTTCAACGCTTCCCGCACACCTCACCCTTGACGAACTTGCCCAGTACCCAGCGCCGCTGCCCGCGGTTGAGGTGCACGGGCTCGATAGGGGCTGGTACATCGTGCGCCTGCATCAGGGTAACGCCATCAGCGTTCTTACCGACCAGAATGGCGAAACGCAACGCTTTACCGGTACACAGTGGATTGGCCGTACGCTGGCACCGCTGGGTTTCACCCACGGTACGCTGACCTGGGCCGACGCCGATGATGAAATGATTGGTACGGAGGTACCGCCCGTTTCTGCCCAGCAGCGCATGGCCTACGGTGTTCGCGTGGCGTTCAACCATACCTGCCTATAACATTCATAAAGCGAGCCGCCAGGAGTTTGCACGTTTTTAACACTTAGCTTCCAACAAGGACGGACTCTATGCGCGATGATGAAAAATACACCAATTCCGAAGAGCAGCTACTCCACCTTCAAAATCTGCTAGATGAACAAGACACAGCGGCACTAAAAGCGCATTTCTCTGAACTCGATATTTTAGACATTGCGCGCACACTGGAGTCCTTCCCGGCCAAAACGCGAGATTTCCTTTGGGAGTATGTTCCCGACGATTTAGTCGGCGAGGTTCTCGCCGAAGTTGACGAGGATATTCGTGCTGACTACATCGAAGACTTGTCGGCCAGCGACGTTGAGCAAATTGTTAAGGGCTTGGATGCTCAAGAAGTTGCTGAGGTTTTAGATGTTGCTGATGAAGCCATAAAAACCAGCGTCTACGCCAGCCTGGATCAAGAGATCCGCGCCCAGGTTGAAAATCTTCACGCCTATGAAGATGACGTGGTTGGCCGTTACATGGACCCTGAGACAGTCAATGTAAAACAGGGCGTGTCGTTAGAGGCCGTACAGCGCTATATCCGCATCCACCATCTGCTCGACGATGAGTCGCAACAGATCATGATTACGGATAAAGACAAACGCTTACTCGGCACTTTGACCCTGATTGATTTAATCAAGCAACCACAAGACGCGGTGGTTGATGATTATATGGATGACTTTTTTACTCTAAATGATCAAATGAAAGTCAGTGATGCGGCGGCGCTACTGCGTTCTAAAGAGCTGCACTTTGTGCCCGTGTGCGATAGCGATGGATTATTGGTAGGCCAGCTCAACGCCGCCGACGTACTTGAAATTACCCAAGACGACGCTGACATGACGTTAAAGCATATGTCTGGCGTCAGTAACGAAGAGGAAGTCTTCACGCCCGTTTTACGCAGTGCAAAAAGTCGCGGCATTTGGCTGGGCATTAATCTGTTAACGGCTTTTTTTAGCGGCCTTCGTTATCGGTCAATTCGAAGCGGCATTAGATCAAATTGTGGCGCTGGCCATTTTGATGCCGGTGGTGGCAAGCATGGGGGGAATCGCAGGGAGTCAAACCCTTACCGTCGTCATACGCGGTTTGGCGCTGGGCCAGCTTGCGGGTAACAATATAAAATGGCTGTATAACAAAGAGATGTGGGTGGGGATGAGTAACGGTCTGGTGTGGGCATTAGTGGTCGGCTTGATTTCTCATCTCTGGTTTGGCGACGCCATGATTACGCTGGTGATCACCCTGGCTATCTTTATCAATATGAGTCTCGCCAATTTATCCGGCGTACTCATCCCCATGGTGTTGAAAAAGTTGCAGATCGACCCCGCGTTATCCGGTGCGGTTATTTTAACGACCGTGACCGATGTAGTCGGCTTTTATCATTCCTTGGGCTCGCGACGCTGATTATCCTGTAATTTTTTCCTCCCGGCAGGCGCCTGGGCGTTTATTGAAAAGCCCAGGCGCTCAAGGCAGAAGCAACTACGATACCGTCACCCACTGTCCCATCCGATCTGATGCTTCGATGGCCTCAATAAGCCGATTAACCCGCGCGGCTTCGCGGAAGTCTGGATAGAGGGGATGATCGTTGATGATGCCTTCCACCAGATCGCGCACCTCGATAATTTTCTGATCGTTATAGCCTAAGCCATGGCCCGGTGCGGGACTGAAGGCCGCATAGTCAGGATGTTCCGGGCCAGCTAACAGGGTGGTGAAGCCGCGCCTGCCGTGGGCATCGCCGTGGCGATATAGCTGTAGTTCGCTCATGCGCTCCTGGTCAAACACAATGGCGCCTTTGGTGCCCGTTAGCGTGTAGGCCAGGCCCATTTTACGGCCAGCCGCCACCCGGGAGGTCTCGATATTACCGATTAACTCCTGGTCAAACCGCAGCATGGCCTGGGCCTGATCGTCGTTTTCCACCGCCGCCATACCGCTGCCGTCGGCCTTGGGGCGCGAGGCGATGACGGTCTGTAGCTGGCCGCAAACCTGGGTAATGCGCTGCCCGGTTAAAAACTCGGCCATATTGAGAATATGCGAGCCCACATCGCCTAACGCACCAGCGCCTGCGGTCGCCCGCTTGGTATGCCAATCGTGGGGCTTTCCCGGGTCGAGCAGGTAATCCTCGTTGTGCCGCCCACGAAAATGAATCAGCTCACCAATTTCACCGCTGGCAACAACCTGGCGGGCCAGTTGGGTGGCGGAATTGCGAATATAGTTAAAGCCCACCAGGGTTTTGACGCCCGCTTTTTCAGCTGCGGCGACCATCTCGTCGGCGTCTGCCGCGCTCAGCGCCAGCGGTTTTTCAGCGTAAACATGCTTGCCCGCCGCAATGGCGGCTAACGCCATCTCTTTATGCAGGAAATTGGGCGCGCAGATATCCACCACATCCACGTCACTGTCGGCCACCAGGGCACGCCAGTCGTCGGTGGCGCGGGCAAATCCCCAGGCCCGCGCTCGGCTCTCTGCCGTGGCGAGGTCGACATCCGCCAGCAGTTCGCAAACGGGTTTAGCGGGTAGTTCAAAAACGCTGGACGCCGCATTAAAGGCGATGGCGTGAGCTTTGCCCATAAAACCGGTGCCGATTAGGCCAATCTTGAGGGTGTTCATTGTGATTATCCCTGTTTTAAAACAGTGACGCCGGGCTGGGCCCGGCGTTGAATGATGTCGTGCCCCGTAGCCTGTTTACATGGTCGGCATGGTGAAGTGGTTGGTCTCTTCACGAATGCCGCTGGGCCAGCGCTGGGTGATGGTTTTCATGCGGGTGTAGAAACGTACACCGTCGGGGCCGTGCATATGCAGCGGGCCAAACAGCGAGCGCTTCCAACCGCCGAAGCTATGGAACGCCATGGGTACCGGGATCGGTACGTTAACGCCGACCATGCCCACCTGGATCTGCTCGCAGTACTGACGCGCCGCATCGCCATCGCGGGTAAAGATCGCCGTGCCATTGCCGTATTCATGGGCATTGATCATGCTGACCGCCTCGTCGAAGCTCGCCACGCGAGCAATCGCCAGCACCGGGCCAAAGATCTCTTCAGAGTGAATACGCATGCTGGGCGTCACATGGTCAAACAGACTGCCGCCGATAAAGTAGCCATCGCCTGCTCCGTCAATCGTGGTCTGGCGACCGTCGACCACTAGCTCTGCGCCTTCATCCACGCCAACCTGAATATAGTCCGCCACTTTGTCGCGATGCTCGCGGGTGATCAACGGCCCCATATCGTTATCTGGGCCATCGACTAGGCCAGGCCCGACCGTCAGCTTATCCAGTTCAGCCACCAGTTTTTCACGCAGGCGGTTGGCGGTCTCTTCGCCCACCGGTACGGCCACCGAAATCGCCATGCAACGCTCGCCTGCCGAGCCATAGGCCGCGCCCATCAGGGCACCCACGGCCTGATCGAGATCCGCATCA
>AXCI01002455.1_pt1 | contig 61217 bp, 64 predicted proteins | sample 182571 | NCBI WGS metagenome assembly AXCI01 (sample SAMN02359225, study PRJNA218796) | groundwater metagenome | isolation source: Mt. Simon Sandstone pore water sample D5872 at 1.8km depth, Illinois-Basin... | place: USA: Decatur, Illinois | collected 2009-05 | reverse complement strand
CTTGCGTTCCAGGTACTGGCTGTAGCGCGACATGCTGAAACAGAAAATCCAGAATATGAACGCGGCAAATACATACCCCTCTATCGAGAAGCCCAGCCAGCGCGAGTCGGAAAGCGCCGCTTGCACAATGCCCAACAGGTCAAACAGCCCGATGATCATCACCAGGGTGGTGTCTTTAAACAGCGAGATAAACGTATTGACGATACCTGGGATCATCATTTTCAACGCCTGAGGCATCACGATGAGCCCCATGCGTTTCCAGTACGTCATCCCCAGCGCCGCAGCAGCCTCATCCTGCCCTTTGGGGATAGCCTGCAAGCCACCGCGAATTACCTCCGCCATATAGGCACTTTGGAACAGCGTAAGGCCGATCAGCGCGCGTACCAGACGATCCACGCTGAGTTCTGAAGGTAGAAACAGCGGCAGCATCACCGATGCCATAAACAGAATGGTGATCAGTGGAACGCCGCGCCAGAACTCGATAAAAATCACACAGAAGGTTTTAACGATGGGCATGTTCGAGCGTCGCCCGAGCGCCAGCACAATACCAATCGGCAGTGCCCCTACCATGCCGACCGTGGCCAGCAGCAGGGTTAGCATCAAGCCACCCCAGCGGTGGGTAGAAACACGCGGCAGATCAAAGTAGCCGCCGTGTAGCAACACATAAGAGATCACCGGGAAGATCAGCAGCGCAAACAGCGCCATCCAACGCTTAAACGGCAGGCGAGGGATCACCATCCAGGCAATAATGCCCGCGAACATGGCAAACACGATGTTAGCGCGCCAATACTCTTCGCTGGGGTAGAGGCCATACATAAACTGGGAAAAACGCGCGTTAACGAATACCCAGCAGGCCCCTACGCGTGAGCAGTCTTCACGGCTATCGCCTATCCAGTCGGCATCAATGAACGCCCATTGAACCGTTGGCACCACCAGTAGATACAGCACGTACAAGCCCAACAGCGTAAAAATGCTATTAATCGGGCCGTTGAACAGATTGCCACGTAGCCAAGCAATCGGACCAATCGTGCCTTTCGGAGCCGGCTGCTGAGGTATGGTTTCTTTATTGTGAATCATGGGGTCGCCTCCGGCCTAGCGTTCGACCAGCGCAACGCGAGCGTTGAACCAGTTCATGAACATGGACACCAGCAAGCTGATGATTAGATAAACCGCCATGGTCATGGCAATGACTTCGATTGCTTGACCGGTCTGATTGAGCGTGGTGCCGGCAAAAACCGACACCAAGTCGGGATAGCCGATGGCGGTGGCCAGGGACGAGTTTTTAATCAGGTTAAGGTATTGACTGGTGAGTGGCGGAATAATGACGCGCATGGCTTGTGGAATCACCACTAGGCGAAGCACAAGCTTGCGAGGAAGGCTCAGCGCTTGAGCAGCTTCCGTTTGACCATGGGGAATGGCCTGAATGCCTGAGCGGACAATTTCGGCAATAAATGACGCTGTGTAAATGGACAACGCCAGCCACAGGGCCAAAAACTCGGGAATGATGGTAATACCGCCGCCGAAGTTAAAGCCGCGCAGTACCGGCATCTCCCAGGTAATCGGTACGCCGGTGGCCACCAGTACCAGCAGTGGCAGACCAAAAATAATCACCAGCGACATCCAGAAAACCGGTAAGCGCTTGCCGGTGGCTTCATGGCGGCGCTTATTCCATACAATCAGCGCAATGCTGGCAATGATCGCCACTACAAAAGTAACAGGAATCAATCCAAAGCCTGACTCAAACAGCGGCTGAGGTAAGTACAGCCCACGCACATTGAGGAAAATGGCTTCGCCAAACGCCATGCTCTCTCGTGCGCTGGGTAGCGTCCGCAGTACCGCGAAATACCAGAAGAAAATCTGCAGCAACAGCGGGATATTACGAAAGGTTTCGATATAGGCGTTGGCTAATTTAGCAATCAGCCAATTGGGCGATAGCCGCGCGATACCGACGATAAAACCAATAATTGAGGCGGCAATTACCCCCAAGCCCCCGACCAGCAGCGTATTGAGCAAACCGATCACGAAAGTGCGGCCGTAGGTGCTCTGGGAGGAGTACTCAATTAATGTTTGACCAATACCAAAGCCGGCTGTGTTGCCCAGGAAGCCGAAGCCTGTGGTGATGCCGCGGGCACTCAGGTTGGCTTGGGTATTGCCGATAATATAGATCAGGAAAGCCGCTACAACGGCGACCAAAATGAGCTGAAAAATAAGTGCGCGCTTAGCGCGATCTCGCCAAAACGGCGGCTTGTGGCCGGCGGGGCGAACGTTGGGTCTTACAGACATGGATGGCGTCTCCGCTACACGGAAGGTCAATCAAATGGCCCGCCTATGCCCTTAAAGCAGATAGCTAAAAGGGTGGCGGGCCGGGGTCAAGCGAGACGCTTAGCGAATCGGGGGAGCGTACTGGAAGCCACCGTCGTTCCACAGGGCGTTAACACCGCGCTCAATCTCAAGCGGTGAATCCATACCTACGTTACGTTCGAAGCTTTCAGCATAGTTACCGACTTGGCTAATAATGTTGTAAGCCCAGTCTGCTTCAAGGTTCATGCCTTCACCGTAGTTGCCATCTTGGCCCAGCAGGCGAGCAACGTCAGGGTTGTTAGAGTCACGCATCTCTTCAGCATTTTCGCTGGTTACGCCGTACTCTTCGGCGTTAATCATGGCGAACAACGACCATTTCACGATGTTGAACCAAAGATCGTCGCCCTGGCGAACAACAGGACCCAGCGGCTCCTTGGAGATAACGTCGGAGAGGATCATTGAAGCTTCAGGATCGTCTAGCTGAATACGCAGTGCGGCCAACTGAGAGGTATCAGATGTTAGAACGTCACAGCGGCCAGCTTGGTAGCCACCCACAGTTTGCTCAGAGGTATCAAATACGATGGGGTTGAATTCCATGTCGTTAGCACGGAAGTAATCAGCCAAGTTCAGCTCGGTAGTGGTACCTGACTGGATACAGATAGAAGCGCCGTCAAGCTCGTCGGCACCGGTAATGCCGAGGTCACGGGAAACCATGAAGCCCTGACCATCGTAAAAGTTAACGCCAGTGAAGTTCAGACCCAACGTGGTGTCACGAGTAGTGGTCCAGGTGGTGTTACGAGAAAGAACATCAACTTCGCCAGACTGCAGGGCGGTGAAGCGCTCAACGGCGTTTAGGGAAATGTAGTTAACGGCTTCTGCATCGCCAAGAACCGCTGCTGCGACTGCACGGCAAACGTCAACGTCCAGACCTTGCCAATTACCATCGTCATCCGGTGCTGAGAAGCCCGGTAAACCATCACTCACACCACACTGAACGGCGCCACGCTCAATGGTATCTTCCAAGGTATCAGCTTGAGCGGTCGCCATTCCTGCTAGGCTAATTGAGCCAGCAGACGCCAGTAGCGCTAGGTGTTTTTTGGTCAACATGTAGTTCCCCTCGAATTGATTGAAATCCGTCATTAAAATAGTTGTGCATGCCGAAGCATGTAACTAAACCTAGCAAGGAAGATGCCAACAAGGGTACAGGCCCACATTCAGCGCTTTTCAACGCTACTCAACGAATTCGAGACGAACGTCTAGGTGCAAAAATTGATACCTCCCACCTCGCATTGCACCGATATGGGGCAAAGTGAGGTGAGAGGTGACAAGAAAGGAGCGCTAAGGTCGCGCTTTATTCGGCCGCGAAGGCCTTGCGCATAAACGGCGGGAGGGCTAGCGCACCGCGATGGGCGTCAACGCTATAGTACTCAAGTGGCAGCGTGTGGCTTGTCGCAGCCTGTTCGCGAAACGCATTAACGTCAGTGGCTTTACCCGCCAAGGTCACGCTCCACCAGCCTGAGGGGTAAACCGGTTGCGGGAAAGGTAGCGTGGCAACGCTGTCAAAACCCGCTTCAAGCATATCGTTGCGCAGCTCACGAATGATCGTACCGCTATGGTAAAGCGGTGACTCGCTCTGCTGCACCATCACGCCGCCGCTTTTCAAAATACGGTGGCAGCGCTTGAGAAAGTCGGTTTTAAACAACCCCTCAGCGGGGCCAACCGGGTCGGTAGAGTCGATAATCAATACATCGATGCTCTCATCCGGTGCATCGTCCACCCATTTCACGCCATCGGCGAACAGTAATTCAGCGCGCGGGTCATTGTTTGACTCAACCAGCGAGGGAAAGAAACGCTCTGAGGCCTTGGTAACTTCTTCGTCGATATCAATTTGGGTGACTTTTTCGACGCCTGAGTGGCGCAGTACCTCTTTTAACGTGCCGCAGTCACCGCCGCCGATGATCACTACCCGCTTGGGGTCTTGATGGGTAAACAGCGCCGGATGGGCAATCATTTCGTGATACAGAAAGTTATCGCGATCGGTCAGCATCACGCAGCCGTCCAGCACCATCAGGTTGCCATAAGTTTCTGTGGCGTAGACCTCCAGGTGCTGGTACTGGCTCTGTACATCCAGTAGCTTTTCAGAGATCTTCAGCGAGAAGGCGCTGCCGTGGCTATCAAAGACTTCGGTAAACCACTGGTCGTCGCGTAATTCGCTCATGAATTGGCTCCTGAGTGCGCTGTGTTGGGTTGCGTCGGAATATCCTGATGATACTGCGGGCTTAGCTCGTGCAGCGCCTCCATAAAGGCGGTGACGTGGTCTGGATTGGTAAACTGGCTGATACCGTGGCCCAGATTAAACACGTGACCAGGGCCATGGCCGTAGCTTTCCAGCACGCGGGCTACTTCAGCGCGGATAGCAGAGGGGCGGGCAAACAGTACATTGGGATCAAGATTGCCCTGCAGCGCGACCTTGTGACCAACGCGGGCGCGGGCGTCGGAAAGCTCAGTAGACCAGTCGATACCCAACGCATCGGCACCGGCGCAGGCGATATGCTCAAGCCACTGGCCGCCATTCTTGGTGAACAAAATCACCGGCACGTGGCGTCCATCGTGCTCGCGGATCAGACCAGAGACGATCTGTTCCATATAGCGCAGCGAGAACTCAAGGTAAGCAGGGGTCGAGAGCGCGCCGCCCCAGGTATCGAAAATCTGTACCGCCTGGGCGCCAGCACGAATCTGGGCATTTAGGTAGTCAGTTACCGCATGCGCCAGCGTATCCAGCAGCTGGTGCATGGTATCCGGCGTATCGTAGAGCATGGTTTTTAGGTGGCGGAAGTCTTTGCTGGAGCTACCTTCGACCATATACGTCGCTAGCGTCCAGGGGCTGCCGGAGAAACCGATCAGCGGCATACGGCCGTTCAGCTCGCGGCGAATAGTCGACACTGCACGCATCACGTAATCCAAGTCGCGCTCGGCATCGGGTACGCTCAGTGCGGCAACCTCTTCCTGGGTACGCACGGTTTTGCGAAACTTAGGGCCTTCGCCGGTTTCAAAATAGAGCCCCAAACCCATGGCATCGGGAATAGTTAAAATATCCGAGAACAGAATCGCAGCATCCAGCGGGTAGCGCTCTAATGGCTGCATAGTGACTTCGCAGGCCAGGTCGTGGTTGCGGCACAGATCCATAAAACTGCCTGCATCGGCACGGCTGGCGCGGTATTCAGGCAGGTAACGACCCGCTTGGCGCATCATCCACACCGGTGTGCGGTCGACGGGCTGCTGCGCCAGGGCGCGAAGAAAACGGTCATTTTGCAAAGGTGTAGGAGTCATAGACACTTGCTCTTGAGAAGTTTGCCCGCATTGTCCTTGAGACACGTACTGGGTATAGGCATTTGCGATCGTATGGGGCAATTGTACTTGAAGATAAGAGCTATGGCGGGGTGCTCGGTGGCAAAAATCGTCGCACCCGACCAATTTTTCTCATCAAATTAACCAACTTTAGCCGCTTTGCCACCGTGAGGCGGGCGCCGCTTCCTGGTAGAATACCTGCCCACTTTGCCAACGCTCGTTTGGTTAATCCGCGAGGTATCCTGTGACCATTCGCTTCATCGCCGCTTCCAAGCTGCCAACGCCCTGGGCAACATTCACCATGCACGGCTTCGAGGATGAGGCCACCGGCAAGGACCATATCGCCCTAACCCTGGGTGATGTGACCGGCGATACGCCCGTATTGGGGCGGGTACACTCCGAGTGTTTAACCGGCGATGCACTGTTTTCCATGCGCTGTGACTGTGGTTTTCAGTTGCAGGAAGCGCTTAAACGCATTGCTGAAGAGGGGCGCGGCGTGCTGTTTTATCTGCGCCAAGAGGGGCGTGGCATTGGCCTGTTAAACAAAATTCGTGCTTATAACCTGCAGGATCAAGGCGCTGATACGGTCGAAGCCAACGAGCAGCTTGGCTTTGGCGCCGATATGCGTCGCTACGATTTATGCGTGCCGATGCTCAACCATCTGGGCATTACGTCGCTGCGATTAATGACCAACAACCCACGTAAGGTGGATGCCCTCACCCGCGACGGTGTGAATGTCGTGGAGCGCCTGCCGATCACCACCGGCCTCAACCCCCATAACGAGCACTACCTCTCTACCAAAGCCGGCAAACTTGGCCATATGATGGCCCTGGACGACTTCACCCACGCCAGCGATGTGGATATTGAGCGTAAGGGGTGATAATAGTGAGGTCTAGGTTTTAGGAGTTCCCCCAAATGAAAGCCGCACGTGAAGAGCAGGGTGACGTCTTTACTGAAGAGCTGAGCGAATTCAGCGCTGCCGAAGAGTGGCTCCACAGTATCACTCACGGCATTGGAGCCTTACTCAGCCTAGTGGGGATGGTGGTTCTACTGGTGGCGGCGAGTTTGGCGGCCCACGTTGATCCATGGAAAGTGGTCAGCCTGAGTCTCTATGGCACCACGCTAGTACTGCTTTATACCGCTTCGACCCTTTACCACGGCATTCCGCATCGACGCTGGAAGCAGCGCTTTCAACTGCTTGATCACTGCGCGATTTATCTGCTTATCGCAGGCACTTACACACCCTTTCTGCTTGTTAACATGCGCGGTACTACGGGCTGGATCCTGTTTGCCGCCGTGTGGTCGCTGGCGCTGGTGGGCATTGCCTGCATACTGCTATGGCCTCAGCGCTTTTCGGTATTACGTGTGGCGATATATCTACTTATGGGCTGGATGATCGTGCTGGCGTCAGGCGAGATGGCGGCGAGCCTGTCAACGACCGGCATCTTTCTGCTTGCCGCAGGAGGAATCACCTACACGCTAGGCGTTATCTTCTATGCCGTGCGTGCGATCCCCTATAACCACGCTATTTGGCACGTGTTTGTCATAGCGGGCAGCGCCTGCCACTACTTTGCCATTTATAGCGCGGTTCTCCCTCACGTAACGGCGGCTTAACCTTCTGCCGCGGCTTTCTCGCGCGCGACGGCTTTGGCCATCGCGGGGCGCTGTACATGGCGTTCGCGGTAGGCAAGAAGTGGCTCGGGCAAGCGGTGCTTCATGCTCACCGCCCACGAAAGGGTGTGGGTTAAGAACAGATCCGCGAGCGTGAAGGTGTTACCTACCAGATATTCCTGGCCGTTATAGCGGCGCTCAAGAGCGCTCAGCGCACGCTGAAACTCCCAGGCGCAGACGGGTAGAATAGCGGGAACGCGCTTATCGGCAGGCAGGGCAAATTTATGCTTGGCCTGATTCCACAGTGGCTGCTCGATTTCGGTCACGATAAAGCTGAGCCACTGGTCGACCTGGGCGCGGGCAGCGGGATCGCTGGGAAGCAGTGTGCCATCACCATAGGTCTCAGCCAGATAACGGCAAATCGGCACCGACTCAAAGAGATGAACATCGCCATCTTCCATGACCGGCACCTTGCCATCTGGGTGCCGCGCCAAATGCTCGGCTGTTTGGCCTTCGCCTTTATCCAGCGCCACGTGGTGGCACTGATACTCCAGGCCAAGCTCCTCAAGTGTCCAGGCTGCTCTGAGCGAGCGGGACTGGGGAAAGCTGTATAGCGTGATCATGGCGTGCTCCTGGCGAAAATTATCGATTCTTCAATCTAGCGAGCGTTAGCAGCGCTGTCGATGTTATATGGCCCGCTTTTAAGCTCCGTTATTAGGCGCCGCTATTAAGCGCTACCCCGTGCCGCACGAATTCGCTCGTAAGCGTTGCCGATTTCGCTGGTGCGCGCCTGGGCGATATCGCGCATGCTTTCGGGCAGGCCTTTACCCGCCAGTTTGTCGGGGTGATTTTGGCTCATTAGGCGGCGGTAAGCCTTCTTGATCTCGGCATCGCTGGCGTCATCAGAAACACCCAGCACTCGGTAGGCATCTTTAAGTGCTTCTTCGCTGGCACCCTGTGAGTTAGCGGCGGCGCCGTGGAGCATTGCTTCGATCTGCTGAACTTCGGCGTCACTGCAGCCTACGCCACGGGCGACGCGCAGAATCATGTCGTGCTCGGCGGGATGAAGCACACCATCGGCGGCAATGGCAGAGAGCTGAACCTGGATAAAGACTTGCCGCAGTACCGGCTGGCGCTGGGTGAGGCGGTTTACGTTGGCAAGCTCGGCATCCAGATTGAAGTCGTCGGCGCGACCGCGCTCAAAGGCGGCGCGGGCCTTAGCGCGCTGCTCACCCTGAAGGTGCATCTGGTCAAACAGTTTCTCGGCAACATCTAGCTCGCCTTCGGTTACTTTGCCGTCGGCTTGGCAGAGGCAGCCCATTACCGAGAAAATCGACTCTAGAAAGCCTTCCTGAATACGCATACGCGCAATGTTTAAGCGTCGACTGATGCGTCGACCCAGCCACCAGCCAAGGCCGCCGCCAATCAGTAGCCCTACCGGGCCACCCGCTGCAAGGCCGATCAGGCCGAAAATAACAATAAGCAATAGCATGGCAATCTCAAAAGTAGTTTAAAAGTAATGGCTTATGGCAGTCGCGCGCGTATGGCGCGCTCGATGCCTTCAATATCCAACTGACAATCGGTAAGCAGCTGTGCGGGCGTGCCGTGCTCTACAAAGGCGTCCGGCAGGCCAAGGTTTAATACTTCTACCTGAACGCCTTCGGCGTGAAGCAGTTCATTCACGGCGCTGCCTGCACCACCGGCAATCACGTTCTCTTCCAGGGTCACCAGCAGCTCGTGCTCATCAGCGGCATGCAGCACCGCATCGCGATCCAGCGGTTTGATGGAGCGCATATTGATGTGGGTAGCGTTGAGCCGTTCGGCGACGTCTGCCGCGGCGCTGTTCATGCTGCCAAAGGCGAGCAGCGCTATACGCACTCCGTCGCTTGACGCTTGGCGGCGTACTTCTGCCTGGCCAATGGTCAGTGGCTCAAGGTGGGCAGGAATTTCCACGCCAGGGCCGGTACCGCGTGGGTAGCGCACCGCGGCAGGGCCAGGATGATGATAGGCCGCGCTCAACATGGCGCGGCACTCGGCTTCATCTGCCGGGGCCAGAATCACCAGGCCGGGCACACAGCGTAGGAAGGAGAGGTCCATGCTGCCGTGGTGAGTCGGCCCGTCTTCGCCCACTAAACCTGCACGGTCAATGGCAAAGGTGACGTCCAGGTTCTGCACCGCAACGTCATGGATCAGTTGATCGTAGCCACGCTGTAGGAAGGTAGAGTAAATCGCCACTACCGGCTTCATGCCTTCGCAGGCCATTCCCGCCGCGAGTGTGACGGCGTGCTGCTCCGCGATGGCCACGTCAAAATAGCGTTCGGGATACGCTTTAGAGAAGCGAATCAGGTCGGAGCCTTCGCGCATGGCGGGGGTAATCCCCATCAGGCGCGAGTCAGCGGCGGCCATATCGCATAGCCAGTCACCGAAGACATTGCAGTATTTTTTCTTAGCGACGCTCTTAACGACAGGTTTATTCACCGTCGAGGCGTTAACCGTAGTACTTGGCTTTTCCAGTTTGGTAATCGCGTGGTAGCCAATTTGATCTGCCTCGGCGGGCAGAAAGCCTTTGCCTTTGACCGTTTTGATGTGCAGAAACTGCGGGCCGTCGAGATCGCGCAGGTTTTCAAGCGTGTCGGTCAGCGTTTCGAGGTCGTGGCCATCAATGGGGCCTACGTAGTTAAAGCCCATCTCCTCAAACAGCGTGGCGGGGCTGACCATGCCTTTCATATGCTCTTCGGTACGCCGGGCAAGCTCAAGCGCGCCGGGCAGATGGGAAAGCACTTTTTTGCTCTCTTCGCGTATTTTCAGGTAAGGCTTGCTGGAAAGCACCCGGGCAAGGTAGGTCGCCATGCCGCCGACATTCTCGGAAATCGACATCTCGTTGTCGTTGAGCACCACCAACAGATTGGCATTAACGTGACCCGCATGGGCCAGGGCTTCAAAGGCCATGCCTGCGGTGAGCGCACCGTCGCCAATGATGGCGCACACACGCCGCTTATTGCCTTGGGCTTTGGCCGCCAATGCCATACCCAGCGCCGCCGAAATCGATGTGCTGGAGTGGCCCACACCAAAGGTGTCGTACTCGGACTCAGCGCGGCGCGGAAAAGCGGCCAAGCCGCTGTGCTGGCGAATGCTCAGCATCGTTTCGCGGCGGCCGGTCAGAATCTTATGCGGGTAGGCTTGGTGGCCAACGTCCCAGACCAAGCGGTCCTGGGGCGTGTTAAAGGCGTGGTGCAGCGCAACGCTCAGCTCGACAACGCCAAGGCCTGCGCCAAAATGGCCACCCGACACGCCCACGCTATAGAGCAGGTAAGCGCGCAGCTCATCGGCCAGCTGGGCGAGTTGCTTGTCGTTCATGGCCCGCAGCGCAGCGGGGTGATCAAAGGAGTCGAGCAGCGGCGTCGTGGGGCGCTCGCGGGGGATTTCGTCGAACAGCTTCATGGGCATCGTTAGTGGTCGCGCTCGATCATATAGTGGGCTAAGTCGGCCAGCGGTGCAGCACGTTCACCCAGGGGGGCGAGCGCGGCAATGGCCTCGTCAATCAGGCTGTGCGCTTTGCGTTGAGCGCCCTCTAGCCCCAGTAGACTGGGGTAGGTGGGCTTATCGCGTGCGGCATCGGCGCCTGATGTTTTGCCTAGGGTAACGGTGTCACCCGTCACATCCAGAATATCGTCATGAATCTGGAAGGCTAGACCAATGGCGCGGGCGTAGCGAGTGAGCGCGCTTAATCGGGGGTCATCCTCGGCGACCGCGACCAAGCCACCCAAGCGTACAGCAGCGACAATCAGGGCGCCGGTTTTGTGGGCATGCATATGGGCCAGGGCGTCGACATCCGGGTGGCCACCGACAGCGGCTAAATCCAACGCCTGCCCCGCCACCATGCCGTCTCGCCCAGAGGCCGACGCTAGGGTTTGCACCAAATTGCTTAAACGTGGGTGTTCAGTGCTGGCCAGTACTTCAAACGCTAGCGCCTGCAGAGCATCACCGGCCAGAATCGCGCTCGCTTCATCGAACGCCTTATGCACGGTGGGCTGACCACGGCGCAGGTCGTCGTCGTCCATGGCCGGTAGGTCATCATGAATCAGCGAATAGGCGTGAATTAACTCAATCGCGGCGGCGGGGGCGTCTAGCGCCTCGTCTTCGGCGCCTAACGCGTGGCCAGCCATGTAGACCAGCAGCGGGCGCAGGCGTTTACCCCCAGCTAGCAAACCGTGGCGCATGGCCTCTTCAAGCCGTGCTGCTACCGCCGGGCGGGTATCGAACAGTGCTGCAAGCGTGGCGTCTACACGGAGATTGCTGGTGTGGCGCAGGGTGGCGAGCTGGCTAGGCTGCATGGCTACCATGGGGGCGTCTCCTTGCTCTCATCCTCGTCCGCATCCTTGGGATCGTCGGGGCCTGCAAACGGGGCGACGTTTAGGCGGCCTTCGCTGTCTTCACTCAGCGCCCGCACCTTGAGTTCGGCGCTATCCAGACGCTGCTGGGCATCGCGGGTTAGCCGCACGCCCTGCTCAAACGCGGTCAGCGCATCCTCCAATGAGAGCTCGCCTGACTCAAGACGTTCAACGATGGTTTCAAGTTGCTCAACCGTCGCGGCAAAATCTTGCGGGGGTGATGTCGTGTCGCTCATTGGGCTATGCCTGCCAACCGGTATGTTTTTAAAATAAGCTGAAATAATCCCACAGTATACACCGACGCCAGGGGGTGACGTCTGCCTTTCAGCCTACGCCTATGGTAACGACTTGCGGTTCATTCATTGTCAGCACGCACACTTTTCATCATCTACACCCGGCGTTTACGCGGCGGGCTGTGCTACGATATGCGCCTCCCGTGAACCGATACACGGCGCATGCCGCCGACCATAGAGGTTGATTCAGCCATGGCCAAAACGTCCCTGGACAAGAGCAAGATCAAGATCCTGCTACTCGAGGGCGTCCACCAAAGTGCGGTGGACAATTTTCACAACGCCGGTTATGAAAATATCGAGCATCTGCCCACATCCCTTGATGAAGACGCGCTGACCGAAAAGATTCGTGATGTTCACTTCATCGGTATTCGTTCCCGCACCCAACTGACGGAGCGCGTGTTCGAGGCGGCAGAGAAGCTGGTCGGCGTTGGCTGTTTCTGTATCGGCACCAATCAGGTCGATTTAACCGCAGCCCTCACCCGCGGTATCGCAGTGTTTAATGCGCCTTACTCCAATACCCGTTCGGTGGCCGAGTTGGTGCTGGCGGAAGCGATCATGCTGCTGCGCGGTATTCCGGAGAAAAATGCCCGGGCCCATCAGGGCGGCTGGTTGAAATCAGCCAAGAATTCTCACGAAGCGCGCGGTAAAACCCTCGGTATCGTGGGTTACGGCAGCATTGGCGCGCAGCTCTCTGTGCTAGCCGAATCGCTTGGCTTCAACGTTATCTTTTACGATGTGATTGCCAAACTCGGCATGGGCAATGCAAGCCAAGTCGGCAGCCTTGAAGAGCTGCTGGGACGGGCCGATGTGGTCAGCCTGCACGTGCCAGACCTGGCTTCTACCCGCTGGATGATCGGTGCGAAAGAGATTGCTGCCATGAAACCTGGCGCGATTTTCATCAATGCCTCACGCGGCAGCGTGGTTGAAATCGAACCGCTGGCAGATGCGATTAAATCAGGCAAACTAAATGGCGCCGCTATCGACGTCTTCCCGGTGGAGCCGAAAGGCAACGATGAAGAGTTTGAAAGCCCGCTACGCGGCTTGGAAAACGTGATTCTGACCCCGCACGTAGGGGGGTCGACCCTGGAGGCCCAGGAGAATATCGGGATCGAAGTGTCGGAAAAACTGATCACTTATTCCGATAACGGCACCACCGTGACCTCGGTCAACTTCCCCGAAGTGGCGCTGCCCGCTCACCCGGATAAGCACCGCTTGCTGCACATTCATGACAACGTGCCGGGCGTGCTGTCGCAGATCAACCGCGTGCTGTCTGAAAACGGCATCAACATCTCGGGCCAGTATCTGCAGACCAACGAGAAAGTCGGTTATGTGGTGATTGATGTGGATAAAGCCTACGGGCCCCAAGCATTGGAAGCGTTGCGCGAAGTAGACCACACGCTGAAAATTCGTGCGCTCTACTCCTCGCAAAACAGCTAAAACGCGGGTAATAAAAAGACCATCGAAAACGGCGCCTCTCATGAGGCGCCGTTTTGGTTAGGGAAGCTGGTTCAGTTGAACAAGCTGATCAAGCCAAATCAAACAGCAGCACTTCGCCCGCTTGCTTGCCAGTGAGGCTAATCGACTCATCCGGCGTAAACGCCGCAGCATCGCCTGCGCTTAGCGTTTCGCCGTTCACCTCCATTTCTCCGTTCACTACATGCAGCCACGCATGGCGGGAGGTTGGAACGTCGGCCTGGTCGCCTTCGCTAAATAAGCCAGCGTAAAGGTTCACGTCCTGATTGACGCTGACTGACCCTTCGCGACCCTCTTGAGACGCCACCAGGCGCCACTGGCCCTGACGCTCGGCGATAGGAAAGGCCTTCTGCTCATAGCTGGGTTTAATGCCGAGCTGCTTGGGTTCAATCCAAATTTGCAGAAAGTGCAGCCCGTTCTCCTTGGAGTGGTTGAACTCGCTATGCAGGACGCCGGTACCTGCCGACATGCGCTGCACGTCGCCTGGGCGCATCACCTCGCCGTTGCCCATGTTGTCTTTGTGCTCCATCTCACCTTCAAGTACGTAGGAGATAATTTCCATATCGCGGTGAGAGTGAGCGCCAAAGCCATGGCCGCCGGTTACGCGGTCTTCATTGATCACACGCAGGGCACGAAACCCCATATGGTTGCGGTCAACATAGTTGGCAAATGAAAAGGTATGAAATGAGCGTAACCAGCCGTGGTCAGCGTAGCCCCGCTCGTTTGAACGACGAATAATCATGATGTGCTCCGCTAGTTGCGTGAGGGAATAGTGACAATATACGCCTCACAGCGGCGTCGTGGGGTGAAGCTTTCAGTAAGGTTGTGTCGAATAAATCGACGTTTTCAGCGCCAGGTTGCGCTAGAATATGCGCGTCTTTATAACCCGGTCCGTCCTTTACGAGGATGACTACCTGGAGCTTTACATGTCAGACACCATTCAAACTCCGCCCATTGTGGTCGCGGCGCTGTATAAATTTGTCACCCTGAATGACTTCGAAGCGCTGCGTGAGCCTCTTCACCAAACCATGCTTGATAACGGCGTGAAGGGTACCCTGCTGCTCGCAAAAGAGGGTATCAACGGCACGGTAGCGGGTAGCCGCGAAGGGGTTGACGGTCTACTTACCTGGCTGACCGCTGATCCGCGTTTGGCCGATATTGACCATAAAGAGTCCTATTGCGACGAAACGCCGTTCTACCGCACCAAGGTCAAACTCAAAAAAGAGATCGTCACCCTTGGCGTGCCTGACATCGACCCCAACGACACCGTGGGCACTTACGTCGAGCCGGAAAACTGGAACGACATTATTGCCGACCCAGAAGTGCTGGTGATCGATACCCGTAACGATTACGAGGTGGCGATTGGCAGCTTTGAGCGGGCGATAGATCCTAAAACCACCACTTTCCGTGAATTTCCCGAGTACGTGCGCGAGCACTATGACCCGGAAAAACACAAGAAAGTCGCCATGTTCTGCACCGGTGGCATCCGTTGTGAAAAAGCCTCCAGCTTTATGCTTAAAGAGGGCTTTGAAGAGGTCTACCACCTGAAAGGCGGCGTGCTGAACTATCTGGAAAAAAGTCCCGGAAGAGCAGTCGCTATGGCGCGGCGAGTGTTTTGTGTTCGATAATCGGGTCACGGTTCGCCACGACTTGAGCAAGGGTGAGTTCGAGCAGTGCCACGCCTGCCGCATGCCGATCTCCGCCGAGGATATGGAGTCGCCTGCTTTTGAGCCGGGGATTAGCTGCCCCCACTGCATCGACTCGCTGCCGGAGAAGACCCGCGCGGCGGCCCGTGAGCGCCAGCGTCAAATCGATCTAGCCAAACAGCGCGGCGAGCCGCACCCCTTAGGTCGCGATACCCGGCTAATGAAAAAAAGCCTGATAAAAAAGCGTGCGCTAGACTGATGGGCAATGTGTTACTCACACCAGGAGTTCACCATGCCCATCATCTCTGATTCACCAGCCGCCATCCTGCAGCGCCTTGACCATCAAGGCGTTGCAACCCTGACGATGAACGCTCCCGAGCGCTTTAACGCGCTTTCGGAAGCCATGCTGCAAGCCCTCCATGATGCGCTAAGCGATATTGCCGACGATAGCAGCGTGCGCTGCGTGGTATTGGCCGCCGAAGGCAAAGCCTTTTGCGCCGGGCATGATCTAAAGCAGATGCGCGCCAACCCCGACAAAGCCTACTACCAAACGCTATTTGCCCGCTGTGGCGAGGTGATGCAAGCCGTTGTGCATCTTCCTGTGCCGGTGATTGCCAAAGTGCAGGGCATCGCTACCGCCGCGGGGTGCCAGCTGGTGGCGAGCTGTGATCTGGCGGTGGCGGCGCGCAGCGCCCGTTTTGCGGTTTCTGGTATCAACGTTGGGCTGTTTTGCTCCACCCCAGCGGTGGCGCTGTCGCGGAACATTGCCCGTAAACGAGCCATGGAAATGCTGCTGACGGGGGATTTTATCAGCGCCGATCAAGCCGCCGAATGGGGCTTGATTAATCGCGTGGCAGAGGACGATGCACTGGATGAGGCAACGGAAGCACTGACAGCCAGTATCTGCGCTAAAAGTGCTGTGGCGGTGCGCACGGGGAAGGCCATGTTTGCCCGGCAGCTCGCCATGCCGCTAGATGAAGCCTACGCCTTCGCTGGAGAAACCATGGCCTGCAATATGCTGGCCGAGGATGTGGGCGAAGGGATTGATGCCTTTATCGCCAAGCGGCCACCGCAGTGGCGGCATCGCTGAGTTGTCGTTGCTGAGTGGCCATTGCTGAATGAATGGAATTCGTTTCCGTAAACGCGACAACGGCCATGTGGTCACGTTATCCTGACGCCCTTTGTGTTTTCAGGAAAGACGCCTTCAGAAAAGGCGCTTTTAGTCGATGGGAGCGCCTTTTTAGGAGCGTCTTTAGGAGAAAGCTAGGTGAGTGAAGCCAAGCGCAGGACGGTCGGCCGTCCGGCGAGTACCGCCAAAGCCAGCGGAGGGCATAGCCAGTCGTTGGTACGTGGCTTAACGCTGCTGGAGTATCTCGCTGCCAGTCCCCTCGGATTAGCCCTTTCAGAAGTGGCTGAGATGGCCGAGTTGGCGCCATCCACTACCCACCGGCTGTTGCAGGCTCTGCAAAGTCAGGGGTTTGTCACTCAGGAGAACGAGCAGGGGCTGTGGCGAATCGATGTTAAAACCTTTCGGATCGGCAATAGCTTCCTTGAGGCGCGCGATGTGGTCGCCACCAGTCGGCCGTTTCTACGCCGCTTAACCGCCGAAACTGGTGAAACGGCCAACCTAGGCATACGTGATGGGGCCACGGCGGTGTTTCTAGCCCAGCATGAATCGCCCCAGATGATGCGTATGATCACTCGCCTGGGCTCCCGGGCGCCGCTACATGCCTCCGGTGTCGGTAAGGCGCTGCTGGCGTGGATCCCTGACGACGAACGCGAGCAATTGCTGGATGGCCAAGAGCTTGCACGAGTGACCGCTAATACGCTCTACCAACCCGATACGCTGCAAGTGGAAACAGCGCAAATTCGAACGCAAGGCTTTGCCTGCGATCGCGAAGAGCATGCCATTGGCCTGCACTGCGTCGCCGCCTGTGTGTTTGATGAGCACGGCACGCCGCTGGCGGCGATCTCCGTATCAGGCCCAGTGGCGCGTATCCCCGAGGCCCGCTTACTCACCCTGGGTGCCCTGGTTCGCCAAACGGCCGATGAAATCACTCAACAGCTGGGTGGACAGGTGCCGCGCTAGAGGGCGCTACTGACGCTATGGTAAGCCTGTTTTTTATTGCCCTGGTAAGCGCCACGCTGCTACCCGGCGGGTCTGAAGTGTGGCTGGCCCGGCTGTGGTGTGTTGGCGAACCGCCGTTAGCGCTGTGGTTTTTTTGCCACGGCGGGCAATACCCTGGGTAGCATGATCAACGTTGCTCTGGGCCGCTATGCCCGCCAGTTTCAAAGCCGCCGCTGGTTTCCTGCCTCGCCGCGCAGTTTAGCCCGCGCAGAAGGCTGGTATCACCGCTTTGGCGAGCTGAGCCTGTTGATCTCTTGGGCGCCGATTATTGGTGACCCGCTGACCGTATTGGCCGGGATATTTCGACTGCCCTGGTGGCGGGTGCTGGCGTGGATTTTAGTCGCTAAGGGTACCCGCTACGCAGTGGTACTGCTGCTGGCACAACAGTGGCTAGTACCTCTGTGTCAGTGAAACGCCTTATTAATCAAGTCATGTTACCCTGTACAACTTTTAACAAGCTGTACTGTTAGTGTTAGCAAGACGGTTACTGTTAACAAGATCGTTTGCCCTTAGCGTCACAGCGGTTATGTGCAAGCTTGCTTATCATTAGGCAGCCGTTAGATTAAAAGAACACTCACCCAAAAGGAGGTTTAGGTGTGAAGCCACTTCGTTTATTACCCTGGCTAGGTGTCTGGCTTTTGGCAATGATTGCCATTGTGGCCACGCCAGCAATGGCGCAAAGCACGCCAAGCGAGCCGGCCAGCGCCGATGGCACCGCTTCATCCGAGGAAGCTGCGCCAACGTCGTACGAGGCATTGGCCAATCTCTTAGAAGATGAGCAGTCGCGACAAGAGCTTATTGAGATGTTGCGCAGTCAAGCCTCAGCGCTGCCCGACGGTATAGCCAACGAGCTTTCGCCAGAAGCTGCTGCCCAGGGCAGCGAGCTAGCGCCGGAAGATGTCTCGCTGCCGCGCCAGTTAGCTGAACTCACCAGTCGTGTGGTTAGTGATGTGGGTGGCCAGTTTGAACAAGTGGTTAGCATTGTAGGTGGGCTGTTCTCGGGTGAGGAGGCAGACAGTGTCTTTGATATGACCGCGTTCACCAGCGCGGCGATCAATCTGGGCATTGTGATTGTCGCCACGTTTGCGATGTTTATGATCTTCCGTCGTTTAGCGAAGCCGCTATTTACTAAAATAAGTGGCTGGTCGCTGAACGGTAGTAACTTAACGCCCGTATTACGTTTGATTGCCTGCGTGGCGATAGCGGCAGTCATCGATGTGTTGCTGATCGCTGTTGCTTACGTTGGCGGCAATTTATTGGCCACCTTCGCCATTGGTGAAGCCGGAGAACTCTCTACCCGCGCTTCTCTGTTCTTAAATGCGTTTTTGATTATCGAATTGCTCAAAGCCGGGGTGCGGATGCTGTTCTCTTCGCGCTACGAAGGGCTGCGGCTGCTGCCTATTTCGGCTCAAGAGGCGGCCTATTGGAACCGCTGGCTAGCGCGGCTGATCGGCATGGTAGGTTATGGCCTGATGGTGGTGGTACCGCTGGTCAATTTCTACGTGGCCGCGTCGCTGGGCCAAGCCGTCGGTACGCTGATTATGGTGCTGGCATTTATCTACGCCGTGGTAGTGGTGCTCAAGAACCGCACCCGCCTACGCGATAACGTGAATGAGATGGCGGCAAAATCAACGCTCACCGCCAGCCGCGTTTCACTACAGCTATTTGCCCGCACCTGGCATTTGTTTGCACTGCTGTACTTCTTGATTGTGTTTGTACTGACGTTGACACGCCCCGGCGATGCGCTGCCGTTTGTGATGTTCGCGACCTTGAAGTCACTGGCCGCCATCGTTGTGGGGCTATTGGTCTCCTCATTTCTTAGCCAGACCATTGGACGCCGTATCACGCTGTCGGACGACCTGCGCCGCAAACTGCCACTGCTTGAAAAGCGACTGAATAGCTACGTGCCCAATGCGCTACGCGTGCTGCGCACGATCATTCTGGTCGTGGTCATCATGGTGGTGCTGAATGCCTGGGGCGCCTTTGATCTAGCCGCTTGGTACGCCTCAGAGCGGGGTGCCAATCTGGTAGGTAACCTTACCAGCGTTGCGGCGATCTTGATTGTGGCCATTGCTGCCTGGTTGGGCTTGGCGAGTTTGATCGAGCACAAGCTCAATCCGGAAACCGGCCATGGGGAGCCAACGGCACGGGCCAAAACGCTGCTTAGCCTGTTCCGCAACGCTCTGGCGATCGCCATGGTGACCATTACCGGCATGATCGTGCTGTCGGAAATTGGCATCAATATCGGCCCGCTAATTGCCGGTGCTGGTGTGCTGGGTCTGGCGATTGGTTTTGGTGCACAGAAGCTGGTGCAAGACGTCATCACAGGGGTGTTTATCCAGGTTGAAAATGCCATGAACACCGGTGATGTAGTCACGGTCGGCGGCGTAACGGGTACCGCCGAACGGTTAAGCATCCGTTCAGTAGGTATTCGTGACCTGTCGGGCACCTACCACATTGTGCCGTTCTCAAGCGTCGATACCGTGTCTAACTACATGCGTGAGTATGGTAATCACGTGGGAGAGTACGGCATTGGCTACAATGAGAGCATCGACGAAGCCATTGAGCAGCTCCAACTGGCCTTTGAAGATCTAAAAGGCAGCGAAGAGCACGGGAATAAGCTGCTCGCTGACCTAACCGTGGCTGGTGTGGTGGCCCTGGCGGATAGCTCCGTGAACATTCGTGTGGTGATCAAAACCACGCCGGGCGACCAGTGGGGTGTTGGCCGCGCTTATAACCGCTTGGTTAAACTGCGCTTTGATGAGGCGGGCATTGAGATACCTTTCCCGCACACCACGCTCTACTTTGGTGAGACCAAAAATGGCAAGACACCGCCTGCCAATGTGCGGGTATTGGAATCGACCGCCAAAGAGAAGAAAGTGGAAGTGGAGCCTGATGCATCCCCCGCTGTTAAGCATGATACCCAGCAAGGGGTACAGCACACTGCGGACGAAGATCATCACAAGCCCGACCATGATGACGTCGATGAAACCTAAATTATCGTCATCTTAACGTGCTAACGGGGCCGCCTTCGGGCGGCCCCGTTGCGTTTTAAGGGGGTGATTTTATTTAATGGCCATAGTTTTCTGAGTGTCGACCTTCCAGGTTGATGGATTCACCGCCATCGACAAACAGAATCTGACCCGCCACAAAGGGGTTATTCAATAAGTAGTGCAAGGCTTGTACAAGATGTGCAGGCTCACCCTGTCGTTTAAGCGGAATTCCTTCAATTCGCCACTCCACATAGTCGCTGGTGCGCTGGGAAGCAGGCAGTACCACGCCGGGCGCAATACCGTTAATGCGAATGCGCGGGGCGAACTCCAACGCCGCCATGCGCGTCATCTCCGCCAAGCTCATTTTTGAAAGCAGGTACGCTGCATAAGGGAATTGGTGATAGGCCACTTTGTTATCGATGATATTGATCACCTGGCCTTCATCAACCGCTTCTGCAAAGTGGCACGTGAGCAGCAGTGGGGTGAACATATTGACCCTGAACTGGCTCTCAAGCATGGCAAGATCTGTGGCCGCGATTGGCGCTGATGTATACGCAGAAGCGCTATTTAGCAGCACATTAAGACCAGGAAAGCGATTTTTTTGCTGCATGAATTAAATCACTTAGCTCTGTGTCTACGTTCTCGCTTAAAAAATCGCAATGGAAAATCTCACACTCACGGCCTTTGGCACGAATGCCTCGGGCGACCTCCTCGGCCTCTACGCGGGATCTGTTGACATGCAGGGCGATGTCATAGCCTGCATCGGCCAGCGCCTCAGAAAAGTACCTCCCCAAGCGGGTAGCACCGCCGGTTACCAAAGCAGCTTGTTGGTGCATAAAGCGTTCCCTGTTGTTTTATTGGTATAGGTTGACTCTCTGCGTGAGTGCAGCGTTTGTCAATAACTTATACAGAGCTTGCACGAAGCACTAGCTTAAAGGTATTGATGGAAGTGCCCTGCAACAAAGCGGTTTTAAAAACAGGGCAGTTTTAGAAGACGTCACTTCAAACAGGATGTCGCTATGCCACCAATACCTCTCACCAACGAACAGGCAGCCGCGCTCCACGAGTGTTTAATCTCACTGGGGAGCAATATCGATCCAGACCACTATTTCGATCAGGCGCTGAGGATTATTAGCCATGAATGTGACCTGCTGGCGCGTTCAGAAGCGATTCGAACCGCGCCTGTCGGGTACCAGCAGCAGCCTGACTTCTTGAATGCCGCTATGTTGGTAAGCACGCCCCTCGAGCGTGAGGCGTTTCGCGCCTATCTCAAAGAAGTTGAAAACCGCTTAGGTCGGGTGCGGGGAGTGATTAAATCGGGTCCTCGAACGATGGATCTCGACATGGTGGCGTGGGATGGGGAGGTGGTGGACGAGGGCTATTATCACTACGATTATGTACGAATGCCCGTAGATGAAGTACTCGCCAGCAGTGGCCGCACTTTAAATGACAAGAAAACCTCATGATTGTCACTCACCCGCCGATAGTAATGCTATAGCTGTCCGAAGACAGGCAGCTATCTTCCCCGGAGGCGCGCGTTGCTCAGCCTAAACACCAATGTGATGTCGCTTATCGTGCAGAATAATCTGCGCGGCAGTCAGCAATCCATGCAGACCGCAATGCAGCGCCTCTCATCTGGGCTGCGTATCAATAGCGCAAAAGATGACCCGGCGGGGCAGGCAATTGCCAACCGCATGACGGCACAAATCAAAGGCATGACTCAGGCGATCCGCAACACCAATGATGGCATCTCTATGGTGCAAACGGCGGAAGGCTCTCTCAACCAGATTAACGATAACTTGCAGCGCATTCGCGAACTGAGCGTGCAAGCGGCGAATGGCACCAACTCTTCTAATGACCTTGCTTCTATCCAAGCCGAGATTGGTCAGCGCATGGAAGAGATTGACCGCGTTGCCGGGCAGAGTAATTTCAACGGTATTGGGCTGTTGAACGAGACCAGATCATTAAATATCCAGGTCGGCGCGAACGCGGGCCACCATCGCGGTGCGTTTTGAAGGTATGAACTTACAGGGGTTGGGGCTGGAAGGCTTAAGCGTACTGGACGATGGCAGTGGGTCGGAAAAACCAATCGACATGGTCGATGAGGCAATTAAGCGGTTAGATCGCCAGCGCAGCTATATGGGCGCCGTGCAGAATCGCTTCGAGAGCGTTATTGATGGCCTGAACAACAGCATCGTTAATACTTCCGCCGCCCAGTCGCGCATTCAGGATGCCGATTACGCTAAGGAAGTCTCCAACCTTATTCGCGCACAGATCCTTCAGCAAGCAGGTATCGCTATGTTGGCCCAAGCCAACCAGCAGCCGCAGATGATTCTGCGCCTGCTGGAAAGTCTATAAATCAGGATTAGGGAAGCGTAGAGCAGCTTACCTATTCAATAATGCCCTGTTCCCGTGCCATGGCGTAGGCGGCCTGAGGGCCATTCCACAATGATGGCAACAGAATCAACGACACCGGAATCGCGGTGATAACGATAAACTGCTGCAACGCTCCAATCTGACCCGCACCCATATACAGCAGTACCGCCGCCATTAGCGCCATGGCGATGCCCCAGAAGGCCCGCATTACCGGGTTTGGATTGTCATGCCCCGCGCCAACCACTGCGATCGCATAGCTCATTGAGTCGCCGGTGGTGGCAACAAAAATCGTTGTCAGCAGTAAAATGGCCAGCGCCATCCAAGTGCCGCCGGGCAGCGCCTGGGCAACGGTCAAGGTAGCCACATCAAACTGGAAGTTATTGAGTGCTTCGGTTAAATCAATCACGCCATTGAGCTGATAGTAAATGCCCGAACCGCCCAGCAGGGTAAACCAAACGGTAGTGGCGATAGGGGCAAGAATAGCCACCGCAACAATCATTTCACGGATGCTGCGACCACGAGAAATTCGCGCCACAAAAATGGCCATCACCGGCGCGTAGCCGATAAACCAGGCAAAGAAAAACACCGTCCACCACTGCATCCACCACGCCGGGGCAGTTTCAGCGGTCATGGTCGCCATGGTAAAGAATTCGCTGATGTAAGCCCCCATGCCGGAAACGTAGCTATTAACTAAAAACAGCGTGGGGCCAAAGACAATAATCACCGCACCGATAGCCAGCGCCAGCAGCACGTTAAAACGACTTAGTATCTGAATACCTTTGTGAACACCGCTCATAGAGGAGAGCACATAAATGCTGGCCAGCACGCCTAGAATAATCAGTTGGCCGGTATAGCCTTCGGGCAGCCCAAACAGCTCATGAAGACCAAAACTAACCTGAGTAGCCAGAAAGCCAATCGGGCCGACGGTGCCTGCAACCAACGCAATAACACAGCAAGCATCGACTAAGCCGCCCAAAGGCCCACGCATTAAACGTTCACCCAGTATCGGGTAGAGCAGGGTGCGTGGCTGCAGCGGTTGGCCTTTTACGTAGTGCGCATGTGCAAGAACGACTGCCGTTAGCGAGCCCAATACAGCCCAGGCCATAAAGCCCCAATGCATAAAGGATTGCCCCAAAGCGCCAGAAACAGCTTCAGCGGTGCCCGCTTCGCTATCAAAGGCGGGAGGTGTCACCACAAAGTGATAAACCGGTTCCCCTGCGGCAAAAAATACCCCGCCGCCCGCCAGTAGCGTACACAGAATGATCGAGAGCCATTTAAACGTGCTCATTTCTGGTGCATCTAAATTGCCAATTTTGGCTTTTGCAGCCGGTGTCATCGCTAAACCGATGGCAATAAAGAACGTCATCAGAAGTAGCAGCTGGAAGTAGCTACCTAACACTAACGCGGTCCATGCAAAGCCTGCGCTTATGCTATCCGCCACCAGGGCTACGTCATAAAACGACAGTGCCAGAAAAGCGACGATAAAGCCGATGCTCAAGATAAGCACAATAGGGTCGCCAAGGGAAAACCGCTGGTCGCCCTCAGCGTTGGGGCCAGGTTGAGACATGTTGAGTACCTTATGGAGGAGCAGGGTGAGGTGTAAAAAGAGCCTAACAAAGCGCGTCGTTAAGTGGTTTAACGCCGCTTGATTGACGTAACAGCAGATAAAAAATAGCAGGTAAAAAAAAGCGCCATTCAATGAATGGCGCGAGGACAGGAAACTGAACGTAGTATACCGCCAATATAGACCAACGTCTAATATGTTTTATCTTGGTGCGCTCTAAGAGTGCAAATGCACACTATTGGCGCGTTGACGAGGCATTCTTTGTCAAAGTGAGTTTGTAATTAACTGATAATCATGAGAAATACGAAATTTGGCAGTATTGCTGCTAACGCTTAAGCATATTTTGTATACAAGGTGTGCCGCTATGTCGCCCGTTTTTATGCTTCTCAACTCTGCGCTTACCGCTTCTTCTTTATACCGTTCGCCAATGCGTTTATTGGTGGGTGGTGCAGCTGCGCTGGTTTTAATGCCTTCCTTCAGCCATGCCGATGACACTCAGATACGTTTTCAGTTGGACTGGCGTTTTGAAGGCCCTTCAGCGCCGTTTCTAATGGCTGCCGAAAAGGGCTACTTCGCCGACGAGGGGCTAGATGTTCAAATCGATTCCGGCAGTGGCTCGGCGGGTGCGATCAACCGTGTCGCGTCTGGTGCCTACGAGATGGGCTTTGGCGACCTTAACGCGCTGGTCGAATTCCTTGCCGAGAACCCCGATGGCCCTGGCATTCAGGGCGTTTATATCGTTTACGACGGCACGCCTGCTGCAGTGTTTGCAAGAAAAGAGAGTGGTATCGAGAGCCCCGCTGATTTGGCCGGTAAAACCATTGCCGCCCCGGCCTTTGATACTGGTTACCGCGCCTGGGGCGTGTTTGCTGCTGCCAATGATTTAGCGTCCGATGCGGTGGAGTGGCAAAACGTCGACCCAACCTTGCGCGAAACCCTGCTAACCCGGGGTGATGTGGATGCTATTACCGGTTTCTACTTCACCAGCCTGCTCAATCTTGAGGAGCGCGGTATGAGTGAAGACGAACTCACCATTATGCCGTTCCCTGATTACGGCGTGCCGCTATACGGTAACGCGATTATCGCCAGTGAATCCTTTGCCGAAGCTAACCCTGAAGCCGTGCAGGGCTTTCTGCGCGCCTTCAATAAGGCCCTGGGCGAGACCATTGCCGACCCTGAAGCCGCTATTGAGTATGTTAAAAACCGCGATGGTTTGATCGATGTGGAAATGGAGACCCGGCGTTTGAAACTGGCCCTAGATAGCGTGGTGGACACCCCCGATGCCCGCGAGCATGGCGTAGGTGGCGTGGATGAAGCGCGTCTACAGGAAGCCATTCAACTGGTTGCCGACGCCTATGATTTGCCCTCTGTGCCCTCGCCAAAACAGGTGTTTAATTCAAATTACTTACCATCCCAGGAAGAGCGCATGCTGTTTTCGATAGAGGGCGAATAAGCATGTCGGCAGCGTTCGTCAGCTTTGATGACGTGAGCCTTGCCTACGATGCATCTGGCAACGCCATTGAAGATATCAACCTGAGTATCCACGAAGGCGAGTTTGTTGCCTTCGTGGGGCCATCTGGGTGCGGTAAATCGACCTTTATGAAGCTGTGTACCGGGTTGCATGCACCTACCAGCGGGACCGTTCAGGTGGATGGGGAGCCGGTCACGGGGCCATTGAAGATCTCCGGCATGGCGTTTCAAAACGCCAACCTGCTGCCCTGGCGCACCACCCTGGATAACGTCTTGCTGCCGCTGGAAATCGTCAAACCTTACCGGCATCAGTTTCGTAAACGGCGCGAAGAGTTTGTCGGCTGGGCGCGCAAGCTGCTCAAGACCGTCGGGCTTGAAGGCTACGAAGACCAGTACCCCTGGCAGCTTTCCGGCGGTATGCAGCAGCGGGCGTCAATCTGCCGGGCGTTGATTCACCAGCCGCGCCTGCTGATGCTGGATGAGCCTTTCGGGGCGCTGGATGCCTTTACCCGGGAAGAGCTGTGGTGCGTGCTGCGCGACCTGTGGGAAGCACAGCGCTTTACGGTCGTGTTGGTGACCCACGACCTGCGTGAGGCGGCGTTTCTAGCCGATACGGTCTATATCATGAGTCGACGCCCCGGCCGGGTGATTGAACGGCGTTCCATTGAAATGCCGCGCCCTCGTGCGCTGGAAACCACCTATGAAAAACCCTTTATTGATCTGGTACAGGAACTGCGTGCTCAGATTGGCGAAGTACGCAGTACTTAATGGCCGTACCTAATGACAGTACTTGATAAAAGGCGCGCTCATGACAAAAAATAATCGGCTAATTGAACGATTAGCGCCGTGGATAGCGGTGGTGGCACTGGTCATCATTTGGGAAGTCGCGGTGCGGGCCTTTGATGTGCCTAGCTTTATCTTCCCCAGCGCCCTGGAGACCGCCCAAGCGCTAGTGACCTATTCCGGGTCTATCGCCATGCACTCCTGGCAAACGTTCTGGACAACGCTAATTGGCTTTGGCCTGGGCGTTGCCGTAGGGCTGGTGTTGGGCTTTATTATTGGCTCGTCGCGCTTTCTATATAACGCCTGCTACCCGCTGCTGGTGGGTTTTAATGCTATTCCCAAGGTCGCCTTTGTGCCGATTCTGGTGGTCTGGTTTGGAATTGGCTCGGTGCCGGCCATTCTGACGGCCTTTCTGATCTGTTTTTCCCCATTGTGGTCAACGTGGCGACCGGTTTAGCCACGCTAGAGCCCGAGATGGAAGACGTGCTGCGGGTGTTGGGCGCGCGGCGTATGGATGTGTTGTTAAAAGTAGGCCTGCCGCGCTCGCTGCCCTACTTCTTTGCCTCGCTGAAAGTCGCCATTACCCTGGCGTTTGTAGGCACGGTGGTATCAGAAACCGTCGCCTCCAACCAGGGCATTGGCTACCTGATGATGAGTGCCGGTTCGCAAATGCGCATGGGGCTGGTATTTGCCGGGCTGCTGGTGATCAGCGCCATGGCCATGGTGATGTATGAGCTATTTGCACAGTTGGAAAAACGCATGACCGGCTGGGCGCACCGCGGTCAGAATCGCTAGACCCAGAGCACCCAGAGCAAGACTTACCAGCGATAAAGCAGCGATGCGCTGGTAGTGCTGTCAGTGCGCTCGCTGGTGTCATCAGGCGGCTGGGAGTTGTGCTTAATTTCATGTGATAAGCGCAGCGAAAGCTTGGCATTGAGCCTGGCGGTAAGCGCCGTTAGCGAGCGGGAAGTGGTGTTCTGGTTGGTATACTCTACCGACATCTCCTGCTGAATATCGGCGTAGTCGGAAAACCCCCAGCGATAGTCCAAAGCCGTGTAGGTCACCATCAAGCGTTCATCGTCGTACTCGCGCAGCCGGTCGTGTCGATAGCCGGGCCCCGCTTCTAACGACAGAGTATGGGTGTCGTTCTCCAGAATCTGACGCCCATAACCCCCAATCGCAGACAGCTGCTGGTCGTAACCGGCAAAGCGGTCCTTCTCCCAGCGGGCAAAGCCAAATAGATAGTGTGGGCCATCCAGTTCATAACGTTCTCGCCCCGATACCAGGTACTGCTCGGCGCTGGTTTCGTTATCTTTACTCACTGTGCGCACTTCACCGCGGAGTGAGTAGGTAAACTTACCGGTTAACCAGGTCAGCAGCGTTTTGCCAATCAGTGTTTGACTATTGGTATTGCCCGAAAGGTGGGTAAAACCAAGCTCGGCATCGCCACTGAAAACGGGAGCATCATCCTGGGGAGGCGGTGGAGCGTAAAACGGGTTGGCATAAGCCACGGTTAACCATAGAGGCCAGCAGGCCAGCAAGAGCATCCATCGAACGATCGCCACTACATCCCTCCTTGGTTTCGGCATTGGCCCATTATATCAGCGAACGATGACTCTGGGGTGACGGCGATTATCGCCGTTTGCTGGCGCGTGCCATAATGGTGCGGTCACGCATTTTGAGTCTACTTATGAGCGTTTCTCGCCCCCGAACATTGGCCGACCTGCAGCGCTGGCGCCGAACCCGCGCAAGGCGCAGTTGGTATAAACGCAGTTTTCGCCTGCAGGTAATGCTGTTAGTGGGGCTACTGCTGGCAGGCATGCTACTGGCACAGGGCACCTATCTCAATCATCGCAAGGCGGAAATTATTAGCCAGCAGATGGGGGAACGTGCGCTGGCGGTAGCCAAAACGGTGGCGTCAATGCCGCAAATTATCAATGCCTTTGCGATCCCCGACCCCTCCTTCATTATTCAGCCGCTTGCAGAGCGAGTACGCCATGAAACCGGCGCCCGCTATGTCGTGGTTGGTAACGCCCAAAGTATCCGCTACTCCCACCCCGTGCCGGAGCGGATAGGGCAGCCGATGGTAGGGGGTGATAATGACCAGGCGCTGATTCATGGCCAGTTCTATGTCTCCGAGGCGACCGGTTCTCTGGGCACTGCTATGCGCGGCAAAGCGCCTATTTGGGATGAAGAGGGCAATATCATTGGCCTGGTGTCCGTCGGCTTTATGATGGATCGCGTGGCGATGGACGTGGCGCGCTATAACAGCTTCGGGTGGGCGCTGGTCGCACTGATGATTACGCTAGGCTTTGCTGGCGCCTACTGGCTGTCGCAGCACCTTAAAAAGGTCATTTTAGGTCTGGAGCCCTATGAGATTGCCCGGCTGGCGATGGAGAAAGAGGCCATTTTGCAGTCGATTCACGAAGGGATTCTGGCGGTTAATCGTGAAGGGCACATCACTTTGGTGAATCAGCAGGCGCGGCGCTTTCTCAACTTGGACGATGAGCATGTACTGTTAGGGCAGCCCATCCGTGAGATCGTGCCTAATTCGCGGCTTCTCGAGGTACTCCGGCGCGGTGAGCAGGAGTTCGACCAGGAGATGTGGCTGGGCGATCACCCGGTGGTGGTTAACCGCGTGCCGATACTACATGAGGGTGAGATTGAGGGTGCCGTGGCGACCTTCCGCAGCCGCAGGGAGATCGTCGATCTATCCCACGCCTTGACCCAGGCCAGCCGCGATGTGGATATGCTGCGCGCCCAGGCCCACGAGTTTTCCAATAAGCTCTACACCATCTCCGGGCTACTGCAATTACAGCGCATTGAGGAAGCCCTGGCGCTGATCCATCAGGAAACTGAACGCGCCCAGGCGCAAATGAGCTTTTTAATGCGCCACGTGGCCGATGCCGTGCTTAGCGGCACGCTACTGGGTAAACTAACCCGCGCGCGGGAGCTGGGCGTGGCGATGGAGATTGATGAGCAAAGCTCGCTCTCCTGCCCACTAACGCCTACCGGCCAGGAGGTGATGATGAGTGTGGTGGGTAACTTGCTGGACAATGCCTGCCACGCCGCGCTGAATGGGCCGAGTAAAGCGCCCAAAGTACGCCTATTTTTACCGATTTAGGCGAGCAGCTGTTGATTGAAGTGGAGGACAACGGGCCAGGTGTGCCCACCGAACTCGCCGAGTCGATTTTCCAGGAGGGGTTTTCGACCAAGATGGGCAAGCACCAAGGGATTGGTCTGGCGCTGGTGGCTAGGCTCTGCCGCCAGCACGGCGGTGCTGTGACGCTGGAGGAGAGCGAGCTGGGGGGCGCATGCTTTATTGCAGTGCTCGACCGCTCGCTCTGTGCGCAGCAAGACCAGCAGCAGTCTCAAAAACAATTTCAAAAACAGTGATCATGACGGCTAGGGGGAACGCAATGTCTGATGGGCAGTACGGCATTTTGGTCATTGAAGACGATTTTCGCATTGCGGATATACACAGAGCCTTTATTGAGCAGAGTGACGGCTTTTATGTGGTGGGCATGGCGCGCAATGGCAGCGAAGCCAAGGCGATCATGGCGGAGCACGCTACCAGCATCCAATTGATTTTATTGGATGCCTACCTTCCTGACGTTGAAGGCCTAGAGCTGCTGTGGGCGATCCGCCGCGACTATGTGCATGTGGATATCGTCATGGTCACTGCCGCCCGGGAAGTGGAAACCATCAGTGAGGCGCTGCGTGGTGGCGTGTTTGACTATCTCATCAAGCCCATTGAGGCGGCACGGATGACCCAAATGCTGACCCGCTTTCGACGCGAGCGGGAGGCGTTAGCCAACCGTGCCGAAATGAACCAGGATGAGCTGGATCACGTGCTGGCGCGTTTGAAGCCTGGGGAGCCTTCACGTGGCAAACACCAAAGCCTGTCTCAAGCCCTGCCAAAGGGCATTGATCGCCTCACGCTGCGACGGGTGATTGACGCCTTTGCGGACGCTCCTGATTCCCTCACCGCCATGCAGATGGCGCGCATTATGGGGGCGAGCCGCTCCACAGCACGGCGATATTTAGAGTTTCTGGTCGCCGAGCAGGCCGTCAGTGCTGAGCTGGGGTATGGCGACGTGGGGCGACCCGAGCGCCGCTATCGGCTGTTGGAGGCAGCCCACGGGTGGCTTGAGTCGCTGTGAACGGCCAGGTGTGAACAAAATGAACAAAATGCCCATAAAGAACTTTTTGTCTTTTATGCGCACAAGCTTGTCGGTCAGGGTGGCGGTCTTCTAACGTTCGCGGCGTGCAGTTACACAATATAGATATAAAATAAGACAACACCCACACAACAACACTGACACGTGGAGAACGCCATCATGACGTCGCTTACCCTCAAGCGCTTATCAGTATTCGCGCTACCCCTAGCCGCCTTTGCAGGCATGACTACCGCCGTACAGGCTCAAGAGTGGACGCCCGAACGCTCAATCGAATTCGTTGCCCCGGCTAACCCCGGCGGCGGTTGGGATACCTTGGTTCGCACCATGTCGCGGGTGATTCAGCAAGAAGAGCTGGCTGACGAAAGCTTCGCTGCGATCAACGTGCCCGGCGGCGGCGGTGCGGTAGCCTGGGCCCAAGTCGCCCGTGATAACGGCAACCCGCATAAGCTATTTGCCACCAGCCCACCGATGATTTTGGTGCCACTGGCTGGCGCATCACGCTATGACCACACGGATTTTACCCCGGTCGCGCGGATCAATACCGACTACTCGATCATTCTGGTGGCGGCGGACTCTGAGTATCAGAACCTTGAAGATCTACTCGATGCGCTGAAAGCAGACCCCAGCTTAAGCGTGGGTGGCGGCAGTGCACCGGGCTCCATGGATCATATTGCTATCGCCGGTTTAGCGTCTGCAGCGGGTATGGACGCTTCAGCAGTCAACTACATCCCGTTTTCGGGTGGTGGCGACGCCATGACTAACCTGATGGGCGGCCACATCGAAGCCGTGGTCGGTGGTGCGGGTGAAGCCGTTGGCCAACTGGGTGAAGGCAGCCAGCTGCGTGCGCTAGGCGTCTCTTCTGAAGAGCGTTTGGGTGGCGGTTTGAGCGAAGTGCCCACCTACCAAGAGCAGGGCTTCGACTACACCTTCGATATCTGGCGTGGCGTGATGGGCGCTCCCGATATGCCGGAAGAAGCAGTGGCCTACTACGAAGATCTGTTCTCCGAAATGCTTGAGACCGATGCATGGCGTGAAGCGAGCGATCAGCTGGGCTGGATCGACGCCTACCAGAACAGCGAAGAGTTCAGCGCCTTCCTAGATCAGCAGCAAGAGCAGTTCAGCGATGTGCTGAGCGAGCTTGGCCTACTGCGTCAGTAACTCCACGCCTTTCGCCCCAGCCGCCCAAGCGTGGCTGGGGGCTTCCGTCGTTAACCCTATGCGTTAACCGCGGGAGGCGTGTTGGCTCCTTCGGAGAGAATCCTATGACTCGTTTAAATACCAATCAGTGGCTAGCGCTGGTATTTGCGGTATTGGCCGCTGGCTATCTCGCAATGGCGTGGCAAATCCCCACCTTTCCGTTGCCGCGTCCGGTCGACTCTGACCTGTTTCCTAAAGTATTGGGCTTCTCGCTCTTGATCCTGTCAGTGTTTCTGTTCTTTGAGAAACCCACCCCGATTGCCGGTGCCGATGAGATAGACGATGAGGCGCAGCAAGGGCCTCTGCTGTTAACGCCGTGGGCGCGGGTTGTAGTGACATCGCTGGCGATTGTCGCCTACGCGTTTTTGCTGGTGCCGCTGGGCTTTGTGCTCGCCTCTACGCTGCTCTGCGTTGGCCTGACGGCCTATTACGGCTATCGCCGCCATGGGGTCAACCTTGCCACGTCGCTGGGGGTAGTGCTGGCGCTCTACCTGACCATGACGCGGGTGATGGATGTCTATCTACCCACTGGCGTGTTGCCGTTCTAATCACACCCAGTTGGCCGTTAGCAGCCCTTATCAGATCTTCTAGCCGGTTTTAAGAGAGCAACTCCCATGGATGCCTTCAATAATCTAATATATGGCTTTGGCATCGCGCTTGAGCCAATCAATATTGCCTATGTATTTGCCGGTGTATTTGCTGGCACCATAATCGGCATGCTGCCGGGCCTGGGGCCTATCAGTGCGCTTGCCTTGATGATTCCTATCACCTTTGCCATGGAGCCTTCATCGGGCTTGATCCTGATGGCTGGGGTTTACTACGGCGCCATCTTTGGTGGCTCCACCTCGTCGATTCTGCTCAACGCCCCCGGCGTGGCGGGCACTGTGGCGACCTCCTTTGATGGCTACCCGATGGCTAAAAAAGGTCAGGCGGGTAAAGCGCTGGCGATTGCTGCCTACGCCTCCTTTATTGGTGGCACCATTTCCGTTATTTTCTTAATGCTGATCGCCCCGCTGCTGTCAAAAGTGGCCGTGAGCTTTGGCCCTTCTGAGTACTTTGCCTTAATGGTGCTGGGCTTGACCGCTGTTGTCTCGCTGTCGGATAAGTCACTGGTTAAAGGGCTAATTGCCGCCGTGGTGGGGGTGATTATTTCCATTATCGGTATCGATATGCAGACCGGTACTGAGCGCTTTACCTTCGGTTCAGTGCAGTTGCTTGATGGCATCGACTTCCTAGTCGTCGCCCTAGGTATTTTCGCCCTTGCCGAGGTCTTTTACATGCTGCTGCGGGGCGGCGGTGGCAAAGAGGCGCCTCGTAATGAGATCGGCTCGCTGAAATTGACCCGCAGCGAAGTGAAAGAAATCGCTGGCCCGATTGGTCGTAGTTCGGTGTTGGGCTTTTTCACCGGCGTACTGCCAGGTGCGGGCGCGACCATCGGTTCGTTCCTTGGGTACAGCATGGAAAAACGCATTGCCAAAGATGGCGACACCTTTGGAACCGGCAATATCAAAGGCGTGGCCGCGCCGGAAGCCGCCAACAACGCTGCCTGTACGGGCTCCTTTGTGCCGCTGTTGACCCTAGGTGTGCCGGGCTCGGGCACTACTGCTGTCCTGTTAGGTGCATTGCTGGTCATGGGCGTTAATCCGGGCCCGATGATGCTTGTAGAGCGTCCGGACGTGTTTTGGGGCGTGGTTGCCAGTATGTATATCGGCAACATCTTCCTGCTGGCACTTAACCTGCCGCTGATTCCCTATATCGCCAAAATTCTCGATATGCCCCGCCCATTGTTGCTGTCGCTGATACTGATCTTCTGCATGATCGGCGTTTACGGCATGAGCTTCAGCGTATTCGATCTGCTGCTACTGCTTGGCTTTGGACTTGTGGGCCTGGGCATGCGCCTGTTTGGCTTCCCGGCGGCGCCGCTGATTTTAGCGCTGATTTTGGGCAATATCATGGAAGAGTCCATGCGCCGTGCGCTGCAGATCTCCGGTGGCGACTGGATGACCTTTATCGACAAGCCGATTGCTCTTGGCCTGCTGGTAGTTGCTCTGCTGTCGTTGACCCTGCCGCTGTTCAAGAAGCGTCGCAAGAAAGCCGCCCCTAACGTGGCCAACTAACAGCGCTTTTCGAAAGTAAAAAAGTAAGGAGCCTTGGTCATGCCAAGGCTCCTTTTTTTATGCCTAATGATGTAACTGATGAGTAAGTATTGGGTTTCTAAATTGTATATGACTAAGCAAAGTGCCTAGTTGGTGCAGTGAATCTAATTGGTGCATCAATGGGGTGCTTAAAGGGCGGTTTGCTGCATCTATTTGGTGCATAAGATGAGATTTAGTATTCTCCAGCAATTACTAAGTAATTGATTAAGTAACTGTAAACGAACGTTGTGCCAATCTGGCGCACCCCTTGCAAGAGTTATTGGCTAGTGGACGTATTAGGGGCTAATACAACAACTCCGAATGCGAAGCCAATACACAAGCCCCAGACATAAGGGGTGCAAGGAGGTTCAAGTGACCACATTGCAACACAATACTCAAACTCGCTCGACGCACTCTTACCAGAAACAAGCGCACTCAAGCCGCTCGCCTGGCCGATTGGCAACCGCTCTTCTGACTGCCGCTGTTATGGGGGCCAGCACCCAGGTCATCGCCCAAGATGATGACCCCATCAAAGTTGGTATCCTGCACTCCCTCTCCGGCACCATGGCCATCAGTGAGACCGTGCTGAAAGACACCGTCGAAATGCTTATCGAACAGCAGAACGAAGCCGGGGGTTTGCTGGGACGCCAGCTAGAAGCCGTGGTGGTTGACCCCGCCTCTAACTGGCCGCTGTTTGCCGAACGCGCTCGTGAGCTGTTGGCCCAAGAAGAAGTTGACGTTATTTTCGGCAACTGGACCTCGGTTTCCCGTAAAGCGGTGCTGCCGGTCGTCGAAGAGCTCAACGGTCTGTTGTTCTACCCGGTGCAGTATGAAGGCGAAGAGTCTTCTGAAAACGTCTTCTACACCGGCGCCGCGCCCAACCAGCAGGCCATTCCTGCGGTTGAATACCTAATAAACGAAGTGGGTATCGAGCGCTTTGCGTTAGTCGGTACTGACTATGTCTATCCGCGTACCACCAACCGCATCCTTGAAGCGTTCCTTAAGGATGAGCACGGGATCGCGGAAGAGGACATTATGGTTAACTACACGCCGTTCGGTCACTCCGATTGGCAGAACATCGTAGCGGAGATTCGTCGCTTCGGTGAAGAGGGTAAACCCACCGCCGTAATCTCGACGGTTAACGGCGACGCCAACGTGCCGTTCTATACCGAGCTTTCCAACCAGGGGATCGACGCTGCGGATATCCCGGTCATCGCCTTCTCTGTGGGCGAGCAGGAGCTTACCGGTATTGATACCGGCCCGCTGGTAGGTCACTTGGCCGCCTGGAACTACTTTATGAGCGTCGATAACGACGACAACTACGACTTTATCGATGCCTGGATTGAGTACACCGGCGACGATATGGCGGTCACCAACGACCCGATGGAAGCGCACTACATTGGCTTCAATATGTGGGCCGAAGCGGTTCGCAAAGCGGGCACTACGGACGTTGATACGGTGAAAGACGCCATTATCGGTGTGACCGTGCCTAACCTCTCTGGTGGCTATGCGGCCATGATGCCTAACCACCACATCACCAAGCCGGTGCTGATTGGTGAGATTCAGGATAACGGCCAGTTCGATATCGTTTGGCAAACGCCGTCTACCGTGGCGGGCGATGCCTGGTCTGACTACCTGCCTGGCTCGCGTGACCTGATTGCCGATTGGCGCAAGCCGATGGAGTGCGGCAACTTCAATGTCGTTAACGGCTCATGTGGTGGCAGCACCGCAGCAGAAGAAGCCGAAGCAGCACTCGCTGAGTAAATACTCAGCTACTGAGTAACTACTAATCCCTTGCCACCTGGCTTGAGCCGGGTGGCGAGGGAGCACGCTACCTCCCCCTTTTAGATAACTGATTTAAATAACTGAAGGAAGAACCCCATGAGGCGTTTCCTTTCCTTAGGGCTCCTGTGTCTACTGTTGTTGAGCATTACAGTGACAGCCCAAGCACAAACGAACTCCACGGCGAACAGTGCCGATGATACCGCCGCGCTCGAGCTATTAGAGGCGCTGGACGTTGAGTCTTATACAGCCAAAGGCGAAGCGATTACCGCGATTTTGCAAAGCGATGACGAGCGCGCCCGTGACTGGCTGCAGGCCCTGCTGGATGGCCGCTTACAGCGTACCGAAGATGGCCGGTTCGTGCTGGTACTTGAGAACCGCGGCCGTGACTGGCCGGTGGCCGATGTATTGACCGGTGAAGCGCTAGGCGAGATGTCCCGCCGCGACCTGGAGCGTGTTGGTATCAACAACAACCTACGCAATCAACTGCGTAGCGCTATCGCGGTGGTTGATCTCTACTCGCCTAACGTTGAACGCCGCCGCACGTCGGCAGAGCGTCTGTTAGGTGAGGTGGATAGTGACCTAGTGCAGCCTATTAACGAGCTGATTGAGCAGGAAGAAGACGATCAAGTGCGCTACCGCCTGACCCAAGCCGTGGCGATTTATCGCGCAGAAGCGGGTGAAATGGAGGGCGTTGAAGCGCTGGATGGCAGCCTGCACCCGCGCTCTCGTGTGGCCCTGAGTCGAGCAGCTAATGGTGACGACCCGGTGGTCGCTAACGCCGCAGTGGCCTCTTTGGCGGGCATTGAGCAGCAGCTCAAAATCAATCGTGGTTTGGAAACCCTCTATTTCGGCTTGAGCCTTGGCTCGGTGCTGGTGCTTGCGGCCATTGGCCTGGCGATCACCTTCGGCGTCATGGGCGTGATCAATATGGCCCACGGCGAGCTAATGATGCTGGGCGCCTATACCACTTGGGCGATGCAGCAACTGCTGCCCGGCCAGCCGGGCTTGGCGTTGATTCTATCGATTCCTGCAGGCTTTATGGTCGCCGCCTTAGCCGGTGTGGCGATCGAGCGTGGCGTGATTCAGTTCCTCAAAGGTCGACCGCTGGAAACCCTGCTGGCGACCTTCGGTATCAGCTTGATTCTGCAGCAGCTGGTGCGCACGGTAATTTCTCCGCTCAACCGTACCGTCATCACCCCGGAGTGGATGAGCGGTTCGCTAGTGATAAACGACGCACTGTCTCTCACGCTCAATCGCATGTACGTGCTCGGCTTTGCGCTGGTGGTGTTTGCTGGCCTGATGCTGATTATGCGCCGCACGCGGCTAGGGCTTGAGGTGCGTGCCGTTACCCAGAACCGCGCCATGGCCCGCTCAATGGGTATTCGTGCCACCCGTGTCGATATTATGACCTTTGCACTGGGCTCTGGTGTGGCCGGTCTTGCTGGTGTCGCGCTCTCCCAGCTCACCAATGTCGGCCCCAACCTGGGCCAGAACTACATCATCGACTCCTTTATGGTGGTGGTGTTCGGCGGTGTGGGCAATCTGTGGGGCACACTGGTCGCCGGTCTATCGCTCGGGGTCATCAACCAGGTGCTGGAACCCTGGGCAGGCGCGGTGCTGGCCAAAATTATCGTGCTGGTCTTTATCATCCTATTCATTCAAAAACGCCCGCGTGGACTCTTCCCGCAGAAGGGCCGGGCTGCGGAGGGCTAAGCGATGTCATTAACGACCGAATCATCGACAAATTTTTGGCTAACACGCCCGTTCAGCGAACGCTCAACGCAGATATTTCTCGGCGTGCTGATTGCCGCGCTGGCACTGGTCACACTGCTACACGTGGTGGTGCCTGCGGACAACCCGTTACATATTGGTGCGTATACGGTCAATCTGTTCGGTAAATACCTGAGCTACGCGCTGTTGGCCGTGGCGGTGGATCTGGTGTGGGGTTACCTGGGGATTCTGAGCCTGGGCCACGGCGCGTTTTTTGCCATCGGCGGCTACGCCATGGGCATGTACCTAATGCGCCAAATTGGTGATCGAGGCACTTACGGCAATCCCGTGCTGCCCGACTTTATGGTGTTTCTGAACTGGGACAGCCTGCCGTGGTTCTGGCACGGCTTCGATATGGCCTGGTTCGCTTTTGCCATGGTGCTGCTGGCGCCGGGTCTGCTGGCGCTGGTGTTTGGCTTTTTGGCGTTTCGTTCGCGGGTCACCGGGGTGTATCTGTCGATTATCACTCAGGCACTGACCTTTGCCTTGATGCTGGCCTTCTTCCGCAACGAGATGGGCTTCGGCGGTAATAACGGCCTGACCGACTTCCGCGAGATCGTCGGTTTTGACCTGCGCAGCGACGCCACCCGCCTAGGGCTGTTCCTTGCCACCGGGGTAGCGCTGGCGCTGGGCTTTATCCTCTGCCGTGCGATTGTCACCAGCAAGCTGGGTCGGGTGAGCGTGGCCACTCGCGATGCCGAAGCGCGCACGCGCTTTCTCGGCTACCGGGTCGAGCGCTTTCAGCTGTTTGTGTTTGTGGTTTCCGCCATGCTGGCGGGCCTGGCGGGGGCGCGTCTACGTGCCGCAAGTGGGGATTATCAACCCCAGCGAGTTCTCGCCGATTTTCTCCATCGAGATTGTGCTGTGGGTAGCCCTGGGCGGTCGCGCCACGCTGTATGGCGCGGTGATTGGCGCCATTTTGGTCAACTACGCCAAAACCATCTTTACCGGCGTAATGCCCGATGCCTGGCTGTTTGCGCTAGGGGCAATGTTCGTACTGGTCACGGTGTTTCTGCCTAAAGGGGTGGCGGGGCTGTTTCGCTATCTCAAGCGTCGCAAACGCGACGATACGGCAACGTCTGACCCGAACGCTGATCCCAACAGTACGCCCAAGGAGGCCTCCGCATGAGTTTGCTGCACTCGCTGACCCAGCGTGACCGGGTATTCGATTTTATGGCGCCTGAGGCCTCGCCGGTAGACGTTCGCCACGGGCCGATTCTCTACATGGAAGATGTCACCGTGAGCTTCGATGGTTTCAAGGCGATCAATAACCTTAACCTAACCATTAACGACGGTGAGCTGCGCTGCATTATTGGCCCCAACGGGGCGGGAAAAACCACCATGATGGATATCATCACCGGCAAAACCCGCCCCAATAGCGGCAGTGTGTGGTTCGGTAGTCGTCATAATTTGCTGCACATGAACGAACCTGATATCGCCAGCCTGGGCATTGGTCGCAAGTTTCAAAAGCCCACGGTGTTTGAAGCGCTGTCGGTATTTGAAAACCTGGAACTGGCCATGGCGGCTGACAAGCGGATTTTTCCTACGCTCACTGCACGCATGACCGGTGAGATCAAAGACCGCATTGATGAAGTGCTAGAAACCATCGGCCTAACCGCGCTGCGCCATCAGCCGGCGGGGATTCTCTCTCACGGCCAAAAGCAGTGGCTGGAAATCGGCATGCTGCTGATGCAGCGCCCGCGCCTGCTGCTAGTAGATGAACCGGTGGCGGGCATGACCGAGCAGGAGATGGAGCGCACCGCCGAGTTGCTTACCGGCCTTGCAGGTAAGCAGTCCGTGGTGGTGGTCGAGCACGATATGGGCTTTGTGCGCTCAATCGCTCGTCAAGTAACGGTGCTGCATCAGGGCAGCGTGCTGGCGGAAGGCACCATGGATCAAGTCTCCAACGACCCCAAAGTGATCGAGGTCTACCTAGGTGCCGATGACGAGGAGGCCGCCTAATGCTAGCCATTGAGAAGCTCAACCAGTTCTACGGCGAAAGCCACACCCTGTGGGATCTGGATCTGGACGTGCCCACAGGCCAGTGCACCTGTGTGATGGGCCGAAACGGCGTGGGTAAAACGACACTGCTGAAAGCCGTGATGGGCGAGGTGACCGTCAAAAGTGGCGAGCTGCGCTACACCGCCGAGGCAGGCGAGATCGAGCTGACTAAAAAAGCCATTGAAGCGCGCTCACGGTTGGGGATTGGCTATGTGCCCCAAGGGCGGCAGATCTTTCCGCTGCTAACCGTAGAGGAGAACCTGCGCACTGGCCTCGCCGCCCGAAGCGACGGGCTGAAGAAGATTCCCGAGCGCGTCTATGAGCTGTTTCCCGTGCTCAAAGAGATGAAAAATCGCCGTGGCGGTGATTTATCTGGGGGACAACAGCAGCAATTGGCCATTGGCCGTGCGCTGGTCATCGAACCCAAACTGCTGATTCTGGACGAACCGGGGGAGGGCATTCAGCCCAATATAGTCGCCCAGATCGGTCAAGTAATCCGCCAGTTGATCAACGAAGACGGCTTAACGGTGCTTTTGGTGGAACAGAAGCTACCCTTCGCCCGTAAGTACGCCGACCGCTTTGTGATTATGGATCGCGGACGCCCGGTGGCTAAAGGGGAGATCAGCGAACTCTCTAACGAGCTGATTAAGCAGCACTTGACGGTTTAAGTTATCCACACCCGGTTTACAGCCGTGGATCGGGTTGGAACGGCAGTTCCTCGGCTGTGGCAATGGCTTGCTCGAATAAGGGGTGTGCTGGGTTGAGCATGTAGTTAAGCTCTCTTGGCACCACCACACTGGGGAGCGCCAGAGCCAAACTCTGGCCGGATGCCAGCCAACCATCGCCTAAATCAGCCGTTTCTGCGGGCGCTGGCGCTTCCTGCCAGTGATCCGGCAGATCTTCTACACCAACGCTTAAAATACTCTCCGCTGGCAGCGTCAGGCGCAGCAGCGCATAGGCGTTGAGCAGCCGATAGCTCTCCAGATGCACCATGATTTCCAGCAGCGCCAACGACTCGGAGCTTGCCACATACACACAGGCGTTACCGGGACTGTTCCAGCGCCCGCCATAAAGCCGTGCGCCCTCGCCATCAAACGCTGTTTCCTGAAACTTACGCTTAACCAGCCGATAGGCGGTGACCTCGCTCATACCGAGACCCCGTGCTCCAACCGCCCAATCAGGTTCAGTACCGTTTGATACTCCGCCGAGGTAGCGCTCATTTCGACGGGGCGACGACCGCCTAGCCCGGCATTGGGTGTGAGCAGCCAGGCACGGGCACCCTCCGCGTCTCCCTCGAACAGATCCAGCGCCGCCTTGAAAAGCTCAGCAAAGCGATACAGCCGATCACTCTCCGCCATCTTGAAACGGCCCGACTTGGCGCGACGGCTCAGCGTGGCAGAGGGAATATCCACATAGCGCGCCAGTGCCTTCTGCTCGATACCTGACACCTTGGCAAGCTGGGGGTAGACACGATACTCCACGCCTTCATGCAATAATTCATGCAGCTTGCGGCCACGGACAGGCAGGCCGATCTGTTGCCAGAACCCGGATGCCAGGGCCTTTGGGGGCTGATATTGCTTGAAGTGGATATCCATAACGCAACCCTCATTTGATACTTAAACGATGTATCATATGGTATTTAAAGGGCTCGCTCAACCTGTCAAGCAAGTGAATGGCAGTGCGCCAATTTGGTGCGGTTGGTATTTTTCAGCTTACTTTTTGGTGCATTTTCCTGTTTGTACAGCCCGAAAAAGCTATCTATCTCTAAGAAATAGCGTCGGATGATGCTTTTCACCATTTTGGCGCATTATTTGCACTACTTAACTAAAGGCTAACCGAAAAGGAAGCGATAGCACCCCATGATTCTGAGCGATATCGCAAAACCGCATGTGGCCTCCGGACACCGCTTTGATCAAGGCCGACACTGGGCGGCGTCAATAGCATTGACGTTTGCCCAGCGCGACGGCGCAACGCGCATGGTGCAGGCGCGTCATCATGGGCCCTTGCGGGTGCAGCGGCCCTTTTACCCAGAAGGCAGTGCGGGCCCCTGCCACGTTTACGTATTGCACCCGCCGGGCGGGTTGGTGAGTGGTGATGCATTAACCATTAATGCACGGGTGGCGTCTGGCGCCCATGCGCTCTTAACCACGCCCGCCGCCAACAAGCTTTATAAAGCCGACAGCCAGGGTGTGGCATGGACCCAGCACACTAGGCTAACGGTCGAAGATAGCGCGACTCTTGAGTGGCTACCCCAGGAGACCATCGCCTTTGATGGCTCCAAGGGAGAGCAGCGCACAACGATTGATTTATACGGCAGTGCTCGCTGCCTGGGCTGGGAAGTGATGGCGCTAGGCCGCCCGGCGAGCGATTTACCCTACGTTTCAGGCCGCATTGAGCAACACTTTCGCTTAACCCTGGACGGCAAGCCGCTGTGGTTAGAGCGCCAACCGCTAGACCCACTACACCCCCGCTTTGCTGGGCGCTGGGGGCAGGGTGGCGCCACGGTGCAGGCCACGCTCTGGGCGGTAGGCATCTCTGACGCGCCTGCGGCTATTGAAGCTTTGCGTGAGGCGCTCCCGGATAACCCCCCGTTGGGCAGCTACTGTTCGCCATGGTGTACTGCTGCTGCGCTACTTAGGCAACTCGCGCAATGAGGCTTGGGCGCTATGCGAACAGGCTTGGCATATTTTGCGGCCCCTGTGGATCGACCGCGCCGCGCATACACCACGAATTTGGCTAACCTAATAGACACGATTGCCCTGATTGCATGTGGGCTAGTTTTTGTGGAGAGACATCGATGGAATTAACCCCGAGAGACAAAGACAAGCTGCTACTGTTCTCAGCAGCCCAGCTGGCAGAGCGCCGCAAAGCGCGCGGATTGAAGCTCAACTACCCCGAAGCGGTTGCGCTGATCAGCTTCGAGATTATGGAAGGCGCCCGGGATGGCCGCAGTGTGGCCGATCTGATGAGTTATGGCCGCGAGATTCTCAGCCGTGAGGATGTGATGGAGGGCGTCGCCGAAATGGTCGACGAAGTGCAGGTGGAAGCCACGTTCCCCGACGGCACCAAGCTGGTCACGGTACATACGCCTATTGTGTGAAGGGCGATTGAACACAGGAGCAAGCAGATGATTCCCGGTGAGTATCAGTTAAAAGACGGTGATATTGAGCTGTGCGTGGGGCGTGAGCGGATTAACGTCGAAGTGGCGAATACCGGCGACCGGCCGATTCAGATCGGTTCTCACTACCACTTTGCCGAAGCCAATCCCGCATTGACCTTTGACCGTGACAAAGCCCGCGGTTACCGCTTGGATGTGGCCGCTGGCACGGCGATTCGCTTTGAGCCTGGCCAAACCCGCGAAGTCACGCTGATTCCTTTCGTGGGCAAGCGTGAAATTTATGGCTTCCGCGGTGATGTCATGGGCGCGCTCGACGGAGGTAAACAATGAAACCGGTTAATAAAATCAGTCGGCAAGCCTACGCCGATATGTACGGCCCCACGGTGGGCGACCGCGTGCGCCTGGGCGACACCGAACTGTGGATTGAAGTCGAAAAAGACGCCACCCACTACGGCGATGAAGTGAAATTCGGCGGTGGCAAAGTGATCCGCGATGGCATGGGCCAAAGCCAGCGCGCCGATAACACAGTCATGGATACGGTGATCACCAATGCGCTGATTTTAGATTGGTGGGGCATCGTCAAAGCCGATGTGGGGATTCAAAACGGTCGCATCGCCGCGGTTGGCAAGGCGGGCAATCCTGACGTTCAGCCTGACGTTGAGATCGTCATTGGCCCCGGCACTGAAATCATTTCCGGCGAAGGGAAAATACTGACTGCAGGCGGCATCGATTCCCACATCCACTTTATCTGCCCCCAGCAGATCGAAGAAGCGCTAATGAGCGGTGTGACCACCATGCTCGGCGGCGGCACCGGCCCGGCTACCGGCACCAATGCCACCACCTGCACCCCCGGCCCGTGGCACATCGGCAAAATGCTGCAAGCGGTGGATGATATGCCGATGAACATCGGCTTTCTGGGTAAAGGTAACGCCAGCCTGCCTGAATCTCTTGAGCTACAGCTCAAAGCAGGCGCCATGGGCCTCAAGCTGCACGAAGACTGGGGCACCACGCCCGCGTCGATCAATAACTGTCTGAATGTGGCGGATGAGTACGATGTCCAGGTGGCGATCCACACCGATACCCTAAACGAGTCAGGCTTTGTGGAAGATACTTTGGCCGCGTTCAAAGAGCGCTGCATTCACACCTACCACACCGAAGGTGCGGGCGGTGGCCACGCACCAGATATCCTCACCGCCTGCTCCAAAGCTTACGTATTGCCTTCGTCCACCAACCCGACCCGGCCCTATACGGTCAACACTATCGACGAGCACCTCGATATGTTGATGGTGTGTCACCACCTTGATCCCAATATTCCTGAAGACGTCGCCTTTGCTGACTCACGTATTCGCCGGGAAACCATTGCCGCTGAGGATATTCTCCACGATCTCGGCGTGATCTCGATGATTGCCTCAGATTCCCAGGCCATGGGGCGGGTGGGCGAAGTGGTATGCCGTACCTGGCAAACCGCCCATAAAATGAAGGTGCAGCGCGGCCTGATGCCGGAAGACGAAGCCCTGGGAGCTGATAACTTCCGCGCCAAGCGCTATATCGCCAAGTACACCATTAACCCGGCGATTACTCATGGTATCGCCCATGAAGTGGGCTCGATCGAAGTAGGTAAGCTGGCGGATCTGGTTCTGTGGAAACCAGCCTTTTTCGGCGTTAAACCGGCCATGATGATCAAAGGCGGGATGATTGCAGCGGCGCCCATGGGTGACCCCAACGCCTCGATTCCCACCCCGCAGCCGGTGCACTATCGCTATATGTTTGGTGCTTTCGGCCGTGCGGCCAGCCAAACCCGGCTCAGTTTTGTCAGTCAGGCTGCGTTAGACGCGGGCATTAAAGAGGCACTGGGGCTAAATAGCGAACTAGCCGCGTGTAAAAATGTGCGCCAGGTGCGCAAGCAGGATATGAAGCTCAATGATGCCTGCCCCGATTTGACCGTCGACCCGCAGACCTATGAAGTGCGCTGCGATGGCGAAATTTTAACCTGCGAGCCTGCTACCGAGCTGCCGCTGGCGCAGCGGTATCACTTGTTCTAAACAAATGGGACTACAACCTCCACACCCAGATTAGCCGGGGTAGCCCGGAGTGAGGGTCTTTTGCCATGGATGGCAAAAGTAGCTTACAAGGATGTATTTACAGCGCCCTCACGCAGGGCTGCCCCGGCTAGGCCGCGGAAAATTTCAACGGGACGATAACAATGCTGAAACTCATTGAACGCTTAGGGCCGATAGAGGAAGGCGCCGCCAGCGACACACTCACGCTGCCCTTTGAGCTACGCATTCGTGGGCGCTTAAAAGCCCAAAGCGATAGCGGTCGCGAACTGGGGCTATTTCTTGATCGCGGCCCGGTACTGCGCAGCGGTGAAGGCCTAAAAGCCGAAAGCGGCGAAGTCGTGCGCGTATGTGCAGCAGTTGAGCCGGTGGTTACCGCGCGAGTGAGTACTGGCTTACCGCTGGCGCGGCTCGCCTACCACTTAGGCAATCGCCACGTTCAACTGGCGCTGGGGGAAGACGAGAAGGGTGCCTGGGTACGCTTCCCACCTGATCACGTGCTGGAAGAGCTTGCCGTGCTGTTGGGTGCCGAACTGGAGCACCATGAGGATACCTTCGACCCGGAGCCGGGCGCCTATAACCAAGTAGCCGGCGGTGGGCACTCACATGGACATTCGCACGGGCACGGTCATTCTCACGACCACGACCACGACCACTCGCATGAGCATCACCATGCCCACTGATGTTACCGCGCAAAATAGCCAAAGCGATGAGCTGGCGCTGCTAGGCTTGATGCAGTTGGTCAGCCCTGCGCTGCCGATTGGCGCTTTTGCCTTCTCGCAAGGGTTAGAAAGTGCCTTTGAGCTGGACTGGGTGCGCGACGAAGCGAGCCTTGCAGAGTGGCTGAATGGCGTGCTGGAAGATGGCCTAACCCGCTGCGAGCTGCCGGTGCTGGCAAGGTTGCATCACGCCTTCGGACAATCAGACCGTGACGCCGCCAGTGCAACAATAGCCGAGTGGGATGAGTGGCTGGCCGCCACCCGAGAAACCGCTGAGTTAGCCGCTGAGGATAGCCGCCTGGGCGCCTCGCTTAAGCGCTTGTTAGGCAGTTTAGATTTAATGCCAAATGAGCACTTACTACCGCCTTTATTGCCGATTCATGAAGGCTATGTAACGCTATTTGCCTATACGGCGCACACTCGCGGCGTAACCGTTCGTCAAACGCTGCTGGGCTTCGCCTGGGCATGGCTGGAGAACCAACTGGCGGTTGCCTGTAAAGCGCTGCCCCTTGGCCACACCGCCGCCCAACGGGTGATTGAACAGCTGCGCCCAGCACTAGTGAATGCCGTTAATCAGGCGCTAACGCTTGAGGACGACGAGCTAGGCCCCGTGCTACCCGGTTTAGCCCTAGCCAGTGCGTTGCACGAAACCCAATATTCACGACTGTTTAGAAGTTAAATAGCTTAGAAGTTAACAGCCTCAAAATTAAATAGCTTATCTATTTAGGAGAGATCAATGACACACTGTTTACGTATTGGCGTGGGCGGCCCGGTAGGCTCCGGCAAAACCGCGCTGCTCAAGCAGCTCTGTTTAGCGCTGCGGGATTATTATGATATCGCCGTGGTCACCAACGATATCTACACTCGTGAAGATGCCGACTTTCTGCTCAAGCACGATGCCCTGCCGGCTGACCGTATTCTCGGCGTAGAGACCGGCGGCTGCCCGCATACAGCCATTCGCGAAGACGCCTCGATGAACCTGGCAGCCATTGATGAGCTACAGGCGCGGCACCCGAAGCTGGAGCTTGTCATGGTGGAGTCAGGCGGTGACAACCTCTCGGCCACCTTCAGCCCCGAGCTTTCCGACCTGACGCTCTACGTAATCGACGTTTCCGCAGGCGACAAAATCCCCCGCAAAGGTGGCCCCGGCATCACCAAATCAGACCTACTGATTATCAATAAGATGGATATCGCAGAGCAGGTGCATGCATCGCTCGACATCATGGCGCGTGACTCGAAGAAAATGCGCGGCGAACGGCCCTTTGTATTTACCAATCTTTATGACGGCGTAGGGCTGGAAGAGATCATCCGCTTTATTCTCGATAAAGGGATGCTGGAGGAGAGACGCCCGCAGGCAGGAACGACGGCTTCTGCCTAGGGGGCTCAATGTGATCAAGATCAACAGATGAGTCACGATCTTGATCACAGCCCCACTGAAGACGTCTGGTTAAGCTGTTTTGAATAACGACCAGTTTAAATAACCGCCAACATGCCACCGTCGACGTAAATGATTTGGCCGTTAACATAGTTCGATGCTGGCGAGGCGAGGTAGACCACGGTTCCCACCAGATCCTCAGGCACTCCCCAGCGCTTGGCAGGTGTGCGGTTAATCAGCCAGTCATTAAATTTCGGGTCGTCGGCCAACGGCTGAGTCATTTCCGTCATCATGTAGCCTGGGCCGATGGCATTAGTCTGAATGTCATGTTCCGCCCACTCCGCTGCCATGGATTGGGTCAATAAACGTACCCCGCCTTTAGACGCCGTATAAGCGCCCACCGTGGGTCGCGCGACAGAACTCATTAACGAACCAATATTAATGATTTTGCCGCCCTTACCGCGCGCAATCATCTGGCGAGCAACGTTGCGACCGAGCAGGAAGGTGCTGGTCAAGTTAGTGTTGATGACCTTATCCCACTGGTCGATTTCGACCTCAAGCAAAGGGCGGCGTAGTTGCACGCCTGCATTATTGACCAGGATGTCGATATTGATTCCATCGTCGTTTAGCGCTTCAAGGGCCTGCTCAATCGCGGCTTCGTCGGTAACATCGAACGACGTTGCGAGCACCTTGTACCCTTCAGTGGAGAGCGCTTCGCGGGCCGCTTCAAGTTTGTCCTGATTACGCCCATGAATAATGACTTGAGCACCTGACTGCGCCAGCCCACGCGCCATCGCGAGCCCTAACCCGCCAGAGGAACCGGTAATTAGCGCCGTGCGGCCTGTTAGATCGAACAACGTCATCGTTTCACCTCTTTATCATTGTGTGCAATAAGCGTTTTAAGACTAGCTTAGCCACGCCCTAGTTGCTCATTCAACCCGTGTAATAGGTTGGCGATTCGGATCGACATACCACGGCATGCCCAGGCGCGAATTGCGCTCTAGTTCGGCGATCACCTGGGCGCCCAGTAGCAAAATGATGGCGCCTACCTCCAAACTAATCAGCACGATGACCAGCGCTGCCAGGGAGCCATAGACGGCGTTAACGAACGAAAGATTGGCAAAATAGTAGACCAATAACAGCCTGACGCCTTCCCAAAGCAGCGCCGCCACGAAGCCGCCCACCACTGCTCGGCGTATGGCAATGCGCACCACTGGAAGCACTTTATAGATAGCGCTGAACATAAGAAAAACGCCAATAAAACTGGTCAGGTTGAGCACAGGTTCAGAAAAGCTCGCCAACGGGAGTTCGCGTGCAAATAGTAAAAATACTAACGTATTGAGCGAACTGGCCAGGGTAACCACCAGGGTGAGAACCATCAGCCCTGCTCCGAGTACTACCATAAACGCATACGGCAGCATCACCGAGACCCATAGTCTCCGCTTGATGTGCGGGCTCTCCGGCGCATGGAAAATGATCGCCAGGGCGTCTTCAAGCATGCGAAAGGCAAAGGAGCTGAACAGTAGTAGCACGGGGAAGCTCAGAATGCCGATCACATCTCGTGAGTCGAGCAGGCTGCGCACAGCCTCGAGCAGCACTTCCGCGTGGGCGGGCGCCATATGGCGGGCCTGGATGGCGAGCACATTGAGCAGGTGCTGCTGATCAACGACCTGCGTTAAGAACACCACGAGCACGGCAAAAAGCGGCACGATGGAGAGCAAAATATTGTAGCCCACCCCGCCTGCCAGCAGGATACCGTGATTTTTTAGGAAGTTACGCAATACCCGCCAAGAAAAGTGAGCTAGCCTAGGGAGCAGGAGCAAGACAGCGCTTAAAAATGAGTATTTTCGATCCATGCTGGCTATTCTCCTTATTCACTTGGAGCATGATACGCTGATGGCGTTAGCAAGTAACAAGGGCGAATAGCGAAGAAGTCAGGATTTAACGGGCGGGGTAGAAATGACGGCTGCAAAAAGGCGTTGTTAACGAGGAGCCCTAAAGCAAAAAGGTCGCCCTGACCAGGCGGTAAATAGGTCAGGGCAACCGAAGCTCGTGGTTAAGCGACTTGCTTAAAACGGGCCATCCTTGGCCACCACCCCTCCACCTTGAACGTATCTGCTTGTCATAACCTTAACCCAGGTTATGAAACCAGCATTTTTTAGCTAAATAGCTGCGTATAAAGCAAAAATGGGGCTTGCCAATGGCAAGCTCCGTTGCGTTAACGCCAGAGCAGATGACGCTGGCCGTAGTTAATTGCCGGACCAGCCCATCCAGATCGGCACGTAAACCACTAATAGCAGCACGCCAATCAGCCCCAGCAGATAAGGAATGATCGCCCGCGTAATGCGCTCTAGCGGCAGCTGAGTAATCGAGGACGCCACATACAGATTAATCGCCACCGGCGGGGTAATCATGCCAATGGATAGCCCCACCACAATAATCAAGCCAAAGTGGATGGGATCGATGCCCAGCTGCAGCACCAGCGGCAACAACACCGGGGTGAGGATAATCAGCGCACTGGCGGTTTCGATAAACACCCCGGTGAGCAGAATAATCCCGACGATCAGCAGCATGATCACGTACGGGTTGGTCGAGAGTGACAGCACCGCCTGGGCAATCGCTCCCGGCACCTGCCAGCTAGACAGCGTCCAGCTCAGCACCGCCGACATGGCAATCACCAGCATGATCACCGCGGTGGTCATCGCCGAACGGATCAGCAGCTTGTAAATCTGGGGCAGGTTCAGGTCACGGTAGACAAACAGCGACACCAGCATGGCGTAGTTTACCGCCACTACCGCTGCTTCCGACGGTGTGAAAATTCCTGAGAAGATACCACCGAGGATAATCACCGGCGTCATCAAGCCCCAGCTGGCGTCTTTAAAGGTCGTCCAGATAGTTGCCAGCGACAGCGGCGTACCTTTGGGGTATTGGCGCTTATACGCCTGAGCAATGGCAATAGCCATTAATCCTAGTCCCATCGCCAAACCCGGCAAAAAGCCGTTTAAAAACAGCTTGGAAACCGACTGCTGGGCGATCACCGCGTAGATGATCATCGGCACCGAGGGCGGTATCACCACCCCTATCGTGCCGCTGGCGGCGATCAAACTGGCCGCTGAGGCCGGGTCATAGCCTTTGCGCTTTAGCTCCGGCACCAGACTGGAACCCACCGCTGCGGTGGTCGCGGCGCCAGAACCGGAGATCGCCGCAAAGAACATGCCCGCCATCACCGAGACCACCGATAGCCCGCCACGCATAAAACCGACTAACGAATCCGCAAAACTGACCAGCTTCTCGCTCACCTTACCCTGGGCCATTAAATCCCCAGCGAGGATAAACATGGGGATCGCGACCAGAGCAAAGGAGTTGATGCCCTGGAACATCTGCTGGGTAACCACCATCAGCGGCACGCCGGATTGATACAGGGCATAGAGCGTGCTGGCGCCAATCGCAAAGGCAATCGGCACGCCCAGCAGCATAAACAGGAAGAACAGCCCAAACAGCAGCAGCGTCATAGCGACTCCTCCTGTGGTTGGGAGGTTTCGCCATTAATCAGCAGCTCGATGATATCGACCAGCGCGTACCAAGCCATAATCGCCGCGCAGATCGGCATCACCGCGTAGACGTAGGTCATCGAAAGCCGCAGCGAGGCGGATTTCTGAAAGCTCTGTACCTGCATATAGCGGTAGCCGATAACGATCAGCGTGATCATAAACGCCAAAACAATCAGCAGGGCGGCAAGCCGGGCGATTTGGCGCAAGCGGCCGGGCAGGGCATCCACCACAAAGGTCACGGCAATGTGTCGCCCGCGCTGAAACGCTAGAGTGCCGGCTAAGAAGGTGATCCACACCAGCAGAAAGCGGGCGACCTCCTCAGTCCAGCCCACCGCGGTGAATAGCACCCGGGAGACGATCTGCAGGGTAATAACCCCAATCAGCGCCGCCATGCCCGCAAAGACCACGGGCTGGATGATGGCGTCCAGAAAGCGTTCAGTACGCTGTCGCAGCGTTACCAATGGATGCGTGTGAGTGGGCACTTACTTCACTTCCTCCTGGATGCGTTGCAGATAGTCACCGAACTGGTCACCGTACTTCTCATACACCGGGGCTACGGCTTCCTGGAAGGCGGCGATATCGGGCGACTCATTAATTTCCATGCCTGCCTCAGCCAGTTCGGCTAACTGCTCGGCTTCCATGATGGCATTTTGTTCTCTGGCATAGCTAGAAGCTTCGCTGGCGGCATCGAGTACGATCTCCTGAACCTCTTCTTGAAGGCCGTTCCAGGCGGGTAAGCTCATAATGAAGATCGCTGGCGCATAGATGTGCCGCGTCATGGTGAGGTAGTCCTGGGTTTCCGCCAGGTTAAAGGCATGGATGGCGTTAACCGGGTTTTCCTGGCCATCAATCGTGCCTTGTTGCAGGGCGGTCAGTGCTTCTGTCCACGCCATGGGCACGGCATTGGCGCCGAGTTCCCGGAACGTATCCACATAGACCTCGTTCTCGATGACGCGCAGTGTCAGGCCGTCGAGATCCTCAGGCGCATTGATCGCGTGCTGACTATTGGTGATATTGCGAAAGCCGCGCTCAGCAAATGCCAGCCCTTTAAGGTTCACATCCTCTAATTTGCCCAGTATCTCCTGGCCGATCTCACCATCCAGCACGGAGTAGGCAGATTCGGCGGTAGGGAAGAGGAAAGGCAGCTCAAAAACCGAGAACTCATCAACGAAGTTGGCCACCGGCCCGTTGGTGATCACGCCCATATCGACAGTGCCGATCTGCATCCCTTCCAGAATGGTGCGCTCGTCTCCCAGAGAAGCGTTGGGGAAAATCTCTACGGAGACCGCGCCGTCGGTCTGTTCGCTGACTAACTGCTGAAAGCGTTCGGCGGCGATATGGTAAGTATCTTCTGTATTCACCACGGTCGCTAAGCGCAGGTTGGTAGGCGTTATTTCCTCGGCGTGGGCCATCAGCGGTAAACCAAGCAGGCCAGCGCATAGCAATGTCAAGTTTAACTGTTTGAATTTACTTGTATTACAGGATGCAACAGATGGGATGAAGCGGGCGCGGTTATTCACATTATCTCCTAGTGGTGGCTGTTCTTATTATCTTGTTGGGCTTCATCTATATCACATCGAACTAACAGGGCAAATTACTTATTTTCATTCCACTATTCCCGATAATAATCCAAAAAATCTTTATAGATCTGGGGCTTGAGAGTGGTGATGGTTAGCGCTAGCCTGCAAGCATTACGATTGATTAAATGCCTTGGAAGGCAATTGTAAGGCTTAGTCGGTGGTTAAGTCTTACTAACCATGGCAACGCCAGCTAAAACAGGAATAACCAATGGATAAGTTGCTTAACGACCTAGTAGCGGTAGTCGGCCCAGAAGGCGTGCTGCTCGGTGAAGATGTCTCCCAGCGTAGCGTCGACTGGTTTACCGGGGCGCCCTGTCGTGCCAAGGCCATTGTAAGACCCCGCAATACCGAACAGCTCAGCCGGGTGATGGCCTTATGCTACCAGGCCGACCAGCTGGTGGTGACCCATGGCGGCATGACCGGCATTGTGCACGGTGGGGAAGCCAGCCCCGAGGAGCTGGTGGTTTCTCTGGAACTGATGAACCAGATCGAAGAGGTCGACCTGGTCGGTTCTACGATTCAGGTTCAGGCCGGGGTGACGCTCCAGCGTGTGCAGGAAGCCGCGGCGGAGATCGATATGCAGTTTCCGCTCGACCTTGGTGCCCGGGGCTCGTGCACCATTGGCGGCAATATCGCCACCAATGCGGGGGGTATACGGGTCATTCGCTACGGCATGATGCGCCAGCAAGTGCTGGGGCTGGAGGCCGTACTCAGCGACGGCACCGTGGTCAGCTCGCTGAACAAAATGCTCAAGAATAACGCTGGCTACGACCTCAAACAGCTATTTATCGGTAGCGAAGGCACGCTGGGTATCGTCACCCGCGCAGTGCTCCGGCTGCAGCCCCATATGCCCAGCGAGCAAACCGCGCTGGTCGCGGTGCCCTCCTTCGATGCCTTGACCCAGCTGTTACGCAAGGTCTCCCAAGAGCTCGCCAATAGCCTTAGCGCCTTCGAGGCGTTGTGGAATAGCCACTACAAACTGGTGACCACCGAGAGCGGCAAGCACGCCCCCCCACTGGCCGACGACTCGCCTTTCTACGCGATCATCGAAACCCTGGGGCTAGATGACGCCCAGGATGCAGAGCATTTCTCAGAGATACTGCAAAAGGCGATGGAAGACGGCTTGATCACCGATGCCGTGCTAGCCAGTTCCGGTGCCCAGCGCCAGGGTATCTGGGCGATCAGAGAGGATATCGAAGTGCTGGTGCACCAGCTGAAGCCGATGTTCTCCTATGATATCAGCCTGCCGATTCCCCATATGGACGCCTACGTTGATACCCTGGAGCAAAACCTCAAGGCGCAGTTTCCCCAAGCAGGTAAAATGATAGTGTTCGGCCATCTTGGCGATGGCAACCTGCACATCATGATCACGGTGCGCGACGACAGCTCGCAAAGCCGCCGCCAAGTTGAGCAGTTGGTTTACTCGCCCCTGAAAGAGTACGGCGGCTCGATCTCTGCCGAGCACGGCATTGGTCTCGAAAAACGCGATTACCTCAGTATTTCCCGCTCCAGCGAGGAGATCGCTTTAATGAAGCGTATGAAAGTCGCTCTGGATCCCAAGCTACTGTTGAATCGAGGCAAAGTCGTGGCAGTGGAGTGAGTTTGGCTGTTTGGTTAAGGGTCGCCCAGGGCGGAGGGGGCTGGTGTCATCAGCTCCCGGGTTAATTGCCGCAACCAGTGTATGCCAGGATCGTGATCCTTCCTTTCATCCCAGCAGAGGCAAACTTTGAACGCCGGTACGTCCAGGGGCAGAGCGTAGAACTTCAAGCTATTGTTGCGGCAAATGACCCTGGCCGCGCTCTCTGTCACCACGCAAAGCAGCGCTGTGGACACCAGTATTTCCTGCAGTGGATTGATGTAGGGCGTCTTGGCGACGATTTTCCGCTCTAACCCCAACTCCCTCAGTTTTTCATTAATTAACAGCGGGCTGTCTTCACGATGCGACAAAGCGACCTGGGGGGAGTTTAAAAAAGCCTCAAGGGTAATGGCGCTGCTCTCGCCATGAAATGTCGCATCACCCACACAGCCAATCACATCGTCAAACAGGTACTCATGATGCGAGGTGAGCGGCAAGGTTTCGAACTGCACCACCGCCAGGTCGATATCGTGCTCTTGAAGGACTTGTTGGGCGCCTTCCGCGCTAGCGATACGCGTGGAGAGCATGTTGAAACACAAATCTGGCGCGTGTTCCAAACAGTGCTGGATAAGCTTGGGTTGCAGCTGTTGGCTGACATAGTCCACCAAACTGACCCGAAACTCCCGCTTTGATGTGGCAGGCGAAAACTCGTTACTACTGTGAACTGCCTGATCAAGGTAGAACAGCCCTTTGGCTACGGCGGCATCCATCTGCCGGGCAAGCGGGGTCGGTTGCATGCCCTCCAACGTCTTGATGAAAAGCGGGTCATCCATTAATAGGCGGAGCTTTTTCAGCGAGTGGCTGACGGCCGGCTGCGTCAGGCAGAGCGCTTGTGCGGTGAGCGTCAAACTCCTTTTCCAATACAGCGTGTGAAAAACCAATAGTAAATTGAGATTTATCTTATTGAGCCTGTTCGCCAGCTTCGTATGGGTGGTGTCAGCCATCAGGCGTGTCTCTTGGTTGGAAGGGCCGTTCCGGCGCGGGAACAGCCCTCAGCCACTGCTGTGAAAGCACTGTATCTACTGTCGGGCTTGCCTCGATGGGAAGCGAATTACTTGAGCGCTTCCTGGATGCGCGGCAGGTAATCACCGAACTGTTCGCCGTACTTTTCATACACCGGCGCGACGGCGGCTTGGAAGGCTTCCATATCCGGTGAGTCATTGATCTCCATGCCCGCATCGCGCAGGGCCTGCAGCTGTTCACTTTCCATTTCTGCGTTCACCTGGCGCTCATGCTCAGCTGCTTCCTGTGCCGCTGCTAGCAGTACCTCTTGGGCGTTTTCAGGCAGTTGGTTCCAGGCGGGCATACCCATCACAAAAATCGCCGGGGCGTAGGTGTGGCGGGAGAGGGTCATGTAGTTCTGGGTTTCATCCAGGTTGAACGAGTGAATCACGTTCACCGGGTTCTCCTGACCGTCGATGGTGCCTTGCTGCATGGCGGTGAGCGCTTCAGTCCACGCCATGGGAATCGCGTTGGCGCCCAGCTCGCGGAAGGTGTCGGTGTAGACCGGGTTTTCCATCACGCGGATGCGCAGGCCGTCCAGATCTTCCGGCGAGTTTACGGCGCGCTCGCTGTTGGTCAGGTTGCGGAAACCGCGTTCGGCGTAGGCCATGCCTTTCAGGTTCACCTCGGAAAGCTTATCGAGCAGCTCCTGGCCAATCGGGCCATCGAGCACTTCGTAAGCGGCTTCAGGGGAGGGGAACAGGAACGGCAGTTCGAATACCGCCATCTCTTCGACAAAGTTGGCTACCGGCCCGTTGGTGATCACGCCCATATCCACGGTGCCGATCTGCATGCCTTCCAGAAGCGTGCGTTCATCACCCAGTGAGGCGTTGGGGTAGATCTCGATATCTACCTTGCCGTCGGTGCGCTCTTCTACCAGCTCTTCAAATTTGGTGGCGGCGATATGGAAACCATCCTGCTCATTGACCACGTGGGCCAGGCGCAGGGTGACAGGATCCATATCAGCAAAATCAGCGGCGTTCGCGGCGCTTACCAGCGCCAGTGAGATGCCCAGTGCCAGCGTGCTACGTGCAAAAGTTTTCATATTATTGTGTTCCCGATTTTTCTAAGGTGCAGAAGTGCTCCCAAAGCATGCACTAGAGAAGGGAAAAGGGTCAATTGAACAAGCCCGCAAAACCGCTTCGCGGCTGGACACAGCCGCCCCGCACGGTTACGATACGCACCCACAAGCGCCCGTAGCTCAGTTGGATAGAGTATCGGCCTCCGAAGCCGAGGGTCGCAGGTTCAAATCCTGCCGGGCGCGCCAAACATCAGAAAAAGGGCCTGCGAGAAATCGTAGGCCCTTTTTCTGATGTTTGGCTGCTATCGGCCAGGAGTAGTATTTTAGGTGATGCTGATATAAAGATAGCTAGTATGCGCGGCTAAGGAATGGAGGCTAAGTCTGAATGTGGCAGACGTCTCCGTGCCTGGCCTTGTTAGGCTGAGGTGGCATACTCACAACCCCGCCGTTCCCAGACAGCAATGCCATTCGAAAGAACCTCTTTCGCATTTCCTAGCTCTACGCCTGAGTCAGACAGTACCGAAGCCGCATATTCAACTTGATCCGGATCCGAGACATTCACTATTACATCGAACGCATAGACCGTAATGCTTGAGACGCTCTGCTGCGGGGCGGTGAAAGTTACCCCGGATAAGCTCGCAAACCTACCTGATCGGCTTTTGTTTAATGTTCCATGCTTTGAGCGGTTCGCGATATCCGAAAGCAACTGCAGTTCCGGGCTCGAGTCGACAAGGCTCTCTATGTATCTGGGATCCTTCCCAAGGCCTTTCGCCACCTCCTTTAGGTAGTCTTTCATGCTCCATGCCCACACATACAGCGACAGCAGGTTATCTTGAAACTCCTCTACAGGCATGACGCCTTCGAATCGGAACCGGTGCACCTCGCCATTTGGAAAGGTGTTCTCCCCCAAAATACCTGTTCCAGCTTTGTCTTCGAGTTTTCGCGTCATTCGGCCAATGCGATCACGAAGCTTATTTAATTCTGCGATGTTCATTTCGTAAGCCTAACGCCGCCAACAGGCGACCATTTCTAGTGGAGCCAAAAGCGAAACGAAAAATGGGGTGCTCTGATTGGCCTGGTTAGGGCCTGCATCGCTATGAACAGTACTCATTATTAACCCACATTAGTTTTTTCTTACGCACTGATTATCCGAGTTTCTTTCTAACTCATCTTCAACTAAGCTACATAATGCGGATTTTAAATTTCTGGCTGTTCTTCCATCCACATAGAAAAGGTTCAAGAAAACACCGCCATCTTTATCAGACACTATTAGCCCCTCAAAGTCAGTTGGATCGTTCTTGCTTTCGCACAAAAGCTCTACAGTTCGTTGATCCAAAAGAATTCTCGGGTAAATCGCTTGGGAAGTTTCGGTTTTATATGCGTCAACTAGCCCATCCCCAAAAACTATACCTTCTTTGTGGTATAACCCTCCGCTCGCTATAGCACCTCTACAAAGAAACCCTTTCTCAATTAGCAACTGGGAGAGCTCCAATGCTGCGAATACGACCATAACTGCTTGACTCTCATCTCCCGAAATAACGACTGAGTCTGAGAACGCCGTCAATTCAATATCAAAAACCCCTTGAAATTGATCGTGTGCTGAATCTAAATAGTGCTCGTCAACCCATATCTTGACATGAGATAGCGCACCAAGGATGTCCGATGCCTTAGAGCTATCCTTTAGTGCACTTTTGAATCCAAGAATGTCGATAAATGCGACAACGCTCGGTTTGTAAATGTTCATAGGCATTTCCGTCATCTTACCCTAACGCCGCGCACAGCAGAGCCATTGAAGCGCAGCGAAATGGCGTCCGGCCGCCGCAGGTGGCGAGCTGCTGCGCTTTGTTAAATTCATTTCGAAAGCTTGGCGTCATCTATACCAGCTTCCATCTGTCTAGAGCGCTCTTCTGCAATAACCCTTATTATTTCATCGTTATCACTAGAGGCGTCTTCAAGCAGGTAGAACACATGCTCCCATTGTGGGGGAATTTCCCAAATAGTTACTGGATAGCCACCTTCCTCAAGTGCTTGTGATAACGCGCCTGTCATGGTTCTTGAAATAGAGGGACTCCAATAACGTCTATGAACTTTGATAGACTCTATTGCGTCACCTAGAAAGTGCTCTTTCACATACTGTAGCTTCTCTTCTGTATTCATAGTTGCCTCAGGATTTAACGCCGCAGCTCAGTTGCCGACCACAGCGCGCCAGCGCTTTGGCAGGTCAACTGCAGCGAAGAGTTATGTTTTTTTATCCCACCCAACTACTTTTCCGTCGTCTAGTGTAATTCGTAGGCCGTAACTTCGCCTTCCGATTGGATCATACTTCCAAACCTCTTTAATTTTTGTTTTTAAGACCTTCGTATCGACCGCTTCCGGCTGCCCTAACGAGTCGCGTAACTGCGATGCCGACTGACCTTGCCAGAAGTACCCGTCATAAATTTTTCGAGCAAGCTGCTCATTTTTATATTTTTCTTCTAGAACTTGGAGCCGCTTAGGCTTTTTGTCTTTCTTCTCGATGCCACTATGATTGTTCGAATTTCCTGAACCACCGTCCTCCATAGAATCTATAGAAGCTGCGTACAGCACGAACGCGACAATTCCGACTATGGCGAGTAAAAGAAAGATCGGCCAATACGATATAACGAGCTCATAAAGTACCGCTAGGACGACAAGCGCTATCAGCAGCGCAACTCCATCACCCCCTTTCGCTCTTCTAGCCATTCCAACGAGTCCTTTTTACTGAATTGGAGCTACATAACGATTAAGCTAAGGGGCAGGCTTTAGCCTGTCCCAGTGAGCGAAGCGAACGATTTGAGCGCCTTGTTAGGCATAAAAATACCGCGCCCACCTACGACTTTGAGAGCACCTTGCACTTACTGCATTGAAGCTGAGGATCGCCGTTACTTTCCTTACTGCCGCTGAGCTCAAAACCTTTTGGCACTGACAGTAGCTCTCTATCAAGCCCAGCACCATATACAGGATTCTCATTTTCCTCCCATTGCGCATGACCTTCCCGGCTGCACTTGGGACAATTGACGTTAGCATAGAACTGTTCTCGTTTTGCCATAACACTATCTCCATTTTTATGCCTAACGCTTGCAGCATGCGTACCCATGGAATGGAGCCAAAGGCGCAATGTAGTGGGCGTCGCTGTGCCTGCACTGGTTAGCCATAGCCCAGAACCTTAGTTAAAACATTGACCATGGTTCCCGCTGTAACCTGAAGTGAGGTATCTGACGACTTTTCGAATACCGCCTTCAAAACAGAGATATTCTTGTCCTGCTCGTCAGCTATCTCTCCACCTTTGAACGATTTGTTCAGATGCGAAAATCCCTTCGCCGTGAGCTGATACCCACTTTCACAGTCACGTATGAGACCTTCCCAGCAGAGAAAATCTAGGGTGCCATTAAAAATTCGTTCTTGCCGGTCTACATCATTACGCTGGTCGCGTTCTAGTTCAGCAAGTCGTGCCTCAATAGCGGGACGCTTTTCTTTGGCCTTCGCCTTCAGCTCTTCATCGTTTACGTTATCAACTATGTCAGCAAAACCACGCGCGATCTTCAGCTTTTTTAGCTCTTCATCATTGTCGAAGGTCAAATACTCCGCGATTACTTCCCGACGGTCGATAACACTCGGAACGGGAAAGCTGTCATACAAAATCTCAAAAACCTTTGCGGCATAGATTGAAAATTGATCAACATTATCTGACATATGAATCCTGATTGGCTAACAGCGTATTAGACGGCGCGCTCTATGATTGAATGAACGTGCTGGCATTTTTTCCCGGCAAATGCAGCTTGCCATATTTTCCCGAAACTATGATTTTGTTGAATATTAATTAGTCTGCATATCCAAAATTCGCGCGCTCGCTGCATTTTCCGGAGGATTCGCTTTGGGGCGTTTTCAGTCTTGTGCTACTTGCTTATTAGCTTCCGAGTACGTTCCCAATTCTCTACTGAACTTAGCCTAACGCAAGTTATTGAAGTAGGCTGAGGCTCGTAAGATTTTATTTATGGTGCTCCTTCTTAGTCTGTTAATTAGGGGGTCAACATTTTTTAGCGTTGGAGGATATGCAGCATACGCAGTCTTGATTAGATGGGAGCTGGGGAGCAAACAAGAACCCCGCGTAAGCTCATGAAAGCCAAGAGGCGAGGTCATGTACTTATGGTAACCACACTGTTAGCTGCCAGTATGAGGGCTGAGGGCAAGAGGAGGCTAAATGCTAGATCAAGCACAAGGCTTAAGCCGACATAAAGTCATTCCAACGCCTTACCAAATAGTTATGCTCATCCATGACGGTATTCCACACCGCGATGCGGCTCATTCTTGTCTGGTAGTCTCCGCCGTCGCGGATTTCGCCTCGATGAACCAGATCAGAAGTGCCATCGGGCCCCGGAAGGCTCTTGGCGGCAGGTTTGCCGTCATACCAAAAGTCCCACTCCGCAGTGGATAGATGAGGGCGGGTCAGTTCTGGGGTGGAAATGTAATAGCCTTGGCGGGCCATGACGGCGCCGGGCCATCCAGAAATCCACCAGTTGAGGTAGTCATAGGCAGCATCTAGCGTGCGTCCTTTCACATGGCGTGAGATTGACATGCCACCGTACCAGGCGCGATAGCCCTCTGTTGGCGCCGCCATGCGCACCTGGATGTTGCGTTTTTTGAGGTCAGTCATGGCGGGCGACCATAGGCTTTCGATGCCGACCCGGCCGCGTACCATATCTGAAGAGGCTTGATCCTGATTGCTCCAGAAGGCGCGAAAGTGTTGCTGACGCTTGAGATTGATAAGGCAATCAATAAGGCTGTCGATCTCTGCCAGGCTGAGATTGCCCAGGTCTTCGAACTCGACCAGCCCTGCTGCTTTGGCTGCCAGTGCGGCGTCTATTGCGCCGATGGCGCTGTCATTTTGCAGGCTGACCATGCCTTTCCAGCGCTTGTCTAACAACCAGCTCCAGCTCTCTTTGTTGATATCCAGCCCTTTGGGGAGCATGTCGGTGCGATAACCGAAGCTGTCCACATTGTGGCTAACAGGGAGCATGGTGATATTCCCACTGGGGCGAGATCCGTAGCTGCCATCGGGTTGGACATAGAGAAGATTGACAGGGTTACTGCCTGCTCCCAGGGGCGCGTGGGGCGTCAGCCTTCCTGTCTTGGGGAGATCATTGATCATGTCCCAGTGTTTAATGCGATCCACCTGAATGGGTTGAATCGCATTTGCGGGCCACACGAAGTCCACGTTGTGAAACCATTGGTCATAGATATCGAAGCTGTCAGGGGTTAATACCCCCGCTTGCTGTGCGGCAACGCCATCGAGCACCTCAAAGGTGAGTCGAAGGCCCAAGTCTTCCCGAGCACGCTTGCGAATGCTTTCAAGCAGCGTCACCGAGGTGCCGAGCACCCTTAGGGTGACGGGCCCACGCTGCACGTAGGGCATGGCTAGCGGTTTGGGGGATGCAGCTTCATGCATGGAATATCCTGGGGCTTGGGTGGTTGCTAACGGCATTCATGAAGATCTTCAGCGAGTCTGTCACGCACTTGGCAGTGATGCCATGAGTGATAAAAATTAGCTCCGAGATGAGGTCGTCTTCAGGCCAGGCGTCTATGTGCTCTGGCGGGTGAATGGTGTGCTGAACACCGTGTATTATCACCGGGCGGGTATCACCTTTTACATGCAACACGCCTTTGACGCGCATGATTTGGCTGCCATGGCGGTTG
>AXCI01000322.1_pt1 | contig 62781 bp, 66 predicted proteins | sample 182571 | NCBI WGS metagenome assembly AXCI01 (sample SAMN02359225, study PRJNA218796) | groundwater metagenome | isolation source: Mt. Simon Sandstone pore water sample D5872 at 1.8km depth, Illinois-Basin... | place: USA: Decatur, Illinois | collected 2009-05 | reverse complement strand
GGCCTGTCATGTCGACAGGCCATCAATAAAGCGCAATTTAGCGCTAGTTCGGGAGTAATTTGACGCTTAAAGAAGGCTCAATTTAATGTTTGAGTACGCGCGCTAAGAAGGATTGCGTACGTTCATGTTGCGGTGAATCGAAGAGTTTCTCGGGATGACCCTGCTCGGTAATCTCGCCTTTATGGATAAAATAACCCGATCAGCAACCTCGCGAGCGAAGCCCATCTCATGGGTAACTATCACCATCGTCATGCCTTCTTTGGCCAACTCGCGCATGGCATCCAGCACTTCACCGATCATTTCCGGATCTAGCGCCGATGTGGGCTCGTCGAACAGCATTAGGCGGGGTTCCATCGCCAAGGCGCGGGCCAGTGCCACACGCTGCTGTTGGCCGCCTGAGAGCTGGCTAGGGTACTTATCCGCTTGGTCAGCAATACCCACTCGGTCGAGCAGCCGCTTGGCGTTGCTGACCGCGTCGTCCCGGCTTAAACCACGCACTTTCATCGGTGCCAGGGTAACGTTATCGATCACACTGAGATGGGGAAAAAGATTGAATTGCTGAAACACCATGCCCACTTCGGTACGGATGGTTTGCAGCGCTTGGGTACTCTTCCCATGGGGCAGTAGTTCGTTGTTATCGACCACCAGGCTGCCCGATTGGAACTCTTCCAAACCGTTAATACAGCGAATCAGCGTTGATTTACCTGAACCACTGGCACCAATAATCACGACGACTTCACCGGGCACAATTTCGATATCGATGTCGTTGAGTACGTGCAGGCTGCCAAAATGTTTATGGAGCTGCTGCATACGCACAATGGGGTGCGTTGCGTCGTTCATTGTATCGCTCATTGCGCGTGTCCTTATTGTCCCGCCAGGCCTCTGATCTCAAGCTGGCGAAGGATGATTGATAGGGTCCAGGTGATCGCCAGATACATCAATGCGACCATGAAGTAGACCTCCAGGGCTGTGAAGGTGGTGGAGATATAGATTTGTCCCTGACGCACCAATTCACCAACGCCAATCACCGAGAACAGTGAGGTGTCTTTGATACTGATAATGCCCTGATTACCCAGGGAGGGGATCATCCGCCGAAAGGCTTGGGGCCAGATAACGTAGCGAAACGCCTGAGTACGCGAGAGACCGAGTGAAAGCGATGCTTCACCTTGGCCGCGCTCAATCGACTGCACGCCGCCACGAACGATTTCAGAGATATAAGCGCCGGAGTTAACGGCGATTGCGGCAATACCGGCAACCAAGGGGTTAATCGGACCTCCTAGCAGTTGCGGTAGGCCGTAAAATATAAACAGCACTTGCACCAGGATGGGGGTACCGCGAAATACTTCAATATAAAAAATGGCTGGCCAGCGTAACCAACGTAGGCGGCTAATACGTAACAAGCCAAAGAAAATGCCGATAAAAAAACCGATGGCGAGACCGCCGAACGAGATAAGCAGTGTCCAGGGAATACCTGGTAGCAGGTAAGGGATAGACCCAAACGCTGCCGACCAATCAAATTGAAAATTGACGTCCACGCATAGACTCCTGAATCAAGAATACAGATGAGAAAAGCACATAAGAAACGCAGCAGGGCCGGGGGTTATGGCCACCCGGCCCTGTCATGACGTTATGCTGTCAGCGAGTATTTATATTCACTCGTCGCTAGAAGCTTCACCAAACCATTTGGTGTAAATCTCATCGTAAGTGCCATCTTCTTTCATCGCTGCGAGTGCTTCATTGGTAGGTTCTACCCATTCGCTGCCTTTATGAAAAACAATGCCGTACTGTTGGCCTTCGTATAACGGGCCGACGACTTTTGTACGGCCTTCACCGCGGGTTTGCGCGAAGTAGGAAACGTTAGGAGCATCGTAGAACACGGCATCGACGTTACGCCCCAATAACGCCATGTACATATCGCTCATGGCCGGGAAAGGGGTGATGTCCGCGTCTTCACCGAGTTCTTCTTGTAGGAAGTCGTAACTGGTAGAACCAATGCGGGTGGCGACAGAGAGGTCGGCGAGGTCTTCGATGGTTTCAACGTCATCATTGTCGGCGCGAACAATAATTTTCAAGCCGGAGTCGTAGTAGGGGTCGGAGAAGTCAACGATCTCAGCGCGCTCTTCGGTAATGGTGGTACCGGCAATTGCGATCTCTTGGCTGCCCGTTTGCACGGCAGGAATAATGCCGGCAAATTCCATCGTGGTGAGGTTAACTTCAAAGCCTGCACGTTTGGCCACTTCGTTGATGATATCCATGTCGAAGCCGACCATTTCGCCGGTTTCTTGATCCATCATTTCAAACGGCACAAAGCTTGGGTCAGTGACCACGTTCACCGATGGCGTTTGGGCCATGGCGGCAGTGGCACTGCCTAACCCCAGTGCGAGCGCTAAGGTAGTTTTAGTTAGACTGGTTGGTAATACGACTTTCATAAGTTTCCCCGTGCTTTATGTGGCTGTGTACAGTTTTCAAAGCGATTTACATCGTTTGAAAACCCTTTAAGCCGTTATTGACCTATCAACCTTGGCGAGAAACCGCCAGGGCGTCAAGTCACGGGGAGCGTTGTGGGCCAACGCTGTTTAGACCATAAAGGAGGCGCCGCAGCCGCAGGTAGTGGTGGCGTTGGGGTTTTGAACACGAAAACGCGCGCCCGCCAGGCCCTCTTCGTAGTCAACGGTGGAGCCTACCAAATACTGGTAAGAGAGGGGGTCAACCACCAAGGCTGCCTTTCCAAATTCAATGACGGTGTCATCTTCGGCAACATTGTCTGCAAAGTCGAAGCCGTACTGAAAACCCGAACAGCCGCCACCGGTCACGTAGACCCGCAGTTTAAGGGATGGATTATTTTCTTCTGCTATCAGCGCATTAATGCGTTTGCGCGCACTGTCAGATAGCAGTAGTGGGGTCGGAACAAAGGCTTCTGCACCGCTCATGGGTACCTCCCGCGAGCTTAAAGAACGAATAAATCGGCATTGGGGGGTGATTATGGGTAATTCCCAGCAAATTGGTCAACTATTGCTGGGAATTAGTTAGGTGAAGCTTAGCTTGCAGCCCTTAGCTGGCGAGGGCAGGTTTCCGCGAGGGCGCTGTGAACCCGTCCATGGGCGCTACTTTCGACATCTGACCGCCATGGATGGCGGAAATGCCGGAATTGTCGGGAACATTATTCCGGCCCTGGAAAAAGACCCTCGCTCCAACCTGCCCTCGCATCACGTTAACTGCCTTGGTAAAGAAACCTTTTGAGGTACCCTCTGCATACTAGTGTTTGTTTGGTTCAAGGCATCAGCGCAGGGGCGGTGAGTCCTGTGTTCTCGTCAAAGCCGAACATCAGGTTGAGATTTTGGATTGCTTGGCCCGAAGCGCCTTTGACCAGGTTATCGATCACCGACAACACAACGACGGTATTGCCATTGCCGGGGCGATGGACAGCCAGGCGGCAGGTGTTGATACCTTTGACACTGCGTGTCTCAGGGTGACTCCCTGCTGGCATCACATCAACGAAGGGCTCGTTGGCGTAGCGCTGCTCGAACAGTGCCTGCAGATCGCCGGGCTCAGCGGTTAGCTGGCCGTAGAGCGTGGCATGAATGCCACGAATCATCGGCGTTAAGTGGGGCACAAAGGTTAACCCCACCGCGGAGTGCTGAATATCCCTAAGACCCTGACTAATTTCCGGCAGGTGGCGGTGGCCGCTCGCGCCATAGGCTTTCATTGATTCGCTGGCTTCAGCAAGCAGTGAGCCTACTTTGGCCCCGCGGCCTGCCCCGGTAACGCCTGATTTGCAGTCGGCAATCAGTTGGCTTGGGTCGATTAACCCCGCTTCCAAAAGTGGTAAATAACCGAGTTGGACGGCGGTGGGGTAACAGCCGGGCACGGCGATTAAACGCGCGTTTTTGATCTTGTCCCGATGCATTTCCGGCAGCCCATATACCGCTTCTTGTAACAATTCAGGGGCACCGTGGGCTTGGTCGTACCAGCGGCTCCACTCGTCGGCATCGCGCAAACGGAAGTCAGCCGAGAGGTCGATCACTCGTGTACCGTTTTCGAGCAGTTCACCAGCAAGCGCATGGGCAACGCCGTGAGGTGTGGCGAAAAAGACCGCATCCATGGCGCCAAGCTGCTTGGCATCCGGTTCACTAAACGCCAGCGTGTCGTAATGGCCGCGCAGGTTGGGGTACATATCGCACACCTTGACGCCTGTTTCCGAGCGCGAGGTAATGGCGGCTACATTGACGTGAGGGTGCTGGGCGAGTAGCCGTAGTAGTTCAACCCCGGTATACCCGGTACCACCAACAATGCCGACCTTAATCACAAAGAGCTCCTTGCGTAGAACTGTTGCAAATTAGTTTCGATAACAGCCTAAGCGGATTGCTGCGGGCTGTCGAAGTGTATCGGGCTATGATACACAAGAGGATAAATAGACAAGAGTATTAAGACAAAAACAAGGAAGGTCGCTGTGGCGCGTTTTTCCCGATCGGATTTTACCTTAGAGAGTTTTCGTCGACAGTTGGCTAATGTCGACGCCCTTCCGCAGCTCTGTTTGCTGGGGCTTGTGTCGGGGATCATTACGGGCGCTGTGATGGTGGCGTTTCGGCTGCTATTGGAAGTTGGGGCCTCGCTTTATATGACAGATGGTAACCCTGAGGCGTTTGAAAGTATGCGGCCCTGGCTACGTTCCCTGTTACCTATGCTGGCAGTGACGCTGGTGGGCGTGCTGTTGTATCGGCAAAAACCGGCAGCTCGCAAACTTGGTGTTGGCCATGTGATTGAGCGGCTCACCTACCATCAGGGCCGCTTTCCGTTACGCAACTGGTTAAATCAGTGGTGGGTCGGGGTGGTGGTGGTGCTAGGGGGCCTCTCTGCAGGTCGTGAGGGGCCGGCAATTCACTTGGGAGCAGCCGCGGCCAGTGGGCTCGGCCAGCAGATGCGCTTGCCCAATAATAGTTTAAGAGTGCTGGTTGCATGCGGTACCGCAGCAGCTATTTCCGCCTCTTTTAATACGCCTATTGCGGGTGTCATTTTTGCCATGGAAGTGGTGATGATGGAGTACACCTTGATGAGCTTTATGCCCGTCATTCTGGCCTCTACCATGGGCGCGTTAGTGGCACAGTTAGCCTATGGCAATGAACCTGCCTTCCGTATCCCTGAAGTGGCTTTGGGGTCGTTAATCAATCTACCGTGGATCGTACTGACGGGATTGGTGATTGGCTTACTGGCCGGGCTGTTTATCCATATTTCACGCAGCCAGCGCATTATAGCGTGGCCGCTTTGGGTGCGCCTTGGGTTAGTAGGGGTCACGACGGGCGCCGTCGTTTGGTGGTTTCCCCAGGTTCAGGGGATCGGCTATGACAGTGTGGCAGCGGCACTCAATAATCAGTTGGAAATTAAAGTACTGCTGGCGCTGATGATTGCCAAACTGCTGATTACGGCGCTAACCGTTGCTGGGGGCGTTCCTATCGGCATTATTGGCCCAGTGCTCGTAGTGGGGGCAGCCACAGGCGCACTGTTTGGTTTACTGGGGGGTTGGTTTTGGCCAGACAAAGCCGCCGACCCAGGGATTTACGCGATGCTAGGTATGGCCGCGATGATGGGGGCGGTGCTACAGGCGCCCCTGGCTGCGCTGATGGCACTTTTGGAGTTAACCCATACGCCGAGTATCATGCTTCCCGGAATGTTGGCGGTAGTGGTTGCTTGTTTAACCTCGCGGCAGTTAACCGGCTGTGAAGGTTTTTTATCAGCACGGTTCGCTATGGGCTGCACCCTCTTCAGCAGCCATTGATGCAGGCACTCTCGCGGGTTTCAGTACCAGCGGTGATGGAGCGACAGTTAGTGCGCACTGAGCGAATGATCACACCAGATCGGGCACGGGTATTACTAGAAACGAATCCGGTTTGGTTAGTGATTGAGCGTTCAAGTGAGAACAAACCAGTGCTGGCGCTTAAAGCTGCTGAATTGGCGCGTTGGCTGCTTGAGCACGACGAGGCGCTGCAGGACAAGGAGCCGCCCGAGGATGAATTAATAGATCTATTGGAAATTCCTGGTCAGCGTTTGGAGCTAGCGCCGATTGGCTTACAGGCGACGCTTTCCGAGGCATTCTTAAAGCTTCAGGATGATGCCTTGGGCGCGCTCTATGTGGTACACGGCTATCGCCCTAAGCAGCAGCGTATTTCAGGTATTATCACCCGTGGCGCTATCGAGCGTTATTATCACTACTCGGATCCCCGTGGCGCCGATCTCCGTGACAGTGATTCACGAGAGAAGGATTCATCAGTTTAAGGAGCGACAATGTACCTATGGGTGAAGGCTATTCACTTAATGGCAGTGGTGACCTGGTTCGCCGCGCTGTTCTATTTACCACGGCTGTATGTCTACCATGCTACTGCCAGGGATAATGGCGATGAACAAGCGATCGCTTATTTCAAAACCATGGAGCGCAAACTCTACCGCGGGATCATGACGCCATCGATGATTGCAGTACTGATTTTTGGTGGTTGGATGCTCTACCTAGTGCCTGAATGGTTTAGCCAGGGGTGGATGCACGCCAAGCTTGCGCTAGTAGTCTTGCTGATTGCCTATCATCACGTTTGTTTGATCTATTTGAAGCAGTTTGCCCAAGACCGTTGTACCAAAGGGCACGTGTTTTTCCGCTGGTTTAACGAAGCACCGGTGATTGCGCTGGTGGCTATTATTCTACTCGCCGTTGTGAAGCCCTTTTGATGCGCCAGCCTCTTCCTCCCGTGGTGTTGGTACTTGCTGGTCACGACCCGACCGGCGGTGCGGGTATCATTGCTGATAGCGAAGCCATTGCTGGCTGTGGCGGCTGGGCGGTAACGATCCCCACTGCGCTAACGGTTCAGAATTGCCATAACGTGACGCGTGTGATCCCTGCAGACGCTAACGCGATGCGCCAAATGGCTGAAGTGCTTGGCGAGATGCAGGTGGCGGCGATTAAAATTGGCTTGCTCGCCGATGAAGACACGCTGCGCGCAGCGGAACAAATTATTCGCCGTTTTCCAGGCATTCCCGTGGTAGCGGATCCGGTATTTAAAGCCGGCGGTGGAACTGAGTTATCCACACCCGCTTTGCGTAAGCTCTATATTGATCGTTTGCTACCGCTTGTGGATATTTTAACGCCCAATCGTGCTGAGCTGTGCCAATTGACGCCTGACATCGTTACGGCTTTCGACGATACGGCCCGCGCGGTAGAGCTGATGTCACAAGGATGCCAAGCCATTTTAGTGACTGCCACTGATGAACCATTGCCCGGCAACGATGAGCAAGTCGTTCACACCTTGCACTCACCTGACACCACTCGCCAATGGCAGTGGCCACGTTTGCCCGAACTGTTTCACGGTTCAGGTTGCACGCTCGCAGCAGCCATTGCGGCACGTTTGGCTGTTGGAGAGCGCTTACCAACAGCGTGCGAACAGGCGCAGCACTTTACTTGGCAGAGCCTGTCTCAGGGGTTTCAGCCGCCTAGCGGCCAGTGCTTGCCCAACCGCTTTTCAAGAGCTGTCCGTTTTTAATCCTATCTTCTATATGCCATTGACCGAGAGGATGCCATGACTACATCAGCTGAACTGTTTGACCTTGCCAGTCGCCATATCCCTGGCGGAGTAAATTCACCCGTTCGAGCGTTTAAAGGCTTACACCGCCCGCCCGTCTTTATGGAGCGAGCCCAGGGCGCCTTTCTATTCGACGTTGAAGGTAATCGGTACGTGGATTATGTGGGTTCCTGGGGACCAATGATCACTGGGCATGCGGACCAAGACGTATTGGCTGCCGTACGAGCACGGTTAGATAATGGCCTGTCGTTTGGTACCCCTACCGCTGTCGAAACCACCATGGCGGATTTGATCTGCGAGATGATCCCTTCCATGGATATGGTACGTATGACCAGCTCGGGTACCGAAGCGACTATGTCCGCAATTCGTTTGGCCCGAGGTAGCACTGGTCGCGATAAGATCGTTAAGTTTGAAGGTAACTACCACGGCCACTCTGACTCTCTGCTGGTAAAAGCGGGTTCTGGGGCACTCACTCACGGTGAGCCCAGCTCCCCGGGCGTACCTGCTTCGCTGGCTGAGCACACCATTACACTCTCATTTAACGACCCTGAAGGGGTTGAAGCGTGTTTTAGCGAAATCGGCGATCAGATTGCTTGCATCATCGTTGAGCCCGTTGCTGGCAATATGAACTGTATACCGCCACAGCCGGGCTTCCTGGAAACGCTGCGTCGGGTATGTAACGAGTACGGCAGCCTATTGATTTTTGACGAAGTGATGACCGGTTTTCGCGTTGCCTTAGGTGGTGCTCAGGCACACTACGGTATCACCCCCGATTTAACCTGCCTGGGTAAGATTGTTGGTGGCGGTATGCCGGTGGGCGCGTTTGGTGGTAAGCGCGATATTATGCAAAATATTTCACCCCTAGGACCGGTTTACCAAGCAGGCACCTTATCGGGTAATCCGCTGGCCATGGCGGCGGGTGTTGCGCTACTTACAAAGCTTCGTGTGCCAGGTTTCCATGATGCGCTCACTCAGCGGGTCAATACTCTGTGTACAGGCCTTCAAGAGCGAGCTAACGCTGCACGAGTGCCGATGATAACGCAGTCCGCAGGCGGCATGTTTGGGCTCTTCTTCACCTCACAAAGCCGTGTGGATAACTTTGCCCAAGCCACAGCCTGCAATCCGGATGCTTTCCGGCGCTTCTTTGGTTCGATGCTTGATCACGGCGTTTACTTGGCGCCTTCTGCTTTTGAGGCGGGTTTTATGTCTAGCGCCCATACGCCGGAAGATATTCAGTTCACGCTGGATGCAGCCGAAAAAGCCTTTGCCGTCATGTAACGGCAAGTAACGTAAAGCCCGCTATACTGCAAGAGCCGCTCCCCTAGAGCGGCTCTTCGGTTAGCTGAAATCCATATCTATGGTACGAACAACGGCTTGCAATACATGATTTGCGCAGTGGGATTGGCAGCTTGCTTCCCACTAGCTGCACAGACGCCTCAGGAGCAGGACATGACCCAGATCCATATCACCATGAGCGGTTCGCCAGGCGCAGAGTTTTCTGCCCATTGGCGGATTACCCACGAAGGCGAAACCACCGAGCACGTTGAGGAGAGGGGCACCGTACCTGCGGAGTACACTTTTACCGGTACTGAGCTTGAAGGCACCGTGAAACTGTTAAGCGATGACGAGCGATTAGAAGTCGATATTCAAAAAGGTAGCAACCGGTCGCATTCATCTACTCAGGGGGCTGGAGGTACATTAACGCTGATGATTAATTAATAATTATTTATAATTCAAAGCCACCCTAAAGGATGGGGGGTGGCTTTACTTTATATTAAATAAATAATAAGTGAATGGTTATTTGATCATTGTTTTTTTACTATTAATAATTTTTTTAATGTTTTGACTGCAGGCTACGAGCAGTTTCAATGTTAGGTAAAAATTGGCCCTAAATTTTGATGAATCCAGTTAAGAGCTTGAATACGGTTATGAACATTAATTTTACGAAAAATATTGTATAAATGTGATTTTACAGTGTGTTCACTAACAAACAATTTTTCAGCAATTTGTTGATTTGATGAACCTGTGCTCAACAGGGAAATAATTTCCATTTCTCTATTGGTTAGCCCACAAGCAGGACGAAAAGCATTACTTTGGTATTTGCGATAAAAAATGATTAAACGAGCCATCAAATCTCTAGACATCCACAGCTGGCCGCCTAATAAAGCGTGAATACCTTTGCAAATAACCTCAAGACTTTCGTTGCGATAAAAAACCCCTTTTAATTGAGCGCATGACAGGGCTTCCAAAGCATGATCCATATCACTGATATTGATAGCAGCTAATGGCACTTTTGCCATCGCTTGTGGCAATTTTTCTTGCCATGCCGGTAAGGCATCAACACCGATATGATCACTATCAATGAGGATTAATGCGCTACCAGTTACAGAGGAAGGTAGCGGTATACTAGGTGAGTGAATATGTATTGGGCAGCCAGTATGATCGCTTAAATATTCAGCAAATAGCTGAACCTGCGAGCTTTTTTCGGTAATGATATATACCGATCCAGTAGGTTTTTCTTGCGACATTAAATAATCCTCATATAAAGAAAGAGTCAGCAAGTGATATTTGTAGTGTTGCTTATAAGGCACAATTTGTAAAGTTATGTTATCAAAATAATGGATAAAGTAATGAAGAAAAATTCCAAAATCTAGACGAAACCATAATTTATTGAAAATAAAGGAAATATTTTATTTTTTAGGCTATGGATTTATCCTGAAGATACGTTGAGTAACATTTTGCTGGCTTTTGATACGTTCGATGAGCGCGTAAACTGATGCTCTACTGTTTGGAGTGCGTGTCATGGCATCAGTTAATACCCTTGTCCTAGCTAGTGGAAATGCTGGAAAGTTACGAGAATTCAATCAATTACTGTCGCCACTAGGCTTCGATGTGCGTCCTCAGGCGGACTTTGGCGTTACTGAAGTCGAAGAAACAGGATTAACATTTGTCGAAAATGCGTTATTAAAAGCCCGAGAAGCGAGCCTTATCAGTGGGTTACCTGCCTTAGCAGACGATTCCGGTCTTGAGGTGGATGCTCTTCAAGGTGCACCGGGCATTTACTCCGCACGCTATGGTGGTGAACCTAAAAGCGATGAGAAAAATAACGAAACGTTATTAGCTGCGTTAAGTGACTACGCAGAAGGGCAGCGCAGTGGCCGCTATTGGTGTGTACTCGTTTATTTGCGACACCCCAAAGACCCTGTACCGGTGATTGTGCAGCGCAGTTGGGAAGGCGAGATTCTCGCCCATCCGAGGGGGAAAGAGGGGTTTGGCTACGATCCACTTTTCTGGCTACCGGATCAGGGAATGAGTGTTGCCGAGCTGCCCAGTGAAAGCAAAAACCGCCTTAGTCACCGTGGACGTGCGTTGCAAGGATTGGTGGAGCTATTGAAGGTGGCGCATGGCTGATACGCTGCCGCCGCTATCTCTTTATATCCACACGCCCTGGTGTGTACGCAAATGCCCATATTGTGACTTTAATTCCCATGAGCCGGGGACACACGGCTTTACGCCTCGCGATTTGCCTGAATCCGCTTATCTTAAGGCTTTGTTACAAGACCTGGATAGCGATCTTGTCCTGGCGGCTGGCCGCGAAATTCAAACCATCTTTATTGGCGGTGGAACACCCAGCCTGCTGTCGCCTGCATTTTATGACCGTTTACTGAGCGAGATTGAAGCCCGTTTGCCTTTTGCTAACGGTATTGAGATTACCTTAGAGGCCAATCCTGGTACTACGGAGCAGGCACGTTTCATTGGCTACCGAAACGCTGGCATTAATCGCCTTTCGCTGGGTATTCAAAGTTTTCAGCCCGACCAGTTGCATGCGCTAGGGCGTATTCACAGTGGCGATGAAGCGATCACTGCGGTAGCCCAAGCGCGTCAGGCGGGCTTTACCAACATTAATATTGATTTAATGCATGGCTTGCCCGGTCAGACACCTCAACTGGCAATGGACGATATTGCTCAAGCGCTATCGTTAGCGCCGGAGCATCTCTCCTGGTATCAGCTTACCCTTGAGCCGAATACGGCCTTTCACTCCCATCCACCGACGTTGCCTGAAGAAGAAGCACTCTGGGATATCCAGGACAGCGGTCATCAGCTTTTGGAGAAGGCTGGATTTAAGCGCTACGAAATTTCAGCCTACGCTACTACTAACCAGCAAAGTCGGCATAACCTTAACTACTGGCAGTTTGGTGATTATCTTGGGATTGGTGCGGGTGCCCATGGCAAGTTAAGCCATATTGACCAAAATGGTGAGTGGCGCATTGAGCGGCGTTGGAAAACCCGCCAGCCGGATGCTTATTTAAAACGCATGGATGACCTGCGAGGCTTTATAGCCGGTAAGCAGGTGATAAAAGCGTATGAGCTGCCGTTGGAGTTCGCTATGAACGCTTTGCGACTCATTGAGGGTGTGACGCTGGAGACATGGAAAGCCAATACCGGGCTCTCTTCTGATATGTTACTGATGCGTTTACAAACCGCCGAGAAAAAAGGACTTTTGATGCAAATGCCTGAAAAGCTGCGTGCATCGCCTCAAGGTCTATTATTCTTGAATGAGTTGCTGGCTTTAATTAGTGAAGATTGACCAGTAATGAATAAAAAGATGTTTCGAACATAAACAAGGAGTGAGTGATGCGTATTTCTCGACTACTGACACCGCTGGCAGCCGCTATTTTAGTAGCAGGTTGCGCCACATCGGATCCTTACGGTGGCCAAACGCAGCGCTCTAGCACCGCGATGGGTTCTGGTATTGGGGCCGCTGTGGGGGCTGCTGCAGGTGCTCTGTCTGGCGATGGTAGTACCAGCCGCCGCGACCGTGCGCTGATTGGTGCGGCCGTAGGTGCAGCCGCCGGTGCGGGCATTGGTGTCTATATGGATCGCCAAGAGCAGCAGCTACGTGAGAACTTGCAGGGCTCACGTATTGAGATCGATCGCCGTGGCGACGATATCGTGCTCAATATGCCCAGTGGCGTTACCTTTGGTTTTGATTCTGCCGATCTGACGAGCGAAGCACGTAGTTCCCTCAATGAAGTCGCTAGCGTGCTCACCGAGTACCAAGATACTCGCGTTAACATCGCAGGCCATACCGATAGCACTGGCCAGGCCAGTTATAACCAGCAACTGTCTGAGCGCCGTGCCCAAGCTGTGGGTGGTTATTTAACTCAGAACGGTGTTTCATCGTCGCGCCTTAACACCTCTGGCTATGGCGCCACTCAGCCGGTCGCGAGCAACGACAATGAGCAGGGCCGTGCCCAGAACCGCCGTGTAGAAATTACCTTAACCCCAACAGGAAATGGTCAGGGCTAAGCCTAATACACTATTAGGTTAACCTGGCTATTGCCGCTTAAAGCCCGCTATGCTCACATAGCGGGCTTTTTTCATTTAACTGTCGATGAGTCTCTATGCTGTCTTACCAACATGCCTACCATGCCGGTAATTTTGCCGATGTGCATAAACATCTGACGCTTTATGCGGTGATTGACTACTTATTACGTAAAAAAACCGCTATTACATATGTGGATACTCATGCTGGTAGAGGGCTATATCCGCTTGAGGCTCCTGAGACTCAGCGCTTGCAAGAGTATCGCGAGGGCATTTGGCCACTTTGGCAGGCCCGTGCGGGATTGAATGATCCGTTGCTAAACGCCTGGAAAGAGGCATTAACAAGTGCTCAAAAGGCACCGGCGTCATTGACGCATTACCCTGGTTCTCCTTGGTGGTTGAGCCACTCGCTGCGTGAGCAAGATCAACTGAGACTATTTGAACTGCACCCAGGTGAGCACGAGCAATTAAGCGCCCAAGGTTTATCGCCTCGGGCGCAACGCGTGTTTGGTGACGGACTGGCGGGACTTGAGGCTATGCTGCCTGCCATAACGCCCCGCATATGCGTACTCATTGACCCCAGCTATGAGCGCAAGGTGGAGTACCAGGAAGTTGCCGATACCGTCGTTTACACCCATGAGAAAGCGCGCCATGGTGTGGTATTGATTTGGTACCCGTTACTGCCTTCTGACCACCATCTCACGCTATTAACCGCCTTAAAAGAGAGCGGCGTACGCAAAATATGGCGCAGTGAACTGCTGCTGCGCGAACCTGGTGAGCAGGCCCACGGCATGTTCGGCAGCGGTATGTTAGTGATTAATCCTCCCTGGGGTCTGGATCAGCGCATTGCCGCAGCGATGGAAGAAATCACACCGCTGCTCGGCACCGATACCCGCTATCAGGCGGAGTGGTGGGTGAGGGAGTAGTTGTTGGAAAGAGTCGCGCTATCATTTACCGATACAAAAGCTGCCAAAGATCTCACCCAGTAAATCATCGGCACTGAATTCGCCGGTGATCTCTCCCAAAGCCTGTTGGGCGTCGCGAAGATCTTCCGCAAGCAGTTCTCCTGCGCCGTAGCCATCGAGCTGAGCTCGGCCTGTATCCAGGGCAGCCATTGCACGGTCTAAGGCGTCCAGATGCCGTCGACGGGCAGAGAAGCGACCCTCAGTGGTGGCAGCAAAGCCCATCACATCTTTTAGATGCGCTTTTAAGTTATCCACACCCGTGCCGGTTTTTGCCGATAGCCTGACGATGGGCGTGGTTGTGGATAAATCAATGCCCGCCGGTTCAGCACTGGTATCGATCTTATTGCGCACCAGGGTTAAGCGGCTTTGATCAGGAAGGCGAGCAACAAACTCGGGCCAGATGGTCATGGGGTCAGTGGACGCAGTGGTGCTTGCATCTACCAATAGTAAGACACGATCAGCTTTTTCTATCTCTGCCCATGCACGAGCGACACCAATCTTCTCAACTGCATCGGGCGTATCGCGCAGCCCGGCGGTGTCGATAATATGCAGCGGCATACCGTCGATATGAATGTGTTCACGCAGCACGTCCCGGGTGGTGCCAGCGATATCGGTCACAATGGCGGTATCTTGTTCTGTCAGGGCATTCAATAGGCTGGATTTACCCGCATTGGGGCGGCCTGCGATAACCACGTTCATCCCTTCACGCAGCAATGCCCCTTGGCCTGCCGCTTGACGCACATCGCCTAACGCTTGCTGGACACTGTTTAAGTGCTGCGCAACATGGCCATCGGCAAGAAAGTCGATCTCTTCTTCAGGAAAGTCGATCGCCGCTTCAACGTAGACGCGTAGTTCAATCAGCCGCTCTACCAGCGCTGATACGCGCTTTGAAAATTCCCCTTGCAGCGAGCGCACGGCGTTTTCGGCCGCTGAACGTGACGTGGCATCGATTAAATCCGCAATCGCTTCGGCCTGGGCCAGATCAAGCTTGTCGTTTAAAAAAGCGCGTTCGGAAAATTCACCCGGCCGCGCCAAGCGGGCTCCCAATGCCACACAGCGCTCAAGCAGCATATCCATGATAATCGGACCGCCATGCCCTTGGAGCTCCAGAACGTCCTCGCCGGTAAACGAGTGAGGGCCATTAAAGAAAACAGCAATGCCTTCATCAAGGCTGCCTTCAGCGCCCTGGAAGGGGCCATAGTGAGCGTAACGCGGGGCAGGGCAATGCCCAACCATGGCTTGAGCGATCTCGCGGCAGGTAGGGCCAGAGACGCGGATAATACCCACACCGCCCCGACCGGGTGGCGTTGCCAATGCCGCAATGGTGTCAGGCGTATAAAGGCGTTCGGCCATGGTGAATCTCTTTTTAAATTGGCAGGTAACGAAATGGATCGACCTAGTGTGAATTTTTCGGCCTTAAAACGCCAGACCCCCGCTCAAGGCGGGGGTCTGAAGGCGCTAATTAAAACGGCGGATTGCTGGGTTTTTAACTGCTAAGTTTTTACCTACTTAGTTTTTAACCCTTTACCGACGTTCGGATCGTTTTCGATTTTGCGCGTAATGTAGTACTGCTGCGCCACCGAAATGATGTTGTTGACCACCCAGTAGATGACCAGACCGGCTGGGAACCACAGGAAGAAGAAGGTAAAGATGATGGGTAGCATCTTCATAATCTTCGCCTGCATTGGATCCGGAGGCGTCGGGTTCAACATCTGCTGAACGAACATCGAAATGCCCATCAGGATTGGCAAGATGAAGAGTGGATCCTTCACCGATAGATCTTGAATCCAGAACATAAACGGCGCGTGACGCAGTTCAACCGATTCCAGCAGCATCCAGTACAGGGCGATGAAAACGGGCATCTGAATCACAATAGGTAGACAGCCCCCCCAGAGGATTGATCTTCTCCTTCTGGTAGAACTTCATCATCTCTTGTGACATTTTTTTGCCGATCGTCACCATACATCTCTTTCAGACGCTGCATTTCAGGCCCAAGCTTACGCATCCGTGCCATGGACTTGTACGCTTTGGCTGAAAGTGGGAACAGCACGGTCTTAACCAGTACGGTTAGCAGAACGATTGACCAGCCCCAGTTACCGACGACATCGTGGATTTTATCCAGTAGCCAGAAAAGCGGGTTAGCGATAAACCATAGCCAGCCGTAATCGACGGTTAAACGTAGATTCGGTGCTACTTGCTCTAGGTAGTCCTGTACTTTAGGACCCATGTAGAGGGTGGCACCTAACGTAGCTTCGCCTTCTGCGGCAACAGAGCTGGTAGGACCAGCAAAAGCTACGACGTTACGGTTGCTTGAATCCGTCGTGACGTAGTAAAGGTTCTGCTGGTCCTGCTGAGGTGCCCATGCTGAGACAAAGTAGTGCTGAATAATGGCAATCCAGCCCCCTTGTGCTTCACGGTTTTCAAAGTTACTACCTTGAATGTCATCAAAGTCGATCTTCTCGTAGCGCGCATCCGGCGTTGAGTAAGCAGCCCCTAAGTAGGAGTTCATCCCCATTGATACACCGCTGGAGGGGTCAGGGCTATTGTCACGTGCCAACTGACCAATAAAGCGCGCGCTAATAGGCGCATCAGTGTTATTGGCTAGGTAGTAATTGACATTGACCGCGTAGCTGCCACGTTCAAAAGTAAGGCGCTTAATAACCTCAACGCCATTTACATCGGCGGTTAGATCAACGCTTAGCTCGTCGTCATTATCGCCTAAACGATACTCTGAATTTTCGGGCGTAAACGCAATACGGCTTGCTTGGCCATCAAGCTGGAGGCCTGAACGTGCCACGTAGCTGCGGCTACTGTTATCTGACAGCAGGACATAGTTACGCTCTGAGTCGAGGGAAAGTTTGTGCTGCGGTAATGCAGCATAAACAATATCGCCACCGTGTGGATCAATGCGCACATCAAGAACATCGGTAGTCACGGCTATGAAATCGCGGCTCGACGTCTCGCTTTCGCTATCGTCAGGAATACCTTCACCTACCGCATCTTGCTGTGTAGATGAGCTCGGTACCGCTAAGCCGCCTTCGCCATCCTCCATATTGCTGGGAGGAGCGGCGTTGCTGCGTTGAGTCGTCTCAGGCACTGAATCGTAATTCGGCTGCCCGTAATCCTGATTCCACTGGACGACTAGCAGATACGCAAGTACGGCTAGTGGAATCAGTAATAAAAGTCGTTTTACGTCCATGAGGGTTCTGCCCGCTGGGTGGTGAACATGCTAATGGCGCAGTGTCATTTACTCGACTCTTGACACACGAAAGCCTGCCAGGCGGCAGGCCGAGGTCGAGCGGCGAGGTGTGCACCAAAGGTCACGTGTCCCGCTCAGGCGTTGGTGCTGCGATCACCGCCTGTGCGTCACGCTGAAGTCGCTTCCACATGCCGTGTAACTGGCGATGTAAGGTATCGTTATCGATATCCTGAACGCCGCGCCGAGCAAGCACCACTATATCCACAGAGGGTAAGTGATCTTGGCGAAGACGGACGGATTCTCGAACGAGACGCTTGAAACGGTTGCGATCTACGGCGCGCTTGACATTTTTTTGCTGACCACTAATCCAAGGCGGGGATGCCCCCGAGTACTTAGGCGGACTAACGCCATCATACCTTTGCCATGCAATTTAAGGTCTGCTTGATCAAACACGTGACTGAAATCCCCAGCATTTAGTAACCGTAATTGCCGGGGAAAGCCTTGCTGCGGCACACGCAATCCGAGATCAGGCGCTCAGACGCTTGCGGCCCTTTGCACGGCGACGTGCGAGGACGGCGCGACCGTTTTTGGTTGCCATACGAGCACGGAAGCCATGCGCGCGCTTGCGCTTGAGAACGCTAGGTTGAAAAGTGCGTTTCATAACTCGTTATTCCCACGTGGTTTAGGACGGAAAGTGAATTCCAAAAAGCCCGGTCCAGTGAGGAACTAGCCGGGGAGATTCAATTCAAGACCGGAAATTGTAGAGACTTCCTCTGCTGGGTGCAATTTTTCCTTGCATAAAAAGCTTTCTAACACGCTTACAGCCATGTGGCTTGTGTGAAAACTTACCATACTGGCTACTGCTATTATTACTAATAGGTAGTTCTAAATCTGTTGTTATTAATAGTGGGGATACTATTTGTGGATAAGTGGTTTTAATAATTATATTTCAACGACCTATGATAATTAAAAATCTGTGTGTAAGTTCCGTATAAACAGTCTACAAGGTGTTGAATAGATGTGACTAACCTCTGTGAAAGGGGTTTTTAAATAATTGTACTCATCCATCCACACGGTTTTCCCGTGAGCTCACCGTAAGTTGTCCACAGGCCAATATTGAGGTCTAAACCCGTGTGGATAACCGAAGCTTTGGGCGCTACAATGGTCGGCCGTTTTCAACCGATGGTGAGATGAGTGTCACTGACGCTTTGGCAACAGTGCCTGGACAACCTGCAGGATGAGCTGAATTCACAGCAGTTCAATACCTGGATACGCCCGCTGCAGGCAGAAGAAGGAGAGTCCAACGAGCTGCGCTTATTAGCGCCGAATCGTTTTGTGCGCGATTGGGTGAGTGATAAGTATGCCAAGCGGATCAGTGAGCTGATGCGCGAGCTTGCGCCAGCTAAACCACCGAAAGTGAGTTTAACGGTAGGTAGTCGCCGCCCGGCCACTCAGGCGCCTCAGCATCGCGACTTGGGTAATCCTGTATCTGCCTCTCCATCGCGGCCTTCAGCGCCGGCTGTTCATACCCCCCCGCGGGGTGATATTGCCGATGAGCGTGAAATAGATAGGTTGCGTGATGAAGCCCCCAGTCGGCGCAATAACGAGCGTCAGGTACAGGTAGAAGGCAGCCTGAAACACGGCAGTGGTCTCAATCCCAATTTTACCTTTGATACCTTCGTTGAAGGTAAATCAAACCAGTTGGCGCGCGCCGCCTCCCGCCAAGTGTCTGAAAACCCTGGCGGCGCTTATAACCCCCTATTTCTTTATGGTGGTGTGGGTCTTGGTAAAACCCACTTGATGCATGCCGTGGGCAATGCATTGGCGACCCGGCGTGAAAATGCGCGGGTGGTGTACCTGCACTCTGAGCGGTTTGTCGCTGATATGGTCAAAGCGTTGCAGCTTAACGCGATTAACGACTTTAAGCGTTTTTACCGTAGCGTAGATGCGTTACTCATTGATGATATTCAATTTTTTGCCGGTAAAGAGCGTTCGCAAGAAGAGTTTTTTCATACCTTCAACGCACTATTAGAAGGTGGTCAGCAAATGATTCTTACCTCTGATCGCTATCCCAAAGAGATCAGTGGTGTAGAAGAGCGTCTAAAATCACGCTTTGGTTGGGGCCTGACGGTAGCGATAGAGCCACCGGAGCTAGAAACCCGCGTGGCTATCTTGATGAAAAAAGCTGATCAAGCTAAGGTCGATTTGCCTCACGATGCGGCTTTCTTTATTGCTCAAAAAATTCGCTCCAATGTGCGCGAATTGGAAGGTGCATTGAAAAAAGTCATCGCTGATTCGCACTTTATGGGTAAAACCATTACCCAAGATTTTATTCGTGAATCACTGAAAGACCTATTGGCCCTTCAGGATAAGCAGGTAGGTGTGGATAATATTCAGCGCACAGTCGCAGAGTATTACAAAATTAAGGTGGCAGACTTACTTTCCAAGCGTCGTTCACGGTCAGTTGCTCGCCCCCGTCAAGTGGCGATGGCGCTTGCTAAAGAGCTGACGAATCATAGTTTGCCCGAAATTGGCGATGCCTTTGGCGGCCGCGACCACACAACGGTGTTGCACGCTTGCCGAAAAGTTAAATCGTTGCAAGAAGAGAGCGCGGATATTCGTGAGGATTACAAGAATCTGCTGCGCCTGTTGACCAGTTAATCACCCCATGGGACGGGCCTGTTATGCGCAGGTCTTTCAGGATATAGAACCGGAGTATTGATGAAATTTTCGATTTCCCGAGAGGCGCTATTACGTCCGCTGACTCTGGTCGCAGGTGTTGTCGAGCGCCGCCAAACACTACCTGTACTTTCTAATGTATTGATTCAGGTTGAGGGGGACCAGGTCTCGCTTACCGGGACTGATTTAGAAGTCGAGCTCGTTGGTCGCACGGTGGCCAGTCAAGTTGATCAGGAAGGATCAGCGACAGTCCCAGCTCGTAAACTGATGGATATTTGTAAATCCTTGCCTGATCAGTCTGACATTCAGTTAGCCGTTGAAGAGGGGCGTGCGGTACTGCGTAGTGGCCGTTCACGCTTTACCCTTTCAACGTTACCGGTTGCTGAATTCCCTAATATCGAAGATGCAGATGGTAGCCAAGAAATTAGCGTACCCCGGGGTACGCTTAAGCACCTTATTGAAGCTACCTCATTTGCTATGGCGCAGCAGGATGTTCGCTATTACCTCAACGGTATGCTGCTAGAAATCCAAAGTAATCTGCTACGCACGGTCGCCACTGACGGGCACCGTTTGGCCATGTGCTCGCGTCCAATCGATGTCTCCGTTAGTCAGTCGCAAAAACTGATTGTACCGCGTAAGGGTATTCTTGAGCTGTCTCGCTTACTGGATGACAGCGATGAACCCGTCAGCCTAACGCTGGGTTCTAGCCATGTGCGCGCACATACTGGAGACTTTACTTTCACCTCTAAATTAATCGACGGTAAGTTTCCTGACTATGAGCGTGTCGTTCCTCGTAATGGCGACAAAGTACTGATTGCCGAGCGCGCTGAACTGCGCCAAGTGCTTTCGCGTACCGCTATCCTCTCTAATGAGAAGTACCGCGGTGTGCGGCTTTATCTCGAAGAAAATAATCTCAAAGTAATGGCCAATAATCCTGAGCAAGAAGAGGCCGAGGAGAATATCGCCGTCGAGTATAATGGCGGGGCGATGGAAGTGGGGTTTAACGTTGGTTATTTAGTGGATGTTCTGACCGTGCTTAACGAAGAGCGTGTGCAGATTACGTTGGCTGATCCCAATAGTAGCGCCTTGTTAGAAGAGCCAGGCGGTGGTGATGCCCTGTACGTTGTTATGCCTATGCGTTTGTAACGTCCTTTAGTCGCACAGCTAATAGATAAGTCACGCAACGTTAGCGGCGTTTCTGGCAGCAGAAATGCCGTTAATGCGTTTGGTAGATTACTCCAAATTTTGAAACCCTTTTAAGTGGTGATAATTGGATGAGCCTGACACTGCTTAACTTCCATGGTTTGCGTAATTTGCAGCCTGTTGAAATGGTTCCTTCTTCGCGGATTAACGTTATTAGTGGTGCCAATGGCAGTGGTAAAACCAGTCTTCTAGAAGGTGTGCACATTCTGGGAATGGGACGCTCGTTTCGCACCCGCCAGTTAAAGCACGCAATTCAAGCCGATGAGCCCCATATGACCCTGTACGGGCGCTTAAGCGGTGAGCCGGAGGTTACCCTGGGTGTGCGTCGCTTGCGTGCTCAGAGAGAGCTTGAGCTGCGCTTGAAGGGTGATAAAAATGCTCGTTTGGCCGAGCTTGTTGAAACTATGCCTCTCCAATTGATCAACCCTGATGCTTTTCGACTACTTGAAGGATCACCAGCTGGGCGACGTGAGTTTCTTGATTGGGGAGTGTTTCACGTGAAACATGACTTTTTGGGAATATGGAAACGAGCTCGCCGTGCGTTGAAACATCGGAATGCACTGCTCAGGCGTGGTAGAATACATCCTCAGGAAATGGTGGTGTGGGAGCAGGAGCTGGCCAACTGGGGGGAGCAGATGGATATATTCCGTCGTGCTTGGTTCAGCGATTTTTTGCCAGTTTTTGAAGAAACGCTTAAGGTGCTACTTCCTTTGCCTGGCTTGTCGCTTCATTACGCAAGGGGGTGGGATAAAGAGCGCTCCCTTTCGGCAGTTTTACACGATAGCCGAAATACTGACCAGCAAATGGGTTTTACTCAACAAGGCCCGCAGCGTGCAGATTTACGTATTAGGGTTAACAAACAGCCTGCTGTAGAAGTGCTTTCCAGAGGCCAGCAAAAGTTAGTAGTGAGCGCCTTAAAACTCGCCCAGGGGCGGTTTCTGGAAAGAACGGCACAGCGGCACTGTATTTATCTGATCGATGATTTGCCAGCCGAGCTGGATGAGCGAAATCGCCATCAGTTTTGCGAATTACTTGAAGATATGCAGTGCCAAGCATTTATTACCAGCGTCGAACCTACAGCGTTAAGAAATGCCTGGCGTACTAATACTTCGGTGAAGATGTTTCACGTGAAACATGTAGAACATGGGTTAAGCAAATTAATGCCAGACGATTAGTACGATACAGTTAATGCAGCAGCTAGCTCGGTGAAGCTAATTAGCCGAGCTAAGCGAGTAGGTTAGGCGATACGGAATGAGACAGACTTCACGACGGAGTGGTCAATGAGCGAGCAGGCTTACGATTCATCAAGCATCAAGGTGCTCAAGGGACTGGACGCTGTGCGTAAGCGTCCAGGTATGTATATTGGAGACACCGACGACGGTACAGGGCTGCACCACATGGTCTTCGAGTTGGTGGATAACTCCATCGACGAGGCGTTGGCTGGACATTGCAGCGAAATTCGCGTTGTCATCCACCCGGATGAGTCGGTCACCGTTAGCGATAACGGCCGTGGCGTTCCCACTGAGCTTCATGAAGGGGAGGGTGTTTCCGCTGCTGAAGTTATCATGACGGTACTGCACGCAGGCGGTAAATTTGATGATAACTCCTACAAAGTTTCCGGTGGCTTACACGGTGTCGGTGTTTCTGTCGTCAATGCACTTTCCGCTGAACTGCGTTTAACGATTTGGCGCCAGGGTGAAGTGTTTGAGCAGATGTACCACCACGGCGTGCCTCAGGCGCCGCTAGGTGTCGTGGGCAAAACTGAAAAAAGCGGAACTCGGGTACATTTCCGTCCCTCTCCAGAAACGTTTGGCAATATCGAATTCCATTTTGATATTTTAGCGAAACGGTTGAGGGAACTCTCTTTCCTGAATTCCGGTGTTGCTATCCGCTTGTTGGATGAGCGTAGCGGTAAAGAAGAGCTATTTCACTATGAAGGTGGCTTAAAAGCCTTTGTTGATCACCTGAACACCAATAAAAGTGTCATTAACCCGGTGTTCCACTTTAACGCTATCCGTGAAGATGGCGTTGAAGTTGAGGTGGCAATGCAGTGGAGTGAAGCCTTCACTGAGAATATTTTCTGCTACACCAACAATATCCCCCAGCGTGATGGCGGGGCGCATTTGGCGGGCTTCCGCGCAGGCCTGACCCGTACGCTCAATAACTATATTGAAGCGGAAAACCTGCTGAAAAAAGCCAAGGTGAATACCACGGGGGATGATGCGCGTGAGGGGCTAACGGCTATTATTTCAGTTAAAGTGCCGGACCCTAAATTCTCGTCTCAAACCAAAGACAAACTGGTATCCAGTGAGGTGAAGACGGCCGTTGAGCAAGAAATGAGCCGCCTATTCTCCGAGTATTTGATTGAAAAACCTAACGAAGCAAAAGCGATCGTTAATAAGATGCTTGACGCCGCGCGTGCCCGAGAAGCAGCACGTAAAGCGCGGGATATGACACGCCGTAAAGGTGCTCTGGATATTGCAGGTTTGCCGGGCAAGCTAGCTGATTGCCAGGAAAAAGATCCAAGCCGGTCGGAACTCTACTTGGTGGAGGGTGATTCGGCAGGGGGGAGTGCCAAACAGGGTCGAGATCGTCGTACCCAGGCTATTTTGCCGCTTAAAGGTAAGATTCTTAACGTTGAAAAAGCGCGTTTCGATAAAATGCTCTCTTCAGCGGAAGTGGGCACGTTAATCACCGCGCTCGGTTGCGGCATCGGCCGTGAGGAGTTTAACCCCGATAAGCTTCGTTACCATTCGGTTATTATCATGACCGATGCGGACGTCGATGGCTCCCATATTCGTACGCTGCTATTGACCTTCTTCTTCCGCCAAATGCCAGAGCTGATCGAGCGCGGGCATATCTTTATTGCTCAACCCCCGCTGTATAAAATAAAGCGCGGTAAGCAAGAGCTTTATCTGAAAGATGAGCAGGCGATGGTGGACTATTTGACCACCACGGCCCTGGATGGCGCTGGTTTACATGTAAACGCCAATGCACCGGGCATCTCGGGTTCTCAGCTTGAAGCGCTGGTGAACCAGTACCGCAATGTGATGAAACGGATCGATCGTTTATCGCGGGTTTATCCCAATGAAGTGCTCAAGCAAATCATCCATACATCTGCGTTAAAAGGTGAGGCGAGTCTGAAAGATCGCGTCACTATGCAGAATTGGATTGATGAGCTGCAGAAGACCATGGACGACATGGTCGCCTATGAAGGTGGGCCGCGTTACCACTTCCATCTTCAAGAAGACTCTGAGCGTGGGCTTTTCTTGCCTACCGTAGCGCTGGTGGCCCACGGTGTTACCACTGAGTACACCTGGGGACTCGACTTCTTCGAAAGTGCCGACTATCGAGGCATTGCTGAATTAGGCGAAACGCTGGAAGGGTTCCTTGAAGAGGGCGCCTTTATCGCCCGTGGCGAGCGTCAGAAGCCTGTGTCGCACTTCTCCGAAGTACTGGCCTGGCTAATGCAAGAAGGCCAGCGTGGTCTGTCTGTACAGCGCTATAAGGGCCTGGGTGAAATGAACCCGGATCAGCTCTGGGATACTACAATGGATCCCGACAGTCGCCGTATGTTGCGCGTCACAATCGAAGATGCCGTGGGTGCCGATATGATGTTCAACACCCTGATGGGGGACGATGTTGAACCGCGCCGCGACTTTATTGAGACAAATGCCCTGGTGGCGAATTTGGATGTGTAAGTCAGGCTGCATTTAAAGTGTTTCACGTGAAACACCTTAATGAGTCTTAATGGCATAATGGTAAGAATGATAAGCGCCGCTATGAAACTATTCATAGCGGCGCTTTTATTTAGGGTAAGCAAAAAGCTTCTAGCTGTCAGGTAATCGGCCAGCTAGGATTACATGCCTATATATCGTTACCGTGTCATTACTTAATTAACCAATCAACAAATTGAGCCAAATCATCAAAGACCATGGTCTTTTCAAGGCCAGCGCCTTTTTGTTCAGTTTTACTTCCTTTGCCAGTTCTAACCAGCGCTGTTTTGCAACCTACTGCCTTGCCCGCCTGCAGGTCTCTCAAACTATCACCCACCATCCAGCTTCCTATTAAGCTTTCTAAATTCACCTGGTGCTGGATTTCTTGAAGCATTCCGGGCAACGGTTTACGGCATTGGCACTTATCATCTGGCCCATGAGGGCAGTAAGCAATATGGGCAATGTGGCCACCTTGCGCTTCTACTAACGTTATTAAGTATTCATGCATAGCATTGAGCGTTTTTTTCATCATAATAGCCACGGGCAACGCCCGATTGATTTGTTGCGACTGCAACAAAGTATCCCGCGTGGGTGAGGCGAGCAATGGCTTTGATTGAAGACGGGTAGGGCACCCACTCATTAAGGGATTTGATGTAGTTATCGGAGTCATGGTTGATGACACCGTCTCGATCCAGAATGACAAGTTTATCGGCACTTAGCATAGAGATCCTATTGTTACGGTTGCAGCGGCCAACGCTTTTTGCCCGCTATTTTAACGACTATCTTACCCGGGTCTCGCTAAAGTGTTTCACGTGAAACACATGCCAGCCCTAAACAACAAAAAAGCCCAACCCGATAAGGGTTAGGCTTAAGTTGCGAGTCATCAAGCGAAGACTACTGCGGGAGTAGCGAAATATCAGCGACTTCTAAGAACAGTGCCTGAAGGCTAGCAAGAAGTGCTAATCGATTCCGCTGAATAGCCGGGTCGTCAGCCATGACCATCACTTGATCAAAAAAGGTGTCGACCGGCTCACGCAGCGTAGCAAGCGAGTCGAGTGCCTGCTGATACTCACCTGCGGCAAATAGCGGAGCCACCTGCGATTGGCTAGCTGTCACCGCGTCGAACAGCGCTCGCTCGGCATCTTCCTGTAACAAATCTTGATCGACCTGGGTGCTGCCGTCGTGTTCCTGCTTGACCAAGATGTTGGAAACCCGCTTATTAGCGGCAGCCAGTGCAGCTGCCTCATCACGCTGAGCAAACGCTTTAACAGCACGAAGGCGACGAGCGAAGTCGAGAGGGTTAGTAACTGGACGTGCACGTACCGCAAGATACATTTCAGCGCTAATTCCCTCTTCCTGGCCCCAGGCGCGGAAGCGATCCAACATGTAAGTGAGCACATCCTCAACTAGACCATCCGCCTTAGGTAAGCCCTGATGCTGATCTGCGGCAACCTTAAGCAGCTCGCGTAGATCAAGGTGGAGCTCACCTTTGACCAGAATGTTGAGCACACCAATCGAGGCGCGACGCAGCGCGAACGGATCTTTTGCACCGGTAGGCCGCTGACCAATGCCGAAAATGCCTACCAGGGTATCCAGCCGGTCAGCTAAAGCTAACGCTTTGCCTGTGGCAGTTTGCGGAATTGCATCGCTAGCAAAGCGTGGTAAGTACTGCTCTTCAAGGGCTTGAGCAACCTCAGTAGGTTCGCCATCCTGCTCGGCGTAGTAGCGACCCATAATGCCTTGAAGTTCAGGGAACTCGAGCACCATCTCGGTCACAAGGTCGCATTTAGCAAGCGCTACTGCGCGCTGGGCGTGAGCCACATCGCCGTTGATCTGCTCGGCGATAAAGGTCGCAATAACCGTACTGCGGCGGGCTTTATCAGCCAGGGTGCCAAGCTGTTGCTGGAATACGACACTTTCTAACTGTGGAATGCGCGAAGCGAGCGTACGCTTGCGGTCGGTATCATAGAAAAATGCTGCATCGGCTAAGCGAGGGCGAATGACTTTCTCGTTACCGGCAATGACCTGGTCGGGGTCAGCGCTGTCGATATTGGCAATGGTGATAAACAGCGGCTTCAGCTTGCCAGCGTCGTCCAGCAGGTGAAAATATTTCTGGTTAGCCTTCATTGAGGAGATTAGGCACTCGGCGGGGACTTCCAGAAAGCGCTCATCAAAGCTGCCCGTAAGGGCGACCGGCCACTCCACCAAACCGCTCACTTCTACCAGCAGGGCTTCGTCGATAACGGCATTGGCCTCCTGCACTTCAGCCTCTGCTAATACCTGTTCACGTATGCGCTCACGCCGTTGCTCCCGGTCCACCAACACATAGGCATTTTCCAGGGCGGCTACATACTCATCGGCGTGGGCCAGTTGAATTGCATCAGGCGCGTGGAAACGGTGACCGTAGGTAGTGCAGCTAGCCTCTAGGCCTAGCGCCTCAGCGGCCACGACATCGCTACCGTAAAGTGCTACCAGCCAGTGCACTGGACGTGAAAACTCAATCCGTGAAGCACCCCAGCGCATGTTTTTAGGTACGGGGAGTGTACTGATTGATTTGCGGATAATCTCAGGCAGCAGTGATTGAATAGACTCACCTTGCTGCTGTTCTCGAAAACCTAGCCAGGTACCTTTTCGGTTTCCAAATGAATCAGCTCATCGACGCTGACGCCACAGGAGCGTGCGAAGCCTTCCGCCGCTTTAGTGGCAACGCCATCTTTAAAGGCAGCCGCCAGCGCTGGACCTCGGCGCTCAACGTCACGGTCAGGCTGTTTATCGGCAAGCTCACGCACTTGTACGGCTAAACGTCGTGGTGTCGCAAACGCGGTAACACTGGCGAAGGGAACATCGGCTTCTTGCAGGCCTTTCTCAATGCCTGCGGCAAATGCATCGGAAAGCGCGTCCAGAGCCGTGGGAGGAAGCTCTTCTGCACCGAGTTCCAGTAAAAGGGTATTTACAGCCATTAGTCGTCTCCCTGGTCGGCGAGTAGCTCTTGTAACAGTTCCCGGCGAAGATTTTCTGGCGCCATAGGGAAACCTTCTGCTTTACGCGACTCAAAGTAGGCGGTGGCTACATCGCGGGCCATGGTACGAACGCGCAGAATGAAGCGCTGACGCTCGGTGACCGAAATAGCGTGGCGAGCATCCAGCAGGTTGAACGTATGCGATGCTTTCAAGACTTGCTCGTAGGCGGGCAGCGGTAGGCTGGCAGCGAGCAGTTTGCCGCACTCTTGTTCCTGGTGGTCAAAAGCGCCGAACAGCTGATCCACATCGGCATGTTCGAAATTGTAGGCAGACTGTTCGCGCTCGTTTTGCAGATAGACGTCGCCGTAAGAAACTTTGCTGCCATCGGGGGCAATGGCCCAAACGAGGTCATAAACACTGTCGACGTCCTGCAAGTACATGGCGATACGCTCAAGCCCATAGGTCAGTTCGCCGGTGACCGGGTAGCATTCTATACCCCCGGCTTGCTGGAAGTAGGTAAACTGGGTGACTTCCATGCCGTTTAACCAGATTTCCCAGCCTAGGCCCCAGGCGCCCAGGGTAGGGGATTCCCAGTTATCTTCGACAAAGCGAACGTCGTGAATCAGCGGATCAAGTCCGAGGCGTTTAAGCGATCCAAGATAAAGATCCTGAAGGTTGCTCGGCGATGGCTTCATCACTACCTGGAACTGGTAGTAGTGCTGTAGGCGGTTAGGGTTTTCGCCATAGCGGCCGTCAGTAGGGCGGCGGGAAGGTTGCACATAGGCAGCGTTCCAGGTTTCGGGACCAATTGCCCGCAGGAAGGTGGCGGGGTGGAAGGTGCCCGCGCCGACTTCCATATCGAGCGGCTGAAGGATGACACAGCCCTGTTCTGCCCAGTACTGCTGCAGAGCAAGGATCAAGCCCTGAAAGGTCGACACATCGGGTGTCGATTGGTTTGTCGAGACACTCATCGCGGAAAGCACCGTTGGCCATGAATTCATAAGGCGTCAAGTATACAATCCTAGGCAGATGGGTTATAGGCAAGTATGCCAACAAGCCGCTTTAGGTAAGGAGAACAGCATGATTGTCGTAACAGGCGGTGCCGGTTTTATCGGCGCCAACTTAGTTAAAGCACTGAACGCCCGTGGTCGAAACGATGTAATGGTGGTCGATGACCTGCGTGATGGCACCAAATTCGTCAACTTAGCTGACTGCACGCTGGCGGATTATCTGGATAAAGATGATTTCCTTGCCAGGGTAAAAGCAGCTCTCAAGGGCGAAAGCGTCGATTTACCCAGGATTGAAGTGATTTTTCACGAAGGTGCCTGCTCGGATACTACCGAATGGGATGGCCACTACATGATGGAAAATAACTTTGAATACTCCAAAGTGCTGCTTAACTACTGTGAGCAGCAGGGCATTCCCTTTCTATACGCCTCGTCAGCTGCCACCTATGGCGGCAGCGAAGTATTTAAAGAGGTACCCGAGTGTGAAAAGCCACTCAACGTATACGGTTACTCAAAGCTGCTGTTTGATCAGCACGTGCGTTCGCGTTGGAATGAATTAACGACTCAGGTGGTGGGTTTTCGCTATTTCAATGTGTATGGCCCGCGTGAACAGCATAAGGGCAAGATGGCCAGCGTGGCATACCACAATCATCTGCAAATTCGTAATGGCGAAACCCTGAAGCTATTTGGCGCTTACGGGGGTTATGAAGCGGGTATGCAGAGCCGCGATTTCGTTTATGTTGGCGATGTGGTCGATGTAAATCTTTGGTTTTTAGACCATCCTGACAAGTCAGGTATCTTTAATCTTGGCACTGGTCGCGCTGAGCCTTTTAAAGCGATTGGCGAGTCTGTCATCGATTTCTACGCTAAAGGTGAGATCGACTACATTGCTTTCCCAGAAGAGTTGAAAGGGCGTTATCAGAGTTATACCCGTGCTGATATTAGCCAGTTACGCGAGAGCGGCTGCGATGTTGAGTTTAAAACCGTGGCTCAAGGGGTGAAGGCCTACTTGGGGTGGCTAAATGGCTAACTCAGCTCAGCGTTTGCTGGTGATTGGCCCTTCTTGGGTCGGCGATATGGTCATGGCCCAAAGCCTGTTTATGACCTTGAAAGCCCGCCAGCCAAGCGCCACGATTGGTGTGGTGGCACCGGCATGGTCACAGCCTATTTTGGAACGTATGCCCGAGGTGGATGAGGTGCTGCCGCTGGCGGTTGGCCACGGTGAGTTTGGCTTGGCTAGCCGTCGCGAACTAGCAGCACGTCTACGCGGACGTTTTGACCGTGCCATTGTGCTACCCCGTTCGTGGAAGGCGGCACTGGTGCCCTTTATGGCACGTATCCCTGAGCGAGTCGGTTTTATAGGCGAGCATCGATATGGCCTTCTTAAGGAGCGTCGTAAGCTCGATAAGCAGGTGCTCGATCAAACGGTAAAGCGTTTTGTGTCGCTGGGTTTACCCCTTGAAGAAGCGACTAGCGGTGATTTTGCACTGCCTAAACCCCACCTACAGATTGACCGAGATAATCTTGTTAATTTACGGCTGACGCATTCGCTTTCATCGCGCATAGCTATTGGCATGATGCCCGGCGCTGAGTACGGCCCCGCCAAGCAGTGGTCGATTAGTTATTTTCATACGTTAGCCAAACGTCTGGTAGAAGATGGTTTTGAGGTACGCGTGTTGGGCGGGGCAAAGGATGATCCGGCGGGAGAAGAGATCACCCACGGCCTTTCCCATGCGCATAACTTGTGCGGTAAAACGCAGTTGGCCGATGCTGTTGATTTGCTGGCAGATTGTCAGCAAGTAGTCACTAATGACTCGGGTTTGATGCATGTGGCCGCCGCGGTTGGGGTACGCATTCATGCGTTGTACGGCTCTTCATCGCCGGCCTACACACCGCCGCTGACGGATAATGCGGTCATTCATTATCTGGCGCTCTCTTGCTCCCCCTGTTTTCAGCGGACGTGCCCACTGGGGCATACCAACTGCCTCAACCATCTGAGCGTTGATCAGGTTTACCAACAGATACACGCTACTCATCAACGGGAGACCCTGATAGCTAATGGGTGAGCTCAATTTCATCTGCTAGGTCGGCAGGTGTTTCTACTGTTTGCTCTTGAGACGTGGGCACGTCAGACTCTCGGCGCTGGGGTGCGATGCCATCCCAAAGGCGATGCTGTAGTGCCGTCTCTTCCCGCAAGCGCTCATTAAGCACTTCAATGCCGTGAGCCTCTACCAGCGTATTATTATCGCTAAACAGAGACGTGCCTAGCCCGGCACGATTGCCCTCTAAGCGGAACCCTAGAGCATCCAACAGAGTGGGGAAAACATCCACCATGGTGGCATCCCGGCGAATGCGCTGTGGCTGGATATCTTCGCCCAACATAATCAGTGTGTTATCGCGGTCTAACGCCGTCAATTGATCCCATACCGAAACCCGCATTGTCAGATGGTCGCTGAGCACAACAACAAGAGTATTATCAAGAAGACCCTCGCTTTCTAAGCGCTCAATTAAGTCCCTAGCTAGCCACGTAGAGCACTCCACCGAGTAAAGAATATCCTGACCATCAAACTCGCCTTGCCGATCCACACACGATTGAGAGGGATAACCGTTAGGTGCATGGCCTGCTAGGTTAAGGCTAACCACCCCCCATGGGCCGTTATCTTCTTGATTCAGGCGACGAATTTCGTCTGCAGTAATATCATAAAGGGTGTCGTCATAAAGGCCCCAGCTATTCACATACTCAGGATCCTCTAACAGGGGTTCTAAATCTTCACGCCCTTTTACCGTATTGAATTGGTGGCCACGGTAGAACAGTCCTTTACCAGCAAACTGAGTACTGGCACCGCCCAAATAGCTCAGCCGGTAACCCTGTGAGGCGAGTATGTCCCCCAGGCAGTCAACCCCCGGAACCACCTTGGACAGAGGGTCAAACTGGCTGTCGTGGAGAAGTCCAGCTGGCATCAGCGGCACGCCACATTGGCTGGCAATCATGCCCGCCATTGTCCAACCAGTGTTATCCATCTGACGAACTCCCTCAAACACCGCTCCTCGTTCACCCAGCGTATTAAGATGGGCGTAGGCATCCCCGAACAGATCGTTGGAGTAAGTACGCTCAATGCTTTCTAGATACAAGAGAAGCAAGTTGGGGGCGTCTCTCAGTTCCTCAGTAGGAGGTGTCTTATAGCGACGATCCAGCCATGCGCCATCATCTGTGACTATCGCAGCGCTGCGTTGACCCAGGCCAAACAGTAGCGGATTGCTCGCCAGTAGCAGAATAGCGAAAAAGCGTTCAGCTAACCGCCAGCGCTGGTCGTGACGTGATAGCCACGTTACCGCTGCCAGCACCCCAATCATGATCAGCGTATAAAGCACAGCGGTAATCATCTTACCGGCGCCACCGTGCTCGGCCATGCCTGCTTGAAGATGAAAAACACCGCGCCTAGATCGACGATGCCGAAACTATCTGCCAGGTAAACGTAAACACCCCATAGGCTCAGCGGCAACAGCGACCAAGGCCACATTTTACGGTAACGAGCGTTAGCCGGGTGGCCCCAGCGCAGCTTCAAGCCCACACCAATCCACACGGCTGCTACAAAAAATAGCGTCCACCAAGGCAGGCGGGTCAGCACCGTAGCGGTATAGCCTAGGCAGAGGCCAATAGTGATGATCGCTATTTTTCGAATAGCACGAGGATTCATATTTAGCCTACATTATAAGACGAATTAATTAATATTAGGGTATGACGGTTTGGTGCTTGGCGATCCTTTTGAAGCACCACTCAGAGGCATGGCTGCGGCAAAATTATAATCACCAGCATAAACTTTTTGCGCACAGTAGGTAAATCTTGTTTTTGTTTGGCGCCACTTCCGCTTGGTATAGCGATTCGACAATATTTTACTATGCAAAAGAAACCATGTTTTAAATTGATTTTTTTTGGAGAGAAACCATCAATCATAACCAGCTTATTATTAGCGTGCTCTCCCTCAATGACAAAATTATCTATATTAAAATCAGATGCCGGAACACCATTAACAGAAAAATTATAAATGATTTTTTCTATTAACAACAAGGCATGCTCAACGTTGAGCTCTCTTCTAAATAAAAGCTTGCGCAAAGTAATAGACTGGCCATGGTCGTCAACAATTCTATCGACAACTAATCCAGGTCCTTTGTTCGTTCTCACCCAGCTTTGACATTGACTAATGAAACAATCAGAATTAGCAGAAGCAATAGATTTTGATACATACCACTCAGAAAAGCTTTGTCGATGATCTTTTTTCCAGCTTTCAGGGTGCCTAGCAACTTTAATTATTTTTGAAGGATTGGTCTCATCTAAATAACAGACTCGATTTGAACCATAGGATAAAATGCTACTATCGTTCAAAATGATTTTTTCACTACTCTTTATTTGTTTTTGATTTCTCTAAATGAGATTTGCATATATCATCCTTGATATTTTCTTTGAGGTGTTCTGAAATTAACGATTTCAGCGTTTGATATTGATACTCGTAAGTGTAATGACTCGCCGTTTCGACTAGTTGGCTGTGTATAATTGTATTGTCTTTCAGCATGAGGCTCTCAATTTTTTTCGCCCACTGCTCTGAAATATAACCGTTTACAATTAAATCGTCTAACCTGTCCTTGAGCAGCTCTCCAGCACCTACACGTTCAGATACCAGCGTCAATGTGGAACATGCCATCGCTTCTAATATAACACAACCAAACTCTTCGATATGTGCAGGCAAAACAAAGAGATCTAACGCAGCATAGTATTGCTCTACCTCAGGAACCGTTTTTTCCATATAAAATATTGGTCTACACCTATACGAACTGTTTTTCTTTATATGTATCTATCTCTCCCTGTCCAATAACTAAAAAGCGATACAAAATGTTGTTTTCTTTTACTAAATCTCGCGCGATTTCAATGAATAAGTCTAAATTTCTTTTTTGAAATCACCGGAAGTAATTAAGCCAATGAGCTTTTCTTCTTTTTAATGCCAAGCTCATCTCGCTTTTTTGCCTAAATATTGATTTTTTAGAGTCATTAAATTGGTTTGAATCAAAGCCTGGGTAAAATACGCTTATTTTGGAAGCTGGAATGGCGTAGCGAGTAGTTAAATCATTAGCCATTAACTGAGAGTTAGCAATGACCTTCTGGTAGTTACTTTTTCTTAAAATTCTGTTATGTATTTTAGAAACACTATTTTTTTGTTGAGCTGAGTTTGGGTAAATTACTTCTTGTGCGAAATCAACGCAATTGTGCATAAAAATTATATTTGCACTTTCCATATCACCATGACTGATGATAAGAGAGGGTTTATTATGTTGACACCATGCATTAGCACGTCTGCTAAACCATAGTCGTCTTATATAGCTAGTTAGCGGAATTTTTTTAATAATTTTTAAATCCGCACCATAGGACATAATTGTTTTTTATTAACTTTTTCACATATGACGGTTACGCGATACCCCATGCTTTTTAAAATTGAAATTTGTTGCAGAGCAATCCTTGCTGCGCCAGTCGTCTTATTCAAGTTTCGGATGGCAATAACTGCCGTCGGTATGTCTTCCATGATAAAACCTGTTGTCAGAAGTTTTTGAAATTCAATAGTTGGTCTTCAAGAAATTTTTCATATATTTCCAAAATACACCATTGGCATTCGACACTGCTATTACTAACCCTCTCCAGCCATCGCGCCAGCCCTGCTGAAAGAAATAAGTTCGCAGAAAAGCAAAAACTGCTTTGAAAAAAATGGCCGGAACTGAGTACTGCTTTAGCCTTCCAGATTCAGCACGAATGTTTGAGTAACGATTAATTTTTTCTAGAAACTGCGACAAATCTGTCACGGCGGTATGCTTTATAGTACCCGATAAGCGTTGTACACGGCTAATATTGCTCACGGGTATAGTTTCGTGAACCATGGCATTGTTGAAATTATGACGGCGACGATCGAATAGCCGAATTAGCCAGTCATTACCCCATCCAGAGTAACGAACTGGCTGATCCATCATCCAGTTTTCGCGCAAGATCTCACCTAGGTCGCTAGGTGATGCGTCGTTAATCCACTTTGTGATTGAGTCGATGAGTTCTGGGGAAGGAGCTTCGTCGGCATCAAGTGAGAGTATCCAATCATGCTTGGCTAATGAAACGGCATAACGTTTGGTAGGCCCGAAGCCAAGAAAATCACCTTGATGTAGTGAAACGTTAGGATATTTCGCCGCAATACGGAAGGTATCATCGGTGGAGCCGTTATCGTAAATCACCACGTTTTCAAAACACTGCACAGCATCCAGCGTATTTTGTAACGTTGAGGCAGCATTTCGAGTGATAATAACAACGCTAACGCCTGTAGGCATAAGTGATGATCCTGTGAGTGTGAGAGAATAGATCAAGAGTGCTATTGTAGCGTTTTTACTTTTACAAAATCTTCAGTGAGGCGCTATTGCACATCATCCATGTCAATTTGGCCAAAGGCTTCCGGGGTGGTGAACGTCAAACGGCATTGCTTATCCAGTCGTTAGAAAATCTAGTTGCTGCGCAAACGTTGGTGTGCCGCCACGATTCCCCGTTACGCGACAAGCTAGAGGACGTTGCTAATCTCAGGCTGGTTGATGCTAATCATCAACTGGCAGGGCATGTGCGGGCTGGTAAAGCTTCCGTGGTACACGCACACGAAGCTAAAGCAGTTCATTGGGCATGGTTGCATAAGCGCTTATATCGAACGCCTTATGTGGTAACGCGACGCGTTGATACAATAATAAAGGATAAGTGGGCTAATCGTCTTTTTTACGGGGATGCGGACTGCTGTGTCGCTATTTCATCAATTATTCAGCAACAATTGATGCATTGGACTCAATACGACATACCGGTCATTCCTAGTGCCATGTCTAATTTTATACCCGATAATCAAGTGACTAGGGATTTTAGATCAAGGTATGCTGATCGTTTTATTGTGGGTCATATTGGCGCGTTGGTGGATCGTCACAAAGGACAGCGCGTGATTTTAGATGCAGCTTCTCAATTACAAAAAAGTCATCCAAATCTGCTGTTTGTCTTCTTTGGCCAGGGAGAAGATGAAAATGTGCTGCGACAAGAAAGTCAGCATTTAGCTAATGTAGTGTGGGCAGGGTTCGAGCCCAACATTGGCGATTTTATTTCAGGGTTGGATCTTTTTGTATTTCCGTCACGAAATGAAGGGTTAGGTTCGGTACTGCTTGATGTTATGCAGGCTAAAGTCCCGATCGTGGCTACTCGAGTGGGAGGCATACCTGATCTGATCAGCCATGAAGAGACAGGGTTATTGATAGAAACTGGCGATGCCATCGCGTTACGTGATGCGGTTATTCAATTAGCAGAGTCTAAAAAGTATAGGACCGCTCTAGCTGAAAACGCTCATCATCGTTTGACGTTATTCAGCCCGCATTTAATGGCGCAAAAATACTGTGATGTTTACCATTCCCTTGCCAACTAGCGTGTGTGGAGCCACTTTTGTTAGCTGATAAATGGAAAAAAAATCGCCACAAGGTTAAGTTTTATCTTCAGGGTATTGCTGAGATTGGCTTGCCAAGGCAGTTCTATCTCACTCAAAAAGCCTCGCTATTTCAAGAGATTTACGAGCAAGATGATGAAAAGCGAAAAGAAATTGCTCGCCGAGTGAATTATTACAATAAGCTTTCGTCTTCAACGTTGTTACCTTCAGAAGCGCAATCCATTGCGGAGTTTGTACGCGAGAAAAGTTGGGCCTATTACATAGATATGAAGAAGTATCTGCTCGCTTTTGACCCGAAGTACAATTTTTTCTATCTTCCAGGTGATATTCGTAGCGTACCTGAGCATCCAACATTGTTGAAAAGCCGACCCATCTCAGAGGGTAACGCGAATTCTATTTTGTTAAAGCTCAATCGTATACGGCATTACTTTTTCGTAAATGATTCAATACCGTTTGCGCAGAAAAAAAACCAGTTAGTTTGGCGGGGCGCTTGTCATCGCCCGCATCGCCAGGCTTTTGTAAGACAATTTTATGATAATCCGCTGTGTAACGTGGGTGATAGTCATCCTAATTTTAAAAATCAACCATGGCACCGTGGAGTAATGAGTATATCAGAACAGCTCACATACAAGTTCATTTTAAGTATTGAAGGTAATGATGTAGCTACAAATTTAAAATGGATTATGAGTTCTAATTCACTATGCTTTATGACGCGGCCTAAATTTGAAACTTGGTTTATGGAGGGCTCTTTGGTGCCGGGCCAGCATTATGTTGAATTAGCCGATGATTACTCAGACTTAGAGAAGAAAGTAAAATACTATGTTAAACACCCTGACGAAGCGAATAGCATTGTAAAAAAATGCCAATGCTTACGTGAATACTTTTAAAGATAAACGCCAAGAGCATCTGATCGGTTTATTAGTACTACAAAAATATTTGGAAAAAACCGGGCAGTGCGAGCCTATTGAACTAGACCTGTGGTAATGACCTTTTCATAACCTTCACGAATAGAGCGCATGGCTGCCTGAGAATGCTGATTAATAAATTTTTTTAACGATTTTTCCAACCTTTTCAGATTTCCTTCCTGCCATTTTCCTGCCCCACGAAGGTGGCAGCGATCAAGGTCGATTAACCAAGGCGTACCACTGGCGTCGACCAGAATATTTCGCGCGTTCAGGTCGACATGATCTAGACCCGCTTGATGAAAGCGTCGGATCATCACGCCTACACGCTGCAACAACGCTTCATCAGCCAAGTCATTGACCAGTAGCTCAGCGAGGGCCTTAGCGTCGGCAATACGCACCGTGATTAACGCGGCTTCATACGTAAGACCATAGCGGGTAACACAGCTTGCGACGGGGCGGGGCACCGGCAGCCCTTGCTCAAAAAGCGTGGCGGTTAAGCGCAGCTCACTAAAAGCGCGGGTACGCTCAGCGCCTGTCCATAAGTAGCGTTTTTCACTTAACTTGGCCACCATGCCACCCCGCCGATAGGGCCGTAGCACCCACTGCTCGGTTGGTGTGGCCTGCAAAAAAGACTGCTGCCCCGGCCTGGCGCTGAGCCCACAATTAATCCGCGCTCACGCCAGTATTGGGCAGTGAACAGAACAGGATCCATTTGGTGTGTTCCCGGTGCGTCACATAAACTGTCTGCATCATGTAAAATCAGCTCATTTTTCTGCCGGAGTGCCGCTAAGCGCATGAAGCCCTCTCTGCCTGTTCAGCCTAACCACATTGCCATTTTGCGCCTCTCCGCCCTAGGAGACGTGTGCAATCTCGTGCCCACGGTACGGGCGTTGCAGCGCCAGTGGCCCGATGCGCGCATTACCTGGATTATCGGCAAGGGGGAGCACAGTCTACTGGCGGGGCTTTCCGGGGTCGAGTTTGTTGTTTACGACAAAGCGACTGGGGTTGCCGGTATGCGCGCGCTCTGGCGGCAGCTTGCCGATACGCGCTTCGATGTACTGCTGCACATGCAGCAGGCCATTCGTGCCAGTGTGCTGTCACTTGGACTTAAAGCCAAGGTACGCGTGGGCTACGACAAAGCACGTGCCAAAGATGCTCAACACTGGTTCACCCAGCATCAGCTTGCGCCCCACCCCAATGCCCATGTGTTGGAGTCCTTCATGGACTTCGCCCGGGTGCTCGGGGTGAAGGACGATCATTTGGAGTGGAATCTGCCAGTCACTGAAACGGCGCGTAACGAAGCCCAGGTGATTAGCGGTAGCGCCCCTTACCTGGTGGTTAACCCGTGCAGTAACGTCCGGCTGCGTAATTTTCGCAACTGGTCGGTAGAGGGCTACGCCAGCGTCATTGAACACGCATGGGTGCAGTACGGCCTCAAAAGCGTGCTGACCGGTGGTGGCAGTGCTCTGGAGCGAGAAATCGGCGATCAAATTGAAGCACTCTGCCAGCCAGCCAGTGTGATTAACGCCATTGGCGGCACCTCGCTGAAAGGAGTATTAGCGCTGATCGATCAAGCCCAAGCGGTGATAGCGCCAGACACCGGCCCTATCCATATGGCCAATGCCATGGGAACGCCTGCATTGGGTCTTTACGCGTCGACCAATCCCCAGCGTGCTGCGCCTTATTTATGGCGTGAGTTTGCGGTCAACGCCTACCCCGATGCGGTTCGCACCTATCTGCATAAGTCGGTTGATGAAGTGAGCTGGGGCCAGCGCGTACGCCATCCAAGCGCCATGATGCTAATTAAAGCCGACGACGTGATCGCTAAACTGGATACACTGCTGGCACATACCGCTTTGGCTGCCAGCGCAGGGAGCACCGATGAAGATTGATTTAACCGCGTTAGAACATGCCCATGTACTGGTGGTGGGCGATGTCATGCTTGATCGCTACTGGCATGGTGGTACTTCGCGCATTTCTCCTGAAGCGCCCGTGCCCGTGGTGCGCGTGGAAGATGTTGAAGACCGGCCAGGCGGGGCGGCCAATGTGGCATTGAACATTACCTCCTTAGGTGGCCATGCGGTTCTGGCAGGTGTGATTGGGGATGACGAAAATGCGCAGATTCTTCAAGCCAGCTTGAGCGCATCAGGTGTAAGTACTCACTTTCAGCGTAGCTCTGAGATACCAACGATCACGAAGCTACGCGTAATGAGCCGTAACCAGCAATTACTGCGCCTGGATTTCGAGCAGCCCCTGGACAGTGTCGATACCAGTGAGCTGGTGACTCAGGTAGAAAAGGCGCTCCCCGACTGTGACGTAGTGATCCTTTCCGACTACGGCAAAGGCACGCTGAACCAAGTCGAGAACCTGATCGCCAACGCAAGAGCCCAGGGCAAACGGGTGCTGATCGATCCGAAAGGGCAGGATTTCAGCAAATATCGTGGGGCAAGTTTAATCACTCCCAACCTGACTGAATTTGAAGCGGTGGTTGGCCATTGCGCGACCGATGAGGAGTTATCCCGCCGGGGCGAAGCGCTACGCGCTGAGTTGGAGCTTGAAGCATTGCTGATTACTCGCAGTGAAAAAGGCATGACGCTGATTCGCGAAGGGCATGCACCGCTGCATTTGCCTACTCGGGCTCAGGAAGTTTTTGATGTAACAGGGGCGGGCGATACCGTTATCGGCTTAATGGGGCTAGCGCTAGCGGCGGGTCACGCCTTTCCCGAAGCGATGATGTTGGCCAATTTGGGGGCTGGGCTGGTAGTGGCCAAGCCGGGCACGGCCACGCTCTCCATCGCCGAGCTCTACACTGCGCTGCACGGCGATAAATTGGCCGAGTTTGGGGTCATTGAACCTGCCGTGCTGGTCGAGGCCGTCACGGCCGCCCAGCTTCGCGGTGAGCGGGTGGTAATGACCAACGGCTGTTTTGATATTCTGCATGCTGGTCATGTGGCTTATCTGGAGCAGGCTAAGCGCCTGGGCGATCGTTTAATTGTCGCGGTTAACGACGACGCCTCCATTGGTCGCCTGAAAGGCCCCAAGCGACCGATTAATCCCTTAATCCGGCGTATGCAGGTATTGGCGGGGTTAGGGGCGGTCGATTGGGTAGTGCCATTTAGTGACGACACCCCCCAAGCGCTGATCGAAGCGATATTGCCGGATATCTTGGTCAAAGGGGGCGACTATCGGCCCGAAGACATCGCCGGGGGCGCGGCTGTTATGGCCAATGGTGGTGAAGTTAAAGTACTGGGTTTTGAAGACGGCGTTTCGACCTCAGCGATGATTAGCTCAATTTTAGATCGCGAGCGATAATGGCCTCTCCCGCCTGGCCTCGGCTGGCCTACTCAGCGGTGCTGTATGCACTATCACCGCTGATTGGATGGCGTATCTGGCGAGAGCAAGTACCCACTTACTCACGCCTTCAGCGGCTGGGGTTACGCCTTGAGCCGCTGCCTCCCGCGCCGCGTATTTGGCTGCACTGTGCTTCGGTAGGTGAAGTGCGTGCTGCTCGGCCGCTGATTGAGAAACTATTAAAGTGCTATCCCACGTATAGCCTGCTGCTCACCACCATGACGGCTACCGGTGCACAGCAGTCCCTAAAGCTCATTAGCGAGCAATCCCCAGACGATCAAGCAAGGCTTGCCCATCGTTTTCTACCGCTGGATTTTCCCGGTGCTGCCAAACGATTTGTACGTAGCGTTCAACCCAAACTAATGATCTTGTTTGAAACCGAGCTGTGGCCCAACGTGATCCACGCCTGCCGACAGCAGAGAGTGCCGGTGGCGGTAGTCAATGGCCGCTTATCGCCCCGCGCCTTCGAGCGTTATCAACGCCTGCGACCACTAATGGCCAGCACGCTCAACGAGATTAGCTGGCTAGCCGCAAAGTCACCGGCAGACGCCGAACGCTTTCATGCCCTGGGTTGCAGTATGGATACCATCCGCGTAGTAGGCTCTCTGAAATTTGAAATAGCTAGTCAAAATAAGGCCTTTGAAGAGAGTGAGTATTTACTTCAAAAGTGGGGAGAGCGTCCGGTTTGGGTAGCAGGCTCCACACGAGACGGCGAAGAGGCATTGATACTGCAAGCCCACCGTCAGCTACTTAAGCGCTATCCGAATGTATTGCTGGTACTGGTGCCTCGCCATCCTCAGCGCTTTGAAGAAGTAGCTAAGCTTTGCCAAACAGAAGGTTGGGCACTCAGCCGTCGTAGCCAACAGCAGCCCGTGACGGCGCAAACCCAGGTTTACCTGGGGGATACGCTAGGTGAGCTGGCAACGCTTTATGCAGCAGGTCGTGTGGCCTTTGTAGGAGGTAGCCTGGTGCCGCTGGGCGGGCACAATATGCTTGAGCCAGCAGCGTTAGGCAGGCCAGTACTAAGCGGGCCTTCAATTGAGAACTTTGACGACGTGGCTGAACCGCTGGTAACGGCGGGTGCGCTAACTTTGGTCGATAGCCCGGATGCCCTGGCAGACGCCGTGGCAGACTATCTTGCTAACCCTGAGCGCGCCCAGCAGGCTGGGCGCGCTGGACGCGCGGTGATTGAGACACAAAAAGGCGCGCTGGCTCGCACTATAAGGGGATTGGAGTTGTTGCTGCCTCGTTAATCTATGCCTCTATCGAGGATCCTTTATTCAAGCGCTATACCGCTCTACGCCATCTTCATTGCCCAGCAGTAGGATATCGGCGCCGCGGGCGGCAAACAGCCCATTGGTAACAACGCCGACGATAGCGTTGATGCGCGCTTCCATGGCCACCGGGTCGTTAATCATAAATTCATAGCAGTCGATAATTTGATTGCCGTTATCAGTGATGACTCCTTGGCGATAAACCGGGTCAGCGCCCAGGGCGACAAGCTCGCGAGCGACATAGGAGCGTGCCATCGGTATCACTTCTACCGGTAGTGGAAAGTTACCTAGTTTAGGCACGAACTTTGAGCCATCGGCGATGCAGATAAAACGCTCGGCGCAGGCAGCCACGATTTTTTCGCGGGTCAGCGCGGCGCCACCGCCTTTAATCATATGTAAGTTAGCATTTACTTCGTCTGCACCATCTATATAAAAAGGAACTGTGCCAACGCTGTTAAGCTCAAATACCTCAATGCCCAGTTTCTTTAGGCGCTCCGCGCTCGCTTGAGAGCTAGCCACCGCGCCTTTAAAGCGGTCGCGCAAAGGCCCTAGCCGATCGATAAACAGGTTGGCCGTGGAGCCGGTGCCGATGCCTAAGATGGTATCCTTTTCCAACTGAGATTTAATTTCTGCAATGGCGGCGTCCGCCACGGCGGCCTTTAATTCATCCTGGTTCATAGCAAGCCTGAGAGTCAGAGGTGAGTTAGTGGCGCTAGTATAGCGGTCTAGACGCCGCTAGGCGTAATCTGCTACCAATAAAGGTTTTTCTGCTCACGTTTTTCCCTTGGGATACCCGCATGCTCGAAGCAACCGTCAAAAAGATCCTCCAAGCCCGCGTATATGAAGCCGCTTGTGAGACTCCGATTTCCCCTGCACCCTTTTTGTCGCGTCGTTTCAACAACCAAATTTTGATTAAGCGTGAAGATCTGCAGCCGGTGTTTTCGTTCAAAATCCGCGGTGCCTACAACAAAATGGCGCAGCTCACCCAAGCGCAAAAAGACAAAGGCGTGATTGCCGCCTCCGCCGGAAACCATGCCCAAGGGCTGGCCATGGCCGCCAAGCTGATGGGTGTCAAAGCGGTCATCGTGATGCCGCGTATTACCCCCGATATCAAAGTGCAGGCGGTACGCGCTCGGGGGGCTAAGGTCATCCTCAAAGGCGACGCTTTTGCCGCCGCTGCCGAGCATGCTCAAGAGTTAATTAAAGAGCATGGCTACACTTACATTCCGCCGTTTGACGATATCGATGTGGTGGCGGGCCAAGGCACTATCGGCGTGGAAATTTTACGTCAACACGCTGGGCGCTTGGATGCCATCTTCGTGCCCGTTGGCGGCGGTGGCTTAATCGCAGGTGTGGCGGCCTATGTGAAGTACCTGCGTCCAGATATTAAAGTGATTGGCGTCGAAGCCGAAGACAGTGCTTGCCTAAAAGCGGCTCTGGAAGCAGGCGAGCGAGTAATTCTCGACCAAGTGGGCGTATTTGCGGAAGGTGTGGCGGTAGCGCAAATCGGCGAAGTGCCGTTTTCACTGGTCAAAGACCTGATCGATGGCGTTATCACCGTTAATACCGATGAAATGTGCGCTGCAGTAAAAGATATTTTTGAGGATACCCGCGCGGTAGCGGAGACTTCCGGCGCGCTCTCGCTGGCGGGTCTTAAAAAATATATTCAGCAGACTGGTGCCGAAGGCGAGACACTGCTGTGTATTAACTCAGGCGCGAATACCAATTTTGATCGCCTCCAGCACATCGCCGAGCGCACTGAGTTGGGTGAGCAGCGTGAAGCAATTCTGGCGGTAACCATCGCCGAGAAACCCGGCAGCTTTAAAAAGTTTTGCCGCACGCTAGGTAAGCGCATGGTGACTGAATTTAGCTACCGCTATGCCGATAGCAGTGAAGCACATATTTATGTAGGTATTCAGGTGAAGCCTGGCGGTGAAGATCGCTTAGCCGTAATAGAAAAACTGCGGGAAGGCGGCTACCAGGTGGAAGACCTGACCGATAATGAGTTAGCAAAGCTGCATATTCGTCACTTAAGCGGTGGTCGTCCCAGTGAGCGCTTTGAAGAGGAAGTGTATCGCTTTGAGTTTCCGGAGCGCCCGGGTGCACTGATGAATTTTTTGACCCAACTGCCCCACGACTGGAATATTTCGCTGTTTCACTATCGCAACCATGGCGCTGCCTATGGCCGAGTGCTAGTGGGTATGCAAGTGCCTAACGGGGATCGCACCCATGTAGCAGAGTATCTGGACGCTATTGGCTACCGTTACTGGCGCGAAAGCGACAACCCGGCCTATCGACTGTTCATGGCCTAGTTGGTTTTTGCGAGCAATATTGGTATGTAAGTGTTTGCTTACCCTAAACGTCAGAGCTGCTAGTAACATAACGTTACTAAATGGTTTTGAAAGAGGTTAAAAAAATGTTGTTTAAGCAGTTGTCAGCCGTGCCCATATAGCCCTATAGTCGTGAGCGAAATTAATCAAATCTGCCATTCTGCTGGCGACAGCAAAGAGTGGCAGGTTTAACACATTCGGTAACGATAAAGGTGTTGGAGAAGCGGCATGCGGCGTAAGAAGCCTGATATGGTAATGGCGTTGATGGTGGTGTTTGCATTGGGGGTACTCGCCACCGGTTATGCGCAGGCGTTGTCGGGGAGTTAATTCCAACAACGAGCTGCTATAACGCTGTTAACCCGGGTGACAGCTATCAGTGAGAGGGTTGATCCTTAAAAGATCAGCCCTTTTTCATGGGCGGTTATTAGCGACGCACGCAGCCTTGGTCACTGACCACCGCTTGTAAGGGCACATCCCATGGCTCCACAGGTAGAGAAACCACCTGCTGACAGGCATGAGCGACGCCAATCAAGCTAGGCTTTGGGCCGGGGTGATGCATAAACGCTAAGCTGCGGTCATAGAACCCACCCCCCATGCCCATGCGGTTAGCGTTAGCATCAAATCCCACTAGCGGCACTATTAGGGTGTCTAAGGCCCAGGCTGGCAGGCGGTTATGCCGCTGAGCGCTAAAGCGTAAATCGGGCTCCCAAATACCAAAGCGGTTTTTGACCATCGGGGTATCGGGCCGATAGGCGACAAACCAAAGAGTATTCATGGTGAAAGGGCGTAGCACAGGTAAATAGACCTCGACCTTTCGTTTGCGCAGCCAAGGAAGCAGCGGCATTGGGTCAATTTCACCATTGATGGGCAGGTAAAGGCTTACACGTCGTGCGCGATGGATTTCAGGCAGGGTTTTGAGATGCTGGCACAAGTGCTTGGCCGCAAGGCGCTGCTCATGCTGAGAAAGGGCTTGGCGTTGGTGACGTAAAAAGCGGCGAAGCGCACGCTTGTCACTATCGTGATGGAGGCTTTCCATGCATACGTTCTCTTATGCTACAGGTTCCCTCATACGCACTCCCCAATAGAGGGGTGTTCTCCAGAGTGCCGCTGTCATTCTGGCCCTGAACCTACTGGTTCAGGTGGGTGGCCGCAGCCAGACCGTCAGGCTTTCCGACGCACGGACATGCACACGGGCCTGGCTAGCATTTGGCCCCCTGGGTATTACGCATAGGCTCGAGGGACTATAACGACTGGCGTACACCCCAGAGAACTCCGCCATCCTAACAGAGCGGCCGCCAATGCCAAAGTGTCGGGTTAAACGTTTGCAGGGCTTTCAGGCAATGCGTTAGGTCTGGCGTGTTTTGGCCAATGCACGTTCAAGGCGATCATTTAAACGGTTCAGGTTCTCTTCACCCGCGCGGTGCTCATCCATGGCTTCAAGCAGCTCGTGGGCGATATTGAGGGCTGCCATGATGGCCACTCGCTCGCTACCCAGGACGCTGCTTTGGGCGTTAATACCCTGCATGGCGCGGTCCAAGTAGCGTGCGGCGCGCTCAAGTTTGGCTTCTTCGCCCGTGTCGCAGGCAATGATATAGCCGCGCCCTAACAGGGTTATCTCTTTGGTTGGCCGCTTGGCATTGCTCATCAAAGACTCCAGCACGGGCCAGCAGGTGGCCCAATGCGTTAACATCACAGCATAGGAAGAAAGGTGTCGCTCACTATAAGAGAGGCGCTTGTGCGCGGTCAACGCGTGGGCGCCAGCAGCACGCTTTCCAATTACACACACTGTCGCTCATACACCCAGTACAGCGAGTGAATACGAGGTTACTAACTATTATGTCATTGATTGATGAGCATCAGGATTTCTCTGATGTGGCGGATATTTTTCTACTGCATGGCAGCATGCAGTCACCGGCTTTTTTGGATGGTCGCCTATGTGCGTTGCTGGCGCTACGCGATGTGAGCGCAGAACACTGGTTGGATGAAGTCTGCCAGAGTTTAGGCGTTGAACAGCCCCGCGATCAGGCAAGTGCTGAGCGGCTATTAGGCTGGCGGCGGCAAACGGTGGAAGCACTCAGCGCCAGCGACTTGGACTATACGCCGCTGCTACCTGATGAGCTGTTTTCCTTAGGCGAGCAGGCGCAAGGCCTTAAAGAGTGGACGTTAGGTTTTATCGAAGTGGTCGATGAAGTGGCTGACAACGAGCTGCGTGAGCGGTGGTCCCAAGCGCTTCGCGAAGCGATCAGTGACCTCGAAGGGTTAGGTCGGATCGATACTGATATTGACGATAGCCCTGAAAACGAAAATGACCTGTTCGCGCTGACCGAGCATGCCCGCATGGCCGCTATGCTGCTGTATACCGAGCAGCACCCAGGCATGCCGCAAGTCGAACAAACCGACGCGCCCGTTCACTAATCACACTGCTTTCACAGGAGCCGCTATGTTGCCCGAGATGTTACCTCGTCCCCCTGCAATCAGCGTGGCCGAGTTTCGCCAGCGCCGTGACGCCTTGATGGCACAACTACCGGAGAGCGCTGCAGTGGTGCTTCCCGGCGCGGGTCTTATGACCCGTTCGCGTGACAGCGAATTTGCCTTCCGCCAGAACAGTGATTTTTATTACCTGACTGGCATTCGCGAACCCGACGCGCTGCTGGTACTGCTTCCAGGGCGGGCTGACGGTGAAAGCGTGGTGTTCTGTCAAGATCGTGATCCCACCATGGAAGCATGGACCGGCCGGCGGCTGGGTGCGGCGGGCGTGGTGACTGAACACGGTATTGATCAGGCGTTTGAAAACGCCGAACGCGATGAACAGTTAACCGCGCTACTTGCTGGGCGCGAATTGCTCTACTTACCGCTGGATAATATCGATGCAGTAGCCGTCGCCGAAGAGGCCTTAAACGATGCTAAAGCGGGGCTTCGTCGCGGGCGGCCAGCTCTCAAAGGCTGGCTGGATATTAGCCCCTTGATTCATGCCATGCGGCTAATGAAAAGTGATGCCGAAATTGCTCTGCTACGCCATGCGGCGTTGATCTCTGCCCATGCCCACCTGCGTGCAATGCGGGTATCTCGCCCTGGGCTTAGTGAATTCCAGCTCCAGGCTGAATTAGAGCATGAGTTTGTCTGGCAAGGTGCCAGTGGCCCCGCCTACAGTACGATTGTGGGGAGCGGTGCTAACGCCGGCGTACTGCACTATATTGAAAACAGCGCGCCGTTGAGCGAAGACGGCTTGGTACTGATTGATGCAGGTGCCGAGTTTGAGCTGTATGCCGGTGATATCACTCGCACATTCCCGGTGTCTGGGCGGTTTAGTGATGCCCAGCGGGCGCTCTACCAAGTAGTGCTCAATGCCCAGCAACGCGCTGTTAGCGCCGTCCAGCCGGGAGCTACTCTCACTGATATCCATCAGGGCGTGGTGCACGATCTAACCACTGGACTGATTGAGCTTGGCCTACTGGAAGGCGATGTTCAGGCGCGCATTGATGATGAGAGCTATCGGCGCTTCTACCTGCACTCGACATCACACTGGTTAGGGCTGGATGTACACGATGTCGGTACCTATCGGTTAGATGAGCAAACGCCACGGCCACTGGTCGCTGGCATGGTACTCACTGTCGAGCCCGGTCTTTATATCCCTAGCGATGAGGATATTCCTGACGCGTTTCGCGGTATTGGTATTCGTATTGAAGACAACGTAGTTGTCACTACTGAAGGGCATGAAGTACTAACTACGGATGTGCCCAAAGAGATTGCTGATATTGAGGCACTAATGGCTAAAAAGTAACCAGTGCTGAATATCCTTAACAGCCTTTATGTAAATTACGTTACGAATTATTAGTTGTCTTAAAGGGTGCGGCGCTATCAATAGGGGGAAGCCGATGCAAGGGTCTCAACAGGCGGCAAGTCAAACGGCTGGACGAGCGCTAACTCACGACATTGTGATTGTGGGCGGTGGTTTAGTAGGCGCTAGTTTAGGTTGTGCTCTTGCGCCGCTGATTGAGCGTTACGGTTGGCGGGTAGCGGTCATAGAGTCATCGCCATTAACAAAGCAATCATTAGAAAGTGCCTGGCAACCCAGTTTTGATGCGCGGGCCAGTGCGATTGCTGAAGGTTCCGCTCATCGCTTTCAACAGTTAGGTGTGTGGGAAGCGATGCGCGATGAGGCGACGCCTATCAAGCGCATTCATATTAGTGAGCGCGGCCGCTTAGGCGCGACGCGGCTGAGTGCTGACGAGCTGGGAGTGGCAGCCCTTGGCCACGTCATCCCCAATGCCTGGATGGGCCGGGTGCTGCATCGGCGCCTTGCCCAATTACCGCTGGAGTGGCACTGCCCAGCCAAGGTTGAGCAACTGACGCCTGTGGCGAACGGTCATCATCTAACCCTATCAGATGGTAGCCAGATAACTGCAGGGCTAACGGTATTGGCCGATGGCGGGCGCTCAGGACTTAAAGAGCAGCTAGGGATTGGCAGTCGCCGTGAATCATACGAGCAAACAGCGCTTATCGCGCATGTAGGCGTAAGCCAGCCCCATCGTGGGGTGGCTTACGAACGTTTTACGGCACAAGGGCCAATGGCGCTGTTACCACTACCGGGCCAGGCCATGGAGCTGATATGGACGCACCCGAGTGGCAGTGAGCAAGCGCGTATGGCGCTTTCCGAGCGTGAGTTTCTGCTTCAGTTACAGCAGGCGTTTGGCGATCGAGTGGGGCGATTTACACAGGTCGGCACCCGTTACGCCTATCCGCTTTCGCTGGTCACCGCAGAAGAGCCGGTGCGGCCAGGATTGGCGGTGTTAGGTAACGCTGCTCACGCCTTACATCCCGTCGCAGGGCAAGGGTTTAACCTGGCCTTACGCGGGGTAATGGATCTTGTCGAAGCGCTGGAGCAGGGTGAGCAGGCCAGTCGACCGCTGGGCGATATAAGCACACTGCAAGCGTTTGAGAAGCAGCGCTCCCAAGATCGCGCCAACGTGATTCGCTTTAGCGACGGCCTAGTGCGGCTATTTGGACTCTCCTTCCCGCTGCTGCCTCATGCCCGCGCCGTCGGATTAATTGGCCTGAATTTGGTTGGGCCGCTGCGTCGAAGTCTCGCTCGCCGCGCCATGGGCCTGGAACGCTAACGCTATTTGCCCCTACAGCTATTTGCCACTACAACAGGAACGCTTTGGATATGGACTCATCATCAGCGACAGCGTCGGTGGAAAATTTTGAGGCAGTGATCGTCGGCGGCGGTATGGTTGGCACCGCGCTGTGTGCACTGCTAGCGAAAGCGGGTATGCAGGTAGCGCTTGTGGAGGCTCAGCCTGCGCCGCTCAGCCTTGATAAAGCCATCAAGAAGCTGCCTACCCCTCGGGTAAGCGCGCTGACGCCTGTCTCTCAACGCCTGCTGACGCATTTAGGTGCCTGGCCCGCCATGCAGAAAACACGGGTCACGCCCTATAGCGGTATGCAGGTATGGGATGCCGAAGGGAGTGGAGAGATCGCTTTCTCAGCGGATGAGGCGGGAGTGACAGTGCTCGGCCATATTGTTGAGAACACGATCACGCTGGCCGCACTGAACAACCAAGTGATTGACCATCCTAACGTCACACCGTTTTTTGGTGTGCGGTTTGAGGCACTGCAGCGGAACAGTGGCAGTTGGCTGATACTTGACGATGGGCGCCAGCTATATGCGCCATTAGTCATCGCGGCCGATGGTGCCCACTCTGTGCTGCGCGGAATGGCCGGTATTGAGGTGGCTAGCGACGATATGCAGCAAGATGCCGTCGTAACAACGGTGCAGTGTGCGAAACCCCATGGCGGTATAGCACGGCAAGCATTTATCGATGGGCGCCCGTTGGCGTTTCTGCCCTTAACAGTTGAAGGCGATGATCGTTACTGCTCAATCGTATGGTCGACCACTGCTGAGCATGCAAAGCAGTTGAGTGAACTGTCTCAGCAAGGCTTGGGAGATGCGCTTGGTGAGGCATTTGGTTACCGCTTAGGCGAGGTGACGGTCTGCGATAAGGCGCATCGATTCCCGTTAGTACAGCGACATGCCCGCCACTATGTTCAGTCGCATTTTGCTCTGGTGGGCGATGCTGCCCACAGTATTCATCCCCTGGCGGGTCAGGGCGTTAATTTAGGGCTAATGGATGCTGCCGTATTGGCTGAAGAGGTGGTGCAGGCTTGGCAGCGCGGCGCGCCCTGGGGCGAGCTAAGCACTTTGAGGCGCTATGAGCGTCGTCGGCGTTTTGATAACAGTGCCATGCTGGGGTTAATGAAGGGCTTTAAAGTACTGTTTGGCAGTCATGACCCGGCGCTAACGCTGGCGCGAAACCTGGGTATGAGCGGCATGAATCAGCTGGTGCCATTGAAGCGGGTAGTGATGCGACAGGCGACCGGAGAGCGCGGCCGCCTGCCTCTTAGTTGTCGTTAACGGCGACGACGGTCGACCACATTAAGCGCTTTGAGTAGATTGAGCGCTTCGCTGAGCTGGTAATCGTCGAGCAGCCGTTCTGCCATCTCCTGGCGATCACGAGGCGCCTGTTGGGCGCTGAGGTGCCCCTCAAGGTCGGCTTCGCGAATTTCACGGCGGCTTTCGGCGACTTCTAAGCGCCCGCGCACTACTTCTACATCGGGCTCAATGCCTTGTGCTTGAATCGATCGCCCGTTGGGGGTGTAGTAGAGCGCCGTGGTGAGCTTGAGTCCTTCACCATTGCCTAACGGCATAATCTGCTGCACTGACCCTTTGCCAAAACTATCGGTGCCCATAATCACGCCGCGGCGTTGATCTTGCAGCGCGCCAGCAACAATTTCTGCCGCTGAGGCACTGCCGCCGTTGATCAACACGACCAGCGGTACATCGCCGGCGGGTGTGGTTGGTGAAGCGGAGAACGACATCTCGGTATCCGACAAGCGCCCCTCGGTATACACGATCAGCCCTTCATCCAGAAACAGATCGGCAATCCCCACGGCGGCTTGCAATACCCCACCTGGGTTATTACGTAAATCGAGTATCAACCCTTCTAAGGGTTGCTCACGGGCCATTCGCTCAAGCGCCTCGCGGGCCTGATCCGGTGTACGTGACTGAAATTGGCTGACGCGCAGGTAGCCGTAACCGGGCTCAAGCAGCTCATGCTTAACGCTCTCACTGCGAATGACTTCACGGGTCAGGATAAATTCACGCGGCGAATCTTCACCTGAACGCAGTATGCTGATACGCAGCTCTGTGTTCGGCTCTCCGCGCATCAGGGTCACGGCTTCTTGTAAGGACATACTGTCGGTAGGGGTGCCATCAATGGCAACAATCACATCCCGCGACAGCAATCCGGCGCGTGAAGCGGGGGTGTCATCAATCGGCGTAATTACCATTAGTTGGCCATTTTCGGTGCCTACTTCGATACCGATGCCGCCAAATTCGCCCTGCGTTGATTCTCTTAAGCTTTGGTACTCTTCTTCATCTAGATAGGCGGAGTGCGGATCCAGCTCGCTAAGCATGCCACGCATGGCATTGCGCAGCAGCGTACGGTCATCGACATCTTCTACATACGCACGCTTGATGCGCTCGAAAACCTCGGCGAACGTTTGAATCTCTTCTAATGGCAGCGCATCACTACTGCCAGATGGCTGAGCGAGCAGTGGCAGCGGGGCTGCCAGTAAAGCCATCGGCAGCAGGGTGGCCAAGAAGCGCTTGGCGGGGGCCGATACCACGGTAACAGATAGCGTCATGCAGACTCCGCAAGGCGATAGGTAGCGACATTGCGTGCCACCCTGTAGTTGAAACGGTTGAAACGGTTAATACGGTTGAGACATTAATAGTAGTGCAGCTTATCCCGTCAGCGGCGCGCAATCCAACGCTGCGGATTAATTGGTTCGCCGCCGCGGCGAACTTCAAAGTAGAGCGCTGCGCGGGTCTGACCACCACTATTCCCTACGCGACCGATTTCATCACCCCCACTGACCTGTTGACCAAGCCTGACGCTGAACTGCTGCAAGTGGGCATGCAGCGTCATGATCTGGTCGCCGTGATCGATAATCAGCAGGTTGCCAAAACCGCGCATCCAGTCGGCAAATACCACTCGGCCAGTATGCACGGCAGTGACAGGAGTGCCTGCGCTAGCTTGAATCACGATACCGTTATAGTGCACGCCATCGCGATAGTGGAAATCGCTGCTGATCGAGCCCTGTACCGGCCAAGGTAAATCACCTTGGGTACTGACAATATGCGTAGTAGGTGTAGGTTCGGCAAGTTTTGCCATTTCAGCTTGAATATTGCGCAGCACGCGTTCGGCTTCTTCGCGGCTCTGATTGAGGTCGGCCAGCCGCTCCTCTTCACTGCCGTAGCGGTCATCCAGGTTGGAGACAGCGCCACGCCGTTCAGTGGTGCGCTGAGCAAGCAATTCACTCTGCTCTTCTAGCTCCTCGGCCAAGCTATCGAGTCGGGTCTGTCGCTCGCTTAGCTCATTTTGGGTATCAGCAAGCGCCGTATCGAGGCGGGAGATGGCGTTGAGGCGGCGATTACGCGCTTCCGTTAACCGGTTCATATACGCCTGCATACGATCAAGCTCAGCAGGGTCTCCCTGGTTAAGCAGCAGTTTGAGCTGCGGGGTTGGGCCCAAACGGTATAGTGCTGAGAGCTGTTGGCCCAGCGCTGCGTATTGATCGGCTCGTTCACTTTCCAGCCTGTCTCGGTGCTGGCGTAGTTGGGTCGTTTCATCGTTTAGCTGGCGGCGCTCAGCTTGCAGGGTATCTAATCGCTGGTGGGTTTCGGCAAGCTCTGTTTCAACTTGCTGAAGCTCCCGCTCGGCGCTATCGCGTGCCTCGCCAGTGGCGCTGAGGGATTGCGCAACGGATTCGATCTCTTGACCAATCGCATCCAATTGCTGGCGCGCCGTCCCTTCATCCTGCTGAGCAACGCCCGCTGGCGTATAACTTAACGCCAGCAGCAGTGTCAGAGCTAACCATGGCCGCATGGTCACTACTTATAATGAATCAGTGATTTACCCGTCATCGCCTCGGGCTGTTCCTGATCCATCATGCTCAGCAGCGTGGGAGCCAGGTCGCATAGCTTGCCTTCATTAAGCGTGGCAGCGCGCTCGCCGACATAGATGAGGGGCACTACAAACGTCGTGTGAGCCGTTTGCGGAGCGCCTGTTTCAGGATGCACCATCTGTTCTGCATTACCATGATCGGCGGTAATCAAGCAGGCCCCCCCAGCGCGCTCAATGGCGTCGACCACACGGCCGACACAGGTATCGACGGTTTCGATGGCCTTAACTGCGGCGTCAAAGTCACCGGTATGACCGACCATGTCCCCATTGGCGTAGTTGCAGACGATAAGATCAAAGCTGCCGCCATCGATGGCGTCGACGAGCTTGTCAGTAATTTCAAACGCGCTCATTTCAGGTTTTTCGTCGTAGGTGCGAACGTCGCGCGGGGAGGGCACGAGGATGCGCTCTTCGCCCTCATACGCGGCTTCATTGCCGCCCGAAAAGAAGAACGTGACGTGAGGGTACTTCTCGGTTTCGGCAATACGCAGCTGTTTTAGGCCGCGTTTAGCCACGACCTCACCGAGCGTGTCGTTTAAATCCGACGGCGGGAAGGCGGCTGGCGCAGGAATGTCAGCGGCGTATCGGGTCATCATCACTAGGCCTTGTCCCGCAAGCTTGGGGCAAGCGCGACGTTCGAAGCCTTTAAAATCTGGTTCAGCAAAGGCACGGGTTAGTTCCCTGGCGCGATCAGAGCGGAAATTAAGGAAAATCGCCGCATCGCCATCCTGCAGGGTAACCGCGTGCTCTTTGGTGCCATCCTTCTGCGGTATGCTGCTGGCCGCCACAAATTCATCAGTTTCGCCCCGCTGGTAGGCGTCACGCAGGGCGGTTTCTGCGCTGGAGGCGTAATACTCTGCGTGTCCCTCGGTCAGCAGCCGGTACGCTTGCTCAACGCGTTCCCAGCGATTGTCACGATCCATGGCGTAGAAGCGGCCAATAATGGAGGCTACAAAACCGTTATCAGCGCCTACCAGCTCGGCCAGGCGAGCATTGACGCGCTCTATCGAGGCCAGGGCGCTTTGGGGTGGCATATCGCGGCCATCAAGAAAGGCGTGAATAAAAATACGCTGCGCGCCACGGCGTGCGGCCAGCTCTGCCATGGCAATAAAGTGGTCTTCATGGCTGTGCACGCCGCCTGGGGAGAGCAGACCCAGTAATTGCACTGGGCGGCCGTTAGCGACGGCTTCGTCAATCGGCTGGGTGAGGTTTTCATTCACATCCAGGTCGCCGTCTTTAATCGCCTTGCTAATACGTGTGAAATCCTGATAAACGATACGCCCGGCGCCAATATTCATATGGCCGACTTCCGAGTTGCCCATCTGTCCTTCAGGGAGGCCCACGTTAAGGCCATCGGTGTGAACGAAAGCGTGGGGGCGGTTTTCCCACAATTTATCTATCACCGGTTTATGGGCAGCGGCCACCGCATTATGGTTGCTATCGGGGTTGTGGCCGTAGCCGTCGAGAATAATCAGCGCCACTGGGCGCGGGGTACGAGAAGTATCCATAAAAACCTCGTTAAGATTGGCAAGCCGAACGACTCAATAATTCGGGGTCGCGATGGGCGCACGCTTGGGGCATCATAACGCAGGCAACTGCCAGGCGTCATGAGTTAGGCCTGCGCGGGAAGCTATCTGACGTGTATACTTGTCGCGTTTTGGCAGCGGTTAGGCCGCTTTTTTCTGCATTGACCAAGAGATTGTGTTCGCGATGATCGATCAGGTGTTCGAATTCGTACAGAACCACCCCCTGCTGGTTGGGGCATTTTTGCTGGTGCTAATCGCGTGGATTGTTTATGAAACGCGCAGCGCCTCTACAAATGCACTGACCGCCTCGCAGGCCACTCAGCTTATTAACCGCGAAGATGCGGTGGTGCTGGATATCCGTGAAAGCAAGGATTTCAAAGCCGGGCATATTGCTGGGGCACGCAATATTCCGCAAAGCAACCTCGATAGCCGCATGAACGAACTGGAAAAAGTGAAAGCCCAGCCGATCATTGTGGTATGCAAGCACGGACAGAGTTCTGGTGCCGCACAGGCCAAACTCGCCAAAGCAGGCTTTGAGCGCGCTTACAAGTTGAGAGGCGGTATGGCGCAGTGGCAAGGCGATGGCCTTCCGGTGGTTAAAAAGTAAGCATTGCTATATTTACTTAATAAATAATTAGGAGTTTTCTCATGGCGGAAGATAACAACACCCCGCAGGCTGGCGCCGCAGCAGATGAAAAGCCGCAGCTTAAATTTTCACTGCAGCGCATTTATGTAAAAGACATTTCGTTTGAAGCGCCTAATTCGCCCTCAGTGTTTAAGCAGTCGTTTAAGCCCAAGGTAAATTTGGATCTGAACACCACCAGCACCAAAATTGCTGACGACCAGTACGAAGTCGTGGTCAAAGTGACCGCTCAGGTGAACGATAACGAAACGGGCACAACCTCTTTCCTGGCCGAAGTCGAGCAGGCTGGTCTGTTCCGTATTGCCGGTATCGAAGGCGCACAGCTGGAACAAACTCTAGGTGCATTCTGCCCTAACCTGCTGTTCCCCTATGCCCGTGAGTGCGTAGATAATCTAGTTAATCGCGGTGGTTTCCCGCCGTTGATGCTGGCGCCGGTTAATTTCGAAGCGATGTACGCTCAGCGTAAGCAGCGCGAAGCTCAGCAGGCACAGCAAGCAGCAGAGAACACTCACTAAGTAATGAGTGCTGCTGATTGGTACGCCCAACATGGCAAAATGCCGCGTTTCTATGTGCCTGCTTCTTTGGCAGCGGGCAGTGACGTGGTATTACCTGAAGGCCCGGCCCGTCATATCACTCGCGTACTGCGCATGGGTGAAGGCACGCCGCTGGTTCTGTTTGATGGCCAAGGGATTGAGGCAGGTGTCCGCTTGGTGGAGGTAGGTCGCAAGCAGACAGTGGCGCATGTTGAGGCAATATGGACGGGCAGCGGCGAGTCGCTGCTAGCCGTTCATTTGGGCCAAGCTATCTCTAAAGGCGACCGAATGGATTACGCCATTCAAAAGGCCGTCGAATTGGGCGTTGCGGCCATTACACCGCTCTACACCGAGCGTGGCGATGTGCGGTTAAAAGGCGACCGTAAAGATAAAAAGCTGGCGCACTGGCAGGCGGTAGCTGCCAGCGCCTGTGAGCAGAGTGGCCGGGCTGTCGTGCCGCCAGTACATTCTCCCATAACACTTCAGGCATGGTTAGAAGAGCGGCATGAACCGCTGCGCCTGATGCTGCATCTGGCGACCGGTAATGCCTTTAATCGCCAAGACCGCCCGGCTTCGGTAGCGCTGCTGATAGGCCCAGAAGGTGGTTTAAGCGAGACAGATATTGCCGCTGCTCAAACCGCTGATTTTACGCCGCTAACCCTCGGTCCACGCGTTCTGCGTACCGAAACTGCTCCGGTGGTGGCGCTCTCCTTGTTGCAGCACCACTTTGGCGATTTGTAAGTACTTACTATCGTCAACATCCTTCTATACAGAGCTATATTGTTACTCGCTCACTTCTGAGAGCTGTTGTTTTTGATGTGCTTGCAGAAGCCCCTTTAATACCATGGATTTGAGCATCGGTAGCGGTTCACCCGATAGGCCACTGATCACTAGCAGGCGATGCTGTCGGCCGGGTGCATAGCCCAGCCAGCAGGGCAGCCATAACGGTGTTGGCACGCTATCCTGAACCTGAATTTGCCAATGGCGCGGTGTTGCCATCCGCTCCCACAGCCACAGCCGCTTAAGTGCTTCTGGCGTTGGCGGCAAGCCGCTATCAATATGAACACCTGTACGGGGTTCTTGGGCGTTGAAAGGTAGCTCAGCTCCCACTAGCAGCAGCGCTCGGCGCATCTCTTTTGTGCACAGCAGCCAAGCACCAGTGGCCCCACCAGGCATTCCCAGTGCCGCTGCCCAAAGACCAACCCAGGCAGGCTCGCAGGCATTGGCGCCGAGGCGCTGTAGCCGCCGTTTGGCCGCGTCTTCGTCAATCCGCCGTGTAAGTGCTAAGCGCTTAACCATTCGCCCAACCCTGTAGCAGTGCTAGCATTCCCAGCATAATGCAAAACCAAGCGAATAGACCGATACAGCGTCGACGCGTCAAGCGCGCCTCTTTGCCAATCGCTTGGGCATTATCGGCTCTGGCGGCCAATACTGCCTGCATATCAGGCGCTGCTTCGGACATCATTACATCGCTTAACTGATCGTGGCTGGGCGCGGGCGCTGTAAGGCTAACGAGATAGCCAACACTCATCGAAACCGCTACACCGACGGTGTTGTTATATAGCCAGGAAATATCGAGTAGTGCAGAGACGGCCCAAACGGAGAGCATGCCGGTAATCAGTCCAGCCATCGCCCCTCGGGCATTGGAGCGGTGGCTGAAAATTGCTAGTAAAAAGGTGCCGAGCAGAGCCCCATAAAACCACGAACCGATTTGGTTAACCGCTTCAATCACCGGGCCAAGATTGCCTGCAAAGAAGGCGAATAGCGTGGCATAAAGCCCCCAGAAAACGGTGGCCACGCGTGACGCTTTTAAGTAATGCGCATCGCTGGCATTGGGTTTGATATAGCGGCTATAAAAATCGCGCACGGTCACCGCTGACAGCGAGTTAAGCGCCGAGTCGAGACTCGACATTGCCGCCGCAAACACTCCGGCAATTACCAGCCCGGCCATCCCTGAGGGGAACGCGCTGACAACATAGCGTGGCAGTAACTCATTGAGATCCTCGGGAGGCGTTAACCCATGCTGTTGATAGTAGGTGGCCAAGATAACGCCAATAAATAGAAACAGCAGCATCTGGGGAATTAGCAGATAGCCACCGATCAACAGCGAGCGCTGGGCATCGAGCACTGAAGGGCTGGAGAGCACTCGCTGAATTTGGCTCTGATCGGTGCCAAAGTAGGCTACATGGAGGAAAAAGCCGCCGAAAAGCCCGGCCCATAACGAGTAAGTTACGCTGGGGTCGAAGGACAGATCGATGGCATTGAACATCCCGCTGGCGGCGCCAAAGCTGAATACATCACCCCAACCGCCAGGTAGGCTGGTCACCAAAAAGAAGATACTTAACAAGGCGCCTAGCCAGAGTACGAACATCTGCACCACATCCGTCCAAATCACCGCGCTGATACCGCCCATTACGGTATAACTGATGGCTAACACCGCCATAATAATAATGGTGAGGTTAACGCTCCAACCGGTGACCACTGCAAGCACTAGCGCCGGTGCATAAAGCACCACGCCGGTAGCCAAGCCCCGCGCCACAAGGAACAGTAGGGCGCTCAGGGTGCGTGTGGCTGGGCCGAAGCGGCGCTCTAGCAACTCGTAAATACTATAAATACCGGCGCGATGGAAAATAGGCACCAATACCAAGATCAACACGATCATAGCCAGGGGCACATTGATAAACGTTACCAGCCGCTCAAGGCCACCCTCAAAGCCCCAGCCCGGTGCGCCAATAAACGTAATCGCGCTGGCTTGTGTTGCCATTACCGAAAGGCCAATCGCCCAGCCAGGGATTTTGCGACCGCCTAAAAAATAGTCCTCTGGATTGTGCTGATCCTTTCCGAATCGCGAACCGATCCAGGCGATTAAGCTGATATAACCAATCAACACTACCGTATCAAAAAGCGTGAACCCTTCCATGTTCGCTCCCCTGCGCCTAATTTTGGCTAATGTTTTGATAGTAGCAGGTTATGCTCTGTTTGCTTTATTAGGTGGTGAGCATGCTTTCAGCTACTAAAAACGCCATCCTGCTTTGCCCGGCGCTCCCTAGGCACCATAATGTTGATCTATATTTCTTGAAGGACGTTACCCATGGTACGTGAGTCACACTCATCCCCGCGATCCGCCAGCGATGCATCCGCCCAGTTGGGAGAAGTGGCGTACCTAACGGTCACGGCGGTCAATAATGTGGGGGCTTTTTTTGCAGTGGGGGCAGCCCAAAGATGTATTGCTGCCTTTTAGTGAGCAGCATTTTCGCCCTGATGCTGGCAAGCGTGTATTGGTCATGCTGTATAGCGATGACCAGGGTCGGCCAGTGGCCACGATGAAGCTGGATCGCTTTTTGACCGATGACGCCTGGGCCTTGGAAAAAGGTGATGAGGTCGCTGTGGTGGTGGCGGAGCGTACTGATTTGGGAATGAAGGTAGTGGTTAACCACCGCTACTGGGGACTCATTTATCAAGACGACGTCACTCAGCCGCTGCGCCGTGGTCAGTCCGTTAAGGGTTATGTCAGGGAGCGTCGTGAAGATGGGCGTCTGAACATCTCTCTACTGCCGCCAGGTGCTGCCCGCCTCGATGTGGTTGGCGACAAGATACTCCAGGCATTACGTGAAAGCGGCGGTTATTTGGCACTGGGCGATAAAAGCCCAGCTCATGAAGTTAAAGCTTGCTTAGGAGTGAGTAAAAGCGCCTATAAACAAGCCATTGGGCGGCTTTACAAACAGCAGTTGATCACCCTGGAGCCTGATGCTATCCGCTTGGTGCCTGGTGCGCTGAGCGAGTAGTTAGCTGGTGCAGTTGGAGCCTAGCGGGCAGTGCGGCATACTGGGGGCTTATTGTTCATGTTTGGATAGTGCCCCTAATGAGCCAATCAAATCTGCACCTCGGCGTTGTGATGGATCCCATCAGTGACATCGCTTACAAGAAAGATACCACCATGGCCATGCTATGGGCCGCCCAGGAGCGTGGCTATACCCTGCATTATATGGAGCAGGAAGATCTTTTCTTGAACGCGGGGCAAGCCTATGCCCGTATGCGACCGTTAACGGTACACCGTGATCCCAATCACTGGTACGACCTAGGCGAACCCTCGGCGCGCCCGTTAGTAGAGCTTGATGTGGTGTTGATGCGCAAAGACCCGCCGGTCGATGCAGAGTTTATTAACGCTGTGCATCTGCTGGGCTTTGCCGAGCGGGAAGGCGTGCTGATCGTTAATCCAACGGCGGCGCTGTTGCAGTGTAATGAAAAACTGTTTGCCCAGCAGTTCCCCCAATGCTGTGCACCTACAATCGTCGCGAGCCGCGACGACGTTTTGCGCGCCTTCCACGCTGAACACGGCGATGTGATCTTCAAGCCGCTGGATGGTATGGGTGGCACCGGTATTTTTCATATAGGCCCAGAAGGTCGCAATATTGGCGCGGTGATTGAGCAGCTTTCATTACGCGGCCAGCGGCAAATCATGGCCCAGCGCTACCTGCCAGAAATCAAGGATGGCGATACGCGTATTCTGTTGGTCGACGGTGAGCCCGTTCCCTTTGGGCTGGCGCGAATTCCTTCGGCGGGTGAGACCCGCGGTAATTTGGCTGCCGGAGGGCGGGGCGTGAGTCGCGAACTTACCGAGCGTGATCGTTGGCTTATTCAGCAGGTACAGCCGATGATTCGTGAAAAGGGCCTAATGTTCGTGGGTCTTGATGTGATCGGTGATTATATTACTGAAATCAATGTCACTAGCCCCACCTGTGTACGTGAAATTGATGACCAGCGCGGCACGAATATCGCCGGGTTACTGCTGGATGCTATTGAGCGCCGCTTAGCATAAGCGCGCCCCTACGCCTTATAATTACACTCATTACGCTACGCCTGCTGAAATGCCAGCAGGCAGTGGGAGACGCATGCAAAGTTTGAAACATCACTTTCTAATGGCCATGCCGCATTTAGATGACCCTAATTTCGCCGCTAGTCTGATCTATCTTTGCGATCACGATAACAACGGGTGCATGGGGGTGATTACTAACCGACCGTTAGAGATCACCCTTGAAGCCCTGTTTGATCAGCTAGAGCTGGGCGGTGAAACAAGTCCGCACCGTAATGCGCCGGTCTATTACGGCGGTCCCATGCATAAAGACCGCGGCTTCATTCTGCATGTTGGCGATAGCCAGCAGTGGGACTCTAGTATCCAGGTGGAAGATGGCATCGCGCTCACCACATCACTGGATATTTTGCAGGCTTTCGCGAACGGCGAGGGGCCAGAGCACTTTTTAGTTTGCCTGGGCTGTGCAGGCTGGGAAGTGGGTCAGCTAGAAGAAGAGCTGAAAGAGAATAGCTGGCTAACGGTAGAGGCTCAGAGTCACGTACTCTTCAATACCCCCCCGGTAGAACGGTTAACGGCAGCGGCGGGTTTACTCGGCGTTGATCTTAATTTGATGACCCGAGATGCGGGGCACGCTTAATGGCCGAGGCGGGGCAGCGTCTAATCCTGGCCTTTGACTACGGCACTCGGCGCATTGGTGTCGCGGTAGGCAACGAGCTACTGCGCAGTGCACGCGAGCTCACTCCGCTGACAGCGCGAGATGGGATTCCTGATTGGAATGTTGTGACACGGTTACTTAACGAGTGGCAGCCGGATTTATTAGTAGTGGGGCTGCCGCTTAACATGGATGGTAGCGAGTCAGAGATGAGCACTCGAGCGCGCAAGTTTGGCAATCGATTACATGGTCGTTTTGGCCACCCATGCGAAATGGTCGATGAGCGTGGCACCACGCGGGAGGCGAAAATGATCGCCCGAGAAGCTGGTCACAAAGGTAATTATCGTCAAGATAGTGTTGATGGTATTGCGGCCATTCTTATTCTTGAAGGCTGGTTTGCCCACCAGGAAGGTTTACCTGGCGGGCGTCTATCCCTATAACCGATATCTTTAAATGCTCTTCTTAAGTTCTTAAGCTTTAACGATCCAGCGTGCCCGTTTGGCTTGGAACGTACCAGCGCACCGGGCGCAAATCTTGTTCGATCAATTTGTCGACATCTAATAACGTTGCGAAAATCGCCATTCTCATGGGGATACCGTTATCGGTTTGGCGGAAAATCGCTAGACGCGGGTCGCCGTTAAGGTCTACGTTTAAGTCATTGGCGCCGGGGCGGCTATCCCTGGGCAGCGGGTGCATCACAATCGTGCTTTGACTGCAGCGATGATCGAGAAAATCACGATTGACCATAAAGTCATCGGAGAGCCCCTGAAAGCTCTCATTCATCTCGTCGGTAAAGCGCTCTTTCTGAATGCGCGTGGTGTACACAACATCTAAATCGGCAAAGTCGCTGGCCAGTGATTCGCGCTGCTCAATGCGGTGGCCACGAGACGCCACTAAGTCAATCAGCTTGGAAGGCATCTCAAGTCCTGGCGGTGATACTAGGGTAATGCGCAGCGGATCATAAAGTGACAACAGCTTAATTAAAGAGTGCACGGTACGCCCGTACTTCAAGTCGCCGGTGAGTAAGATATGCGCACCCGTCAGCGATTTGCCTAAACGCTGAAACTCTTTATCAATCGTATAAAGGTCAAGCAGTGCCTGGCTTGGATGCTCCCCTGGCCCATCGCCACCATTAATCACCGGTACATTGGTCGCGGCGGCAAACTCAGCCACCGAACCCTGGTCAGGGTGACGCATGACAATCGCGTCGCAGTAACCACTCATAACGCGGCTGGTGTCGTAGAGCGACTCACCCTTAGCCATAGAAGAAAAGGTAAAACCGGTGGTGTCGCATACGCTGCCACCCAAACGGCAAAAGGCAGCATTGAAGCTAACCCGTGTTCGGGTACTGGCTTCAAAAAATAGATTACCGAGTACCGCTCCTTCTAATACTCTCGTTACCTGGCGTCGCTGAGCAATCGGCTCCATGCGCGCAGCGACCCGCAGTAAGTGGTCTACGCTTTCGCGGTTTAATGAGTCGACGGTTAACAAGTGGTGGCTCATGGCGATCCTCGGCACAGTAGTGGAAAGAGCGGTAGATAACGCTAGTGTAACCGTCAATCAGGCTGGTGCCGAAGGGGTTTCATTCCGCGAAGGTGGGTGATTTGTAATTTTTCTACAAAAGC